>Ga0222652_1000043_pt1 | contig 73693 bp, 61 predicted proteins | sample AntAcemetagen371_FD_179803 | JGI IMG/M metagenome (GOLD analysis project Ga0222652, IMG submission 179803) | Saline water microbial communities from Ace Lake, Antarctica - #371 | ecosystem: Environmental > Aquatic > Non-marine Saline and Alkaline > Saline | place: Antarctica: Ace Lake... | reverse complement strand
ATTCCAACATTGGAAGTATGACAAAAAAGGCAACCTAATATGTGTGGGCAAAAGTCATTGGCAGGGTGGAATGGAAAACGGCAAATTCGATAAAGACACTGGCAGAGCCACAAATGAACTGGCAAGAATGTGGATGAAACTGTGTGAACGTTATGGCACCAGAGGTAATGTGAGAGGTTACACTTATAATGACGAAATGCAAGGACAAGCCATACTGCAATTGGCTCAGATTGGTTTACAGTTTGATGAATCAAAATCAGACAATCCGTTTGCTTACTACACAGCGGCAGTTACAAACTCATTTGTTAGAATTATTAATATCGAAAAACGTAATCAAAACATAAGAGATGATATTTTGGAAATTAACAACATGATGCCCAGTATGAGTAGACAGACTTCGGGCGATACGGGTGCACCAAAATCAGCGGCAAAAACCAAAGTTAGCAAAAAAACAAAAAAGTAGTTGACAAATACAACACTTTCGTGTATTCTTAAGAAAAGTAGGAGATTATTTTGTTCAAAAAATTAGCAGTTTTCACCGATATTCATTTCGGATTGAAATCCAATTCTAAATTACACAACGATGACTGTGAGGAATTCGTTGATTGGTATATCGAGTTAGCAAAAAAACACGGATGTGAAACAGGATTATTTTGTGGTGACTGGCATCACAACAGAAACAGTGTGAACATAACCACTATGGATGCTTCCATAAGATGTTTAGAAAAATTAGGAAAAGCATTTGATAACTTTTATTTTTTTCCAGGCAATCATGATTTATATTACAAAGACAGCAGAGATATACAATCTGTAGAATTTGGCAGATTTATTCCAGGAATTACCATGGTTAACAAAATTACAAAAATAGGTGACACTATATTAGTGCCGTGGTTAATAGACAATGAATGGAAAAAAGTTGGCAACATGGAATGCAAATATATGTTTGGTCACTTTGAATTACCCAACTTCTTTATGAACGCAATGGTGGAAATGCCTGACACAGGAGAGTTACGAGCGAGCGATTTCAAAAAACAAGAGTATGTGTTCTCTGGACACTTTCATAAAAGACAGGTCAAAAACAATATTCATTATTTGGGCAATCCTTTTCCACACAATTATGCAGATGTCGATGACGATGACCGAGGCATGATGATATTAGAACATGGCACAGAGCCTGTTTATTTCAACTGGGATAATTGTCCCAAGTACAGAAATGTAAAATTAAGCACACTGTTGGACAAAACCAAAGAAATTATGAAAAAGAAGATGCATCTACGAGTTACATTAGACATAGACATCAGTTTTGAAGAAGCCAGTTATATCAAAGAGACTTTTATGAAGGAATATAATTGTAGAGAAATGACATTAATCCCAAGCAAACAAGAAGAAGAAATAAACACAGAACTTGATATCACAAAATTTGAAAGTGTGGATCAAATTGTCTCTAAAGAAATTGAAACAATTGAGTCTGATGCATTTGATAAATCTGTTTTGCTTAAAATATATAGAGATTTAAACAATGATACTGATTAAAACACTTACTGTAAAAAACTTTATGAGTGTGGGTAATCAAACCCAAGCAATAGACTTTCAACAAAAATTGTTAACATTGGTGTTGGGTGAAAACTTAGACATGGGAGGTGATGATGCAGGGTCACGTAATGGTACAGGTAAAACCACCATTGTTAATGCACTGAGTTACGCATTGTATGGTGAAGCACTTACCAAGATACGTAAAGACAACCTAGTGAACAAAACCAACGGCAAGGCTATGTTGGTCACAATAGCATTTGAAAAAGATGGTGTAAATTACAGAGTGGAGCGTGGAAGAAAACCTAATGTAATGAAATATTACATAGACGATCAAGAGCAAGAATTATCAGATGTCAGTCAAGGCGATTCACGTAAAACACAAGAAGACCTAAACAGAATGATTGGAATGAATCCAAAAATGTTCAAACACATTGTGGCTTTGAACACATACACTCAACCTTTTTTAAGTTTACACAACAATGAACAACAAGAAATAATTGAACAACTATTAGGAATTCAGTTGTTGTCTGAGAAAGCAGACATCTTAAAAACACACATCAAACGTTCAAAAGAAGACATAGCACTGGAAACAGCACGTTTAGAAGGTTTAAAAATTAGCAATGAAAAAGTAGAAGAAACAATTCACAGTTTAAACAACAAAAGCAGTGCTTGGCAAAATCAGAACACCACAGACATAGAAAAATTAGAAAAAAACTTAAAAGAGTTAGAAAGTGTAGACATTGATAAAGAATTAGAAGCACATCAAAAATTTGAAGATTGGACAAAACTGAACGATGCGTTAAAACAATTGCAAAAAGACAGAGCTGGTTTGGAATCGACCATCGAACAAGCAGATAAGACAGCAAAAAAATTGTATGATGATCTAGAAAAACTTAATCACAAAGCCACTTGTTATGCTTGTGGTCAGGATCTGCCTCAAGATAAAATAGAACAAATGCAGAAAACTTTGGAAGAAGAATATGGAGAATCCAACAGTTATGTGATGGAATTAGCACAACAATTGGAACAAACTGTAAAAGACATCGAAGCAGTGGGCGATTTGGATCAAAGACCCGACACATACTATGATACCATAAAAGAAGTATATGATCACAGACAATATGTGGAATCAATCAACACAGCACTTGTTAACAAAAAAGAAGATGCTAATCCATATCTAGATCAAATAGATGAATTAAAAAATCAAGCAGTACAAAAAATAGATTGGGACACAGCAAATACACTGCAAAAATTAAAAGAACATCAAGAATTTTTACACAAACTGTTAACAAACAAAGATTCCTTCATAAGGAAAAAAATAATTGATCAAAACTTAACCTTTTTGAACAACAGGTTAACTCACTACTTGGATCAATTGGGTCTTCCACACTTGGTCACATTTAAAAATGATTTAAGTGTGGAGATCACTCAACTGGGACAAGAACTAGACTTTGACAATCTGAGTAGAGGTGAAAGAAATAGATTAATTTTAGGTTTAAGTTTTGCTTTTAGAGATGTATGGGAAAACTTGTATCAAAAAATTAACTTGTTGTTTTTAGATGAATTGATAGATTCTGGTATGGATTCAGCAGGAGTTGAAAGCAGTTTGGCTATTCTAAAAAAAATGAGCAGAGAATCAGGCAAAAACATATTTTTGATATCTCATAAAGATGAATTAATGGGCAGAGTGAACAACGTGCTTAGAGTTGTTAAAGAAAACGGCTTCACAGCATATGCCAACGATGTGGAAACAAATGACCATTCAAGATGATACTCACGACAAACTGACCCAAGCATACATGGCGTATTTTAAAGCAAACGAGTTGTTTGCCAAGAGGCAAAGCCTTGCCACAAAAGTTGCCGCTAGATTGGCACTGGCAGAAATTAGAATTTTGGCACGTCTTAGACGTAAAGAGCTAGAAGAACAATATAAAGTGTCCAAGATCCACAAACAGCAACAGCGAAAAAAATAATCAGTAAGTATGTCCATATGCCATGGACTTATCAGGGTAAACCCATTCAAACATTGCCGGAAGACTGTGAAGGATTTGTGTATTTGATCACAAACACAACCAATGGTAAACGGTATGTGGGTAAAAAATTAGCAAAATTCAAGAAGACACGTCCGCCACTTAAAGGCAGGATAAACAAACGTAGAAGCAAAGTTGAATCTGACTGGAAAGAATATTGGGGTTCCTCAGATCATCTGAATGCTGACGTGGCAGAATTAGGCGAAGACAAGTTTACAAGAGAAATATTGTACATTTGCAAAACTAGAGGCGTAATGAGTTATCTCGAAGCTCGGGAACAATTCGAAAGACGAGTATTAGAATCCGACGAATACTACAACGGTATCATCAATGTAAGAGTTGGTGGTTCAAGAATCCTAAAAGAAGAACTTAAAAATTACAACAAGGCAATATAGCAACACAACTGATCGTAGATCCAGGAAATGCATTTGAAACATAATGGTGAATCCTGAGTTGCAAGGAAAGTGCTTACTAAAGGCATAAAAGAAGATGCTCTGTGAAAAAGATACAACATCACAACTGCTCACTTTGTTTGTGAAGGGTGCCGCAGTTGACCGTGACTGATGAAGTCTGGAATAGGGAGTTGACGGGTTACCGCTTCCGCACAAAAGTTCCTCTCACAAAATGGCAGGCTAGTCTCGCATGATGTCTACATACTTTTCCCGTTACTGGGTGAAGTATGGATCAACTGTCTGCATGATGACAACATAACTTCGTTATGTAATTGCTTAAATGCTTGAGCACAAGCGAAAAGCAGAACGACGTGAGTCGTTCTTAAACATTAGGATCAAATGATTCACAATCCAACCACACACTGACATCTGGTTCCGCTGACGCAACGTGTTTCAACTTGGTGTGACTCCAGTTTCTAATCTCTAATTCTTTTAATACTGATTCCGAATACACATGAACAACATCTGGTTCCAATTTCAATATCTGTTTGATGGCTGAAGGATCTGGTTTCGATTCGTAAGTCTGTATGGCAGTAACTTCTGGTATGGCACGAAAATCTCTGGCGTACTTGTCTCCGTGGAGCCAAGTGAGTGGGCCTGTGTTTTTGGAACGCAGTTTTAAATCGTTGGCTGTGTGTCGCCAATGAATATTATTTTCTGCGAAGCCCGCCGCCACAAGGCGGTTATAAGTCTTGGATCCCACCGCATACACTTTTTGTTCCAACAGTTCTGACAGACTGTGTGCATAATGATTGATGGCTTCGATGTGGGTGATGATCAGTGCTTGTGCATCTGCAGGAGAGTGTTCAACGGTGGCAGTTTTAAGACAGGGAATCCAGAGGTCGTCTTCATCCAGCTCTTGGGGTCGCACAATTTGTGTGTAAATTTGCATATGTGAATTATTTAGAACGACTGTGTCATTGATTAAATGGTGCTATTTGGTTTTAGACACCGTGTGTGTGTATTTTTTTATACTTTATATAGTGTGTGATGTGTTAAAAGAACGGTTGTCCTGTTTTTTTGGCAGTGTCTAGGTTTTCTTTGATCACGCCGCCCATCACTTCTCTATCTTCATGGCAGGTGGCATACATTTCATCTAGTGTAATCGATCCACGCATGAACCATGCCAATTTGAATAGATCAGATTTGAAATTTTTGATTTCGCCTTCCATATCTGTTGTGAGTTTGATAATGTCAGAACTCGGCAGTGTTGCGATCTTTATACGAAAAAATTTGCTGAATCAAATGCTATAGGTATTGTGTATTCGGCAGGTGCTCCGTTCTTAATTTCTTCTTCTGTGGAAGTTGCTTTTTGAGGTTTTAATTGAAATGCTTCTCTATTTTTTTCTAAATGCTCCATAATGGAACTGAAAAATTGTTTGTCAGTATTATCCAAAAACTCTGCGATTTGTTTTATATCTGATACAGTCTCGCCATCCACAGTGATTGATGCTATTGTGTTAGCCACCATGCCTATACTTAAATTGGTTAATTTTTTAAAAGTTTTTTGGAACTGTGCTATTTTTTCCTCATCATTCATTTCTGTATCATCCACAATCTTTTGAATTCTTTGCTGTTCGAATGTTTGAATTGCACTATGAGTGAACTCTTTGTAGGTTAAAGGTTTTGTTTTTACTTCCATGTTTTGGTAAAAAAATGTATCATTGTATTGTGCTGACAAGATTGAAGACAAACTATCCTGTAAATTTAATACTAAGTCTTTTTCAATTGATGTGCCTGGCACTTTGATTGCCACAGTCATGCTGGTTCCGTATGTGGCCATTCTGATAGTCATCAATGCCGCATCGCAATCTATCGAAGGCATTTCCCATGCATTCTTAATTGATGGTATACAACTCTGTATCACTGATACTGTTGCTTCGCCATTCAGCAAAGCGTCTGGAGTTTTTAACAACAGTTCGTCTTTGGCTGTCATAGGATACACAGCAACTTCTCCTGATTCAGGAACTTGAATAGATCCTTCAGAATAGAATTTATAACCACTTGGCAATTTTACAAACTGCTTGGGCTGTCTGTAATACTTCTTTAAAGGATTTACATTCTGTCCTGGTTGTGAATCTGTCATTTTGTTCTCCATAAATACTAAAAAACTTAAATTATGTTATTCTTAATATACACATATTTAGTAATGATAGATAAGTGCGTACTTAATGATTGGCATTAAATACAAGTAACAAGGATTTTGGTATTACATAATGGCAATGACGATTGAAGAACTTTTAGAAAAAACAGATGGCAATGGGGGAATTGCCAGCGAAGACACTGCCAAAAAAATACTGAAGGCTTTGGGTGGGTCTGGCGGCGGTAGCAGTAACAGTGGTGCTCAACGTGAGTTCACAGAAGAAACCAAGAAAACCAGCAAATCAGTTGTTGTATTCAAAAAAGTTTTAGGTGCGGCAGGAGCCGGCTTTGAATCATTAACCAAAGGTGCAGACGGATTGGTTGGTGGATTTGGTGTTCTATCACAAAGCACCACAGGATTAAACAAAGTATTTTTACAATTCACAGCCGACCTAGCGGCAAGAGTATTTGAAAACGTTGACACTTTCAGAAACTTGGCAGAGATAGGAGCCAACACAACACAAACAGTCAGCGATTTCAGACGTATAGCAGGCGACGCCGGAATAGACATGACAAGATTAGCCCAGGCATTAATGAGTGCCAACACATCACTTGCTGGTTTTGGCGGTAGTGCAAACGAAGGTGCAAGAAGATTCAACACAATAATGACATCACTATTACAGAGTGATTTCAGAAAAACAATCGCAGGTCTTGGATTTTCTATGGAAGACATCACAGAAGGCTTTGCTGATTATCTAGACTTACAGACTACTCTGGGTAGATCTCAATCAATGAGTAATTCACAGTTGGTTGCAGGCTCGCAAGAATATCTATTGAGATTGGACCAATTGTCAAGATTGACTGGATTGCAAAGAGATCAAGTGAAAGATGAATTACAAGCAGTGGCAGATGCTAGAGAGTTGCGTTTGATTTCAAACAGTGAAATAGAAGCAACCATGGTAAGGGTCAAAGCGGCGGCACCAGAAATGGTGAGTGCTGTTACAGGATTGTTAGCAAAAGGATTTCCAGAAGGTGGAGAACAAGTTGGTATATTTGCTGTGGAAGGTGTACGTGAAGCAGTGTCGGCATTGAGAGATGGTGTGCCTGGCGCAAGTGATCAGTTCATTCAAGCACTGGCACGTAACGGTGAAAGCATTGCCAACATGGACGCAGGTCAGAAAAAATTAATTGCTACTCAACTAGGTGTGGGCAATGAATTTTTCAATGTTGCGGCAGATTCTGTAAAATTTAGAAAATTCTTAGGACAAAGTACAAGTGCCATCATAGCAGAACAAGAAGCAAGAGCGGCAAGCACTAAAGGTGCAAAACAATTTCAGAATGCCAGTGAAAACTTGCGTTCAAAATTTCAAAAATTATTGACTCCATTCCAACAAGGAGTTGATATTATTATAGGTGGCTTGGCAAGCATAATTGGTCCTAAATCTTTTATTGCAACCACATTAAATGATTTAGGAACGAAATTTAACGATTGGTTCGATGAGTTGTCAACAACTGGCAAAGTGGCAATGGGAGGACTATACATTGCGGTAGGTCTAGCGGCGGCGGCATTGACTGCATTTGCCGCCAAGAAAGCCGTCACAGGAGTTTCAAGTTATCTAACAGGAGGCGGACCGGGAGGTGGAACGAAATCTATTTTAGGAAAAACTGGTGCAGGCGGTGGAGGTTTACTAGCCGGCATGGGTGGCGGATTAAAAGGATTAGCAAGTGGTTTGACAGCAATGGCAAATCCAGCGACTCTACTAGGTGCGGCGAATTTAGGATTGGCAATCACGGCAATAGGAGCAGGTGTTGCCGCGGCAACTTTCTTAATGGGCGGAGCATTAACAAAGTTTGCTGATGGATTAAAAAGTGTAGGTGAAGTGGATGGCGGTAATTTAGTACAGGTTGCCAAAGGCACTTTGGCTCTGTCAGGCGCAATGGTTGCCATGGGAGCAGGCAGTGCCGTCGGTACTGTTGGTGGCTTTATGAGCAGGATTTTCGGTGGAGGATCAGAAAACTTTGCCAAAAACTTGAATAAAACACTAGATGAGCTTGACAAAAGCAAAATAGACATGTATGCTAACAGTATAGAAAATTTAGGAACGGCAATGACAAGTTTAAGAAGTGGAATGATGGGAACAACAACAGCATCCGCATCCACAACAGGAGATAAATTGGATCAGTTAAATAACACTATGGAACAAATTTTGATGGCAATGAGTGATAACAATCGTTACAGCAGAATAACATCTCAAGCAACAACAGAAATGACAGATACAGTATAATGAGTTGGAAAAAATATTTTACAGAAGTGCCACTCGGTAATGGTACAAGCGGAATGAATTCACCATTGGGTGGAAAAGGTGGAACGGCTGGACCAGCCAAAACAAATTACTCATCATTTCTTCCAGATGTTTACAGCGGTGCACCTAACAGAGTTGAACGTTACGGACAATACAATGTGATGGATATGGATTCAGAAGTGAATGCCGCATTGGATATCCTAGCAGAATTTTGCACACAAAACAACACACAAAACAACACACCTTTTAAATTTGAATACAATCAGAAAGCAACCAACACAGAAATACAAATCATAGAACAATATCTGCACCAATGGTGCAAAATGAACGATTTTTCTAAACGTGTGTTTAAGATCCTGCGTAATGTGTTCAAGTATGGTGATGCATTTTTTATTAGAGATCCAGAAACAAAGAAAATGTTTCATGTTGATCCATCAAAAGTAACTAAAATAATTGTAAACGAAAGCACAGGTAAAATTCCTGAGCAATATGTTATAAAAGATATTAACTTTAATTTTAAAAATCTTGTGGCAACAACACCTCATCAGACAACAGGCAATGTAACAGGTGGCGGCTCAGGATATTTGACTGGCGGAGTAAGAGGAGCAACTGGCGGAAGTGTGAATCAAGACTCTCCAGGAACAAGATTTGGCACAGGACAAAGAGAAATTTCTGTTGATGCAGAACACGTTGTGCATTTAAGTTTATCAGAAGGACTGGACAACAACTATCCATTTGGTAATTCACTGTTGGAGAGTATTTTTAAAGTTTACAAACAAAAAGAATTATTAGAAGACGCAATCATAATCTACAGAGTACAAAGAGCACCTGAAAGAAGAGTGTTTTACATCGATGTAGGTAATATGCCAAGTCATTTGGCAATGCAATTTGTGGAACGAGTTAAGACTGAAATCCATCAAAGACGTATTCCTTCATCCACAGGTGGTGGAGCAAATGTTGTGGACTCTGCATACAATCCACTATCGATTAATGAAGACTATTTCTTTCCGCAAACAGCAGAAGGAAGAGGATCTAAAGTAGAAACATTACCGGGTGGTACAAACCTAGGAGAAATTGATGACTTGAAGTACTTCACAAACAAATTGTTAAGAGGTTTAAGAATTCCCAGTTCATATTTGCCAACAGGTGCAGATGATTCTCAAAGCAGTTTCAACGATGGTAGAGTGGGAACAGCATACATTCAAGAATTAAGATTTAACAAATACTGTGAAAGACTACAAAATTTAGTATCAGACGAATTCAATCAAGAGTTTAAACGGTATCTATTAGAAAAAGGTGTGAATATTGATATAGCAATGTTTGATATCAAGTTTCAGCCGCCAATGAACTTTGCTTCTTACAGACAAGCAGAAGTAGACAACAACAGAATTTCCACATACTCACAAATAGCAACAGTGCCGTTTGTAAGCAAACGTTATGCTCTGTCAAGATTCTTAGGATTATCCCCAGAAGAGATGGCAGAAAACGAAAGAATGTGGAGAGAAGAAAATGATGAAACTATGTCAGGTAAACCAACCACTTCAGCAACTGAATTAAGAAGTGCAGGAGTCAGCACAGCAGGTATACAAGCAGATTTAGATGCGGCAGAGCCAACAGAAGATCCAACTGCTCCAGGAGAAGAGGAAGCACCATCGCCAGCAGGAGCACCAGGTGGCGGAACACCAACTTCCAACACATAGGTATAAATAATTTTATGATATTACGTGAACTTTTTTATTACGATCAAATCACAACAGAGCCTGGAGAGCAGAAACAGTATGATGCTTCAGAAGACCAGTCTGTGATGTCATTGGGTGACACACGTAAAACTAGACTTTCGTTGAAACAGATCAACAAAGCAAGAAAAGCCGGAGAATTCCACAAAGAAGAACAAGAAAAAGAGTTGGAATTTGTGAGGCAGATGTACGCCAACCAACCGGAAATGTAATAAATGTCTATTGCTTTTGTATTAGGCAATGGTCTCAGTCGTAAACCAATTCCTTTAGACCCCTTACAACAATTTGGCAAAGTATATGCCTGCAATGCTGTTTATAGAACATATACTCCTAACTATCTAGTGGCAGTGGATGCCAAAATGATCAATGAAATCTGCACAGCAGGTGCTCAGTTGAAAATTCCTGTGTGGACCAATCCAAACAGAGCATATAAAAAGTATCCAGGGTTAAACTTTTTTGAACCCAGTCTAGGATGGTCATCTGGACCCACAGCACTGTGGTTGGCATCTAAAAACATGCATCCATTGATATTTTTATTGGGTTTCGACTTCACAGGCACCAGTGAAGGCAAGTTGAACAACATATTTGGCGACACACCCAACTACAAAAAGAATGCAGACACTGCCACATACCACGGCAATTGGAACAGACAAACCAGCATTATCCTACAGAAAAATCCACTAAAGAGATATATACGAGTAGTACCAGAAGGCACTAGTGTGTTTGAGGCCAAAGACCTTAAGAAGTTCACAAATTATAGTGAAATCACAGTGCAAGAATTTAAAAGACGCTTTCATTTGTAGAATCTGCGTCAAACAAGTCCATATCGGACCATTATCTACCCGTTTTTATACCTATTTGTTAAATAATACATGACAGTCTTACCATAGACAATGTTTATGGTTACCATTAACAGTTAATAGGAGAAAACAATGTCAGATAAAAGTAAATTCGAGCAAATGCTTGAAAAATTAGTCGCTGACGATAGAACAGCGGCAGAAGAAATTTTCCATGATATCGTTGTGGAAAAATCAAGATCAATCTATGAAGGTCTTTTAGAAAATGATATCAAAGATATCGAAGTAGAAGAAACTTCAAAAGAAGACGAATCTAAAAAAGATGACGACGCAGTTGACGAAGCATCAAAAGATGAGTCTAAAGAAGATGATGCAGTTGATGAAGCATCAAAAGATGAAGAAACAACAGACGAATCTTTATTAGATATCGAAAACACAGAAATTGCACCAGTAGAAGCACACGGTGGAGACGCAACAGACGATATGGTTGCTGACATCGGAATGCCAGCACCTACAGGTGATGAAGATAACGGCGACGACTCTGAAAAAGGTGAAGAAGAAATCGAAGACAGAGTAGTTGACCTAGAAGATGCTATTGATGACCTTAAAGCCGAATTTGAAAAAATGATGGGCGATGAGGACAAAAGCGACGACGCAGAAGGCGACGACGCAGAAGACAACGGCGAAGAAAAAGAAGACGAAGCCTTTGTAGATCAATCAGCAGAAGGTGAAACTGCAATCGCAGTTGCTCCTGAACTTGGTGAACAACCAGCAGTAGAAACAGCAGTGCCAAAAACAGCAAGTGAAGAAATTAGAGAATATGTGAACAAAGTAGGCGTAACGCATACAGATGGTTCAGATAACTCTAAATCACCAGTTGCTGGCAAAAATGATATGGGCGGAACGGCTTCTAACATCGCTAAAGGCGGTGAGGAAACAGGTGGTAAAGCACCTGCTCCAAAAGAAGACAACGCAGGTAACATTAATGTACCAGGCGCTAAAGCGAAACCTGTTGCGGCACCAAAGGCCAAGACTAGCACAGAAGATGATACTTCTGCAAAGTCGATAATTGGCAGTTAATAAGGTAGTATAAGGAAAACGGATGTTATCATTACGTGAGACGCTGACTTTTGACCAGGCGGGAATAGTCGTTGAGACTAAGGACGAACACAACGGTAAATCCCTTTACATGAAGGGAATCTGCATTCAGGGAGGTGTTAAAAACGCCAACCAGAGAGTGTATCCTGTTAACGAAATCCAGAGGGCTGTCAGCACACTTAACGATCAAGTCACTGGTGGATACTCGGTGTTGGGCGAAGTGGATCATCCTGAAGGACTTAATATTAACCTTGACCGTGTCAGCCACATGGTAAATGAAATGTGGATGGACGGACCAAACGGATACGGAAAATTAAAAGTGTTACCGACTCCTATGGGACAACTAGTTAAAACAATGCTGGAAAGCGGAGTTAAACTTGGTGTGTCCAGTAGGGGTTCCGGTAATGTTAAAGAAGACGGATCCGGACATGTATCAGATTTTGAAATCATCACAGTAGATATCGTTGCACAACCATCGGCACCGGGAGCATATCCTGAGCCAATATACGAGCATCTAATGAACACAAAGGGTGGTTTAAAAGCATTTAACTCAGCAAGGGACACAAAGGCACAAAAATATCTAAAAGAACAACTAATAAACATAATTGGAAAACTCCAATCTAAATAGGAGAAAAAGAATGTTAGAAGCACTGAAATCACTTTTTGAAAATAACGGTATTTCCGAAGAGATCAGAGCAGAAATAGAATCCGCATGGAACCAGAAAGTTGAAGAAAACAAACTTTCTGCCACTGCTGATCTTCGTAAAGAATTTGCAGAGAAGTATGAACACGACAAAGCAAATTTAACAGACGCTGTTGATAAAATGGTATCTGAAAGACTCGAAGCAGAAATGGCAGAGTTCGCAGACGACAAGAAAGCACTTGCTGAAGAGAGAGTTAAGTATGCTACTCAAATCGGTGAACACGCAGAAAAGTTAAAATCGTTTGTTTTTGAAAAACTTAAAGGCGAAGTTGCTGAACTATACGCAGACCAAAAAGTTATGGCAGAAAATTTTGTCAAACTTGAGGAATTTGTGGTAGAAGCTCTGTCTAAAGAAATTGCAGAATTTCAAAAAGACAAACAAGACGTTGCTGAAACAAAAGTACGTCTTATCAGAGAAGCAAAAGCACATTTTGAAAAAGTTAGAAGTAACTTTGTGAAAAAAGGTGCTAGTAAAGTGTCAGAAATAGTGAGCAAAACTCTTAAGTCAGAGATCAGTTCATTAAAAGAAGACATTGAAGCGGCTCGCAAAAACGACTTTGGTCGCAGACTGTTTGAATCTTATCAACAAGAATATTCACAATCGTTCTTGAATGAAAAAAGTGAAACAGCAAAACTTATGAAGGTAGTGGACATTTCGAAACTACAGGCAGAAGAAGCGATGAAGACTGTCAATGAGAAGCAAAAAGTAATTGAAGCAAAAGAATTAGAAATTGCTACAATTAAAGAAGCGGCAGAGAGAAGTAACGTAATCAATGAGTTAACACACCCATTGAACACAGAACAAAAAGAAATAATGAACAATCTACTGGAGAGTGTGCAGACGGGTGCTTTACGAAAGCAATTCGAAAAGTACATACCATCTGTTCTAAACGGTAGGACTCCAGCGAAAAAACAGGCTATAAATGAAGGCACAGAAGTAACAGGCGATAAACAAATTAACATTGTAAACAGCAGTCAATTCAATAGCAACATCGTTGATATTAGAAGACTTGCTGGTATATAAAAAACAAAGGAGAAAAACACAATGTCAGAACTAACAGAAACTCGCTGGCAGGATACAAAGAGTGCGTTACTAGAAGGCCTAACTGGAAATAAAAAAGCAGTTATGGCTACAACTTTGGAAAATACTAGACAGTATCTTTCAGAGTCGGCAACAGCAGGTGCTACATCTGCCGGTAACGTTGCAACTCTAAACAGAGTGATCCTACCCGTGATCAGAAGGGTTATGCCTACTGTAATTGCTAACGAATTGGTTGGAGTACAACCAATGACTGGCCCAGTTGGACAAATCCACACACTAAGAGTAAGATATGCAGAAGCGGCAACATCAGGCGGCGGACTAGCGGCAGGGGCTGAAGCATTATCACCATTTGCAATTGCACAAGGTTATTCAGGTAACGATGTAGCAGATCCAAATGGTAATGCAGACGCAACAGCCACTAAAGAAGGTAGTGGTGGTAGAGCAATGTCAATCCAAATCTTGAAACAAACTGTTGAAGCAAAAAGCAGAAAGTTACAAGCAAGATGGACATTTGAATCTGCTCAAGACGCACAAGCTCAACAAGGTATTGATGTAGAGGCTGAAATCATGGCGGCATTAGCACAAGAAATTACTGCTGAAATCGACCAAGAAGTCATCAACTCATTAAGAGCTTTAGCGGCTGATGAAGAAACATTTAACCAAGCGGCTGTATCAGGAACTGCAACTTTTGTAGGCGATGAACATGCGGCATTGGCTGTGTTAATCAACAGAACAGCAAATAAAATTGCACAAAGAACAAGAAGAGGCGCAGGAAACTGGGCTGTGGTATCACCACAGGCTTTAACTGTACTTCAATCTGCAACAACTTCAGCGTTCGCAAGAACAACTGAAGGTTCTTTTGAAGCACCAACTAACCAAAAGATGGTTGGAACTTTAAACAGTGCAATGAAAGTATATGTTGACACATATGCGGCAGACGATACGTCTGTATTGGTAGGATACAAAGGCTCATCTGAAGCAGATGCGGCGGCGTTCTATTGCCCATACATTCCGTTAATGTCTAGCGGTGTTGTGCTTGACCCATCAACTTTTGAACCAGTTGTTTCTTTCATGACTAGATATGGTTATGTAGAGTTAAACAACACAGCATCTTCACTAGGAAATGCTGGGGACTATGTTGGTAAAGTTACTATGTCAAACATTTCGTTTGCATAATCAACAGTAAACACTTACATATTAAAGGGGGCTTCGGCCCCCTTTTTTATTGACTGAATGTTCAGGACTTGACTTTTATACCAAAATGTAGTATAATTAACGAGGAAACACTAACAAGGACTAAAATGAAAAGTATTGCAATAATAATATTATCTTTCTTCATAGTATCTGCTTGTTCTATTAAAGAACCAAGAGTATCATTTGGAAAAAAATGTTCAATGACTGATGACAACATCACTTATTCGTATGTTTGGATCTATGATAAAAACACTGGTCTGCCAGCAGACGAAGAACAGTGTGCGGCACTTCCTAAAAAAGAAGAGAAGTAATCATATGGACTTAATCCAGCCATTGTTTGTCAACGAAAAAGGCAGAACAGAAACGGCTGGATTAGGTGCTGATAACAGCAGTTGGTCCGAATCCTTAATAGAAGACAGAATTCAAAAAGACATAGACAAAGGTGTAGACAGTTTCTTGCTGTTCATAACACCAGAACATAAATCTTGGACTCCTGATTGGAGTTTTAATCAAAGAATTGTAAATCAAATAAAAACAAAATTTCCCAACATACAACTGATTGTGGATGTGTGCTTGTGTGCCTCTTTACCAGATGGGCATTGTAGAGTGATGGACAAACCAGACACCAGTGAAGCACTGTTGATTGATTTGGGTAAGAAATTAAAATCTGCAGGTGCAGACATATTGGCTCCTTCAGACATGGGAGAACGCACAGTTCAAAATTTAAAATCAGAAACTCACAGTGAAGTGATGGCATATGTAAAATACCGCAGTGTGTTTTACAGTTCTTTTAGAGATCTAGCAGACAGCACACCCACCACCAGCAGAACATACCAACTGCCTGTTGACAATGATTGGGGCATGATTGCCACAGCCAATCAATACAAAAAACAAAAAGCAGATTACTTGTTGCTGAAACCAGGACAACACAGTTTACATAATTTAAGCATGATAAATGCAGGATCTTACATTCCGGTTGGAGTGTATCAAGTGGGAGATGAATACAAAGGATTGCCCACACTGCAACACCAGATTGAAATATCCAAAGTGTATAAATCAGCAGGTGCAAAATTTTTAGTAACATACGGAGCCAGAGACTTGATTGGTCAATTGGATTGATATGGAACACGAAAAAATATTATTAGAATTCAAAGAATACATGGACAGACTGCAAGTATGGAAGACCAGTCATGGCATATTCATCAACGATATCAAAAAATTAGAAAACACTCTGAACAAAATGTATGATGAATACACCACTATTTTGATAGATTACCGTAGAACCAAGAAAGATAGATACCTAGAAGAAGCCAGTTCTGTGCTCATAGAAGCCATCGATCTAGCAAAAAAATTCTCAAAAGTAGAACTGATAGCATCACTCAGCAAACGATAAATACTTCTATAAACAATTGTTTTGGGCCAGTTTCGGCTGGACTTATGGGGAATCAACCCCGTAGACCTAGAACGTCAACAGGAGAAACAAAATGGGAAGACCAATTAACAAAAAACACATTGGTGATGGAGCAGGTAAACTTCAAGTAACTGCGGTTAAATTCGCGGCAGGTGGAGAAATTACTACTGAATCACATATTGTGTCACAAAGATCAACAAACAAATTTATTGTAACTGATGGATCAAAAACAGAAACTTGTACACTTGTAAACAAGTCAATCGGTGGTGTAGGTGCTGGTGCTTTAGGCGCAGGCGAATTTTGCATTAACGTAACTGACAGTGACGGTGTTACAAAACAAGTTACTAAACTGTACAACAGAAAAATGCAACTTGAAGGCGCAACTAGACACGTATGGACTAGAGATGCTGACGGTTTATCTGATGCAGTTGAAAAAGTTATTTCAGGTGCAACACAGGCAGATCCATGTGTTATCACAGCAACTGGACACGGCTTCAGCAACGGAGATAAAGTATCTATCCGTGGCGTAGTTGGCATGGTTGAGCTTAACCTTGAAACTGCATACACAGTAGCAAACAAAGCAACTAACACATTCGAATTAACAGGAATTGATAGTATAGGCTTTACTGCATACGGTAGTGCTGGTGTGGCAACTAAAGCGGCAGTAGGCGCAGGCAACATTGTTGTTGACGCTCAAGCAACTTAAGATAGAATACAGTTTAGGGAGTGGCAACACTCCCTAAATTATAAAAACTATGGCAAAAACAGTTTATTTAGAATCGGGTAGTTACAAAATTAAGGTAGCAGATGCCAGCAACGAAATCACGTTGGAGTCTGCACTTACTAGAGTTACTGGTGACTTGCGTATCGAAGGCGAAACAACAACAGTAAACACAACAAATTTAGCAATCGAAGACAACATAATTGAACTTAACAAAAACGAAGCAGGTGCAGGTGTTGGAGAAGGCACAGCAGGTGTTAGAGTAGACAGAGGATCACTCACTGGTGTGCAAATGATTTATGATGAATCTATTGCATGGAATAATCCAAGCACACAGACAGTGTCACAAGGACCAAACTTACAAGGACCTGGTTATGGTTCATACAAAATTTCTTCAGCAGACGGAAATGATATACTGGCATTAAGAGTTGCCAACATCAACAACAACAATGCAATTTATTTTGAGCCAGGCGGAACAGGCACATTGAGATTAGGTGCCAGTATTGCTCCAGCAAATTATATCAGCAGAATGAATGACGACAACGATATTCCAAACAAAAAATATGTTGACGACGAAATCAATGCTGTTGTGATTGGTGCGGCGTTTCCAAGAATTGTTGATGGTGACACAGAAGTTAAAATCACAGACAACAGTTCATCAGGCAACACATCAAAAATTGAAATCAAAATTGATAACACTTTGGTTGGACTATGGGAACCCACTAGATTTGAATTATATCAACAAACAACAGATATTGGCAGTATCAGAATTGAAGGCGACAAGATCAGCAGTCTTAATTCCAATGAAGATTTAGAATTGGTAGCACCAGGAACAGGGTCTGTAAGGGCAAATGATTCCTTTGTGATTGGCAATAGACCAAGTGTGCAAGATGCGGCAATAGACCCGTTATATGACGCCAACGGCGTTAAATTGTATGCAAAAACACCATCTGGCGGAGATACAGGATTATATTTTGTAAATACAAATGACACAAGAGGAGAAGTGATCAGCAAGAATAGAGCACTACTTTTCGGATTAATTTTTTAAAGGAGAAACAATGGCAATAACAAACGCAAACGTAAATGGAACACAAGATGTTCTCACAGTACCTGCAGGTAAAAGTTATGCTGTTACATCTATATTGATCACAAATGTTGGTCCAGAAGATGCTACAGGTGGAGAAGATAGTAATTTCACTTTGTATGCTGTAACTGGAGCCTACGTTGCAAACCAATCTATGATAGTGAACAGTGCATTATTACCAGGAGCAGAAACATTCACACTAGATTCAGAAAAAATAGTGTTGGGTGCAGGTGACGTTATCAAAGTTGCTCAATCAGGTGCTAACAACTTATCAGTTGTAGTCAGTTACTTGGAGGTGTAATGAGATATCTAAAACGTCAATCCACTAATAAAAGATTATTAAACGGTAAAGGTTTAATATACACTCAGTACGAAACAATTGAAGCACAATCAACAGGTGCATTTTTAGTTCCAAAAGGAACTCAAGTACAACGTCCTGTTACACCAATTGAAGGACAATTGAGATTCAACACAACACTGAGACAACTTGAAGTGTATGAGTCGTTAGGTGGCGGTGCTCCAGTATGGAAACAGTTTAGATTATCAGAACCACAAAATATTGTGGTACAAAATTTAAGTAACGGTGATGACACAGAAGTAAACTTTGGAATTCTTAATGATGGATTTGGATCAGGATTAGGATATCCAACAGCATCTGAAAATATTTTAGTGATGGTGGAAAATGTTTTACAGATTCCAAATACCAACTACACATTAACACAAAATCCATGTGATGTTAACAGCAACACCATAAGTGCTGTGGCAAATTACAGTGCAACAGGCGTTGGTGCTTTTGTAAGCAGTAATCCTGTACTGATTGACTGGCAATCTAAAGGTTACCATGTTGGGCAATCTGTTGTTGTCACAGGGTCAGCCACAAACAACGGAACATTCACAGTAACAGCAGTAACACCCAGCCATTTAAGTGTAAACACTTTGTTGAATACTGAAGCAAACTCAGTTGGTGGAAACACATTCAATATGGATGGAAAAAGTTCAGTTACAGGACTATCTTATCCGTCAGGGCAATACATAACATTCGGAACATCAGTTCCCACAGGTAAGCCAGTCACTGTTTTACACAACTTTGACAAATAATTCCTTTACCAAATTTCAATAAATACTAAAAAAGGAGTGCTATGGCAGTAACCAATGTAGGTAGAATATCAGGACCATTATTAAAAGAAAATCTTACAAGAACGTCGGATTTGGCTTTTGAAACGGACTTATTATACATTGATGTTATCAATGGCAGAATAGGTATCAAAGATGATGCCCCCACAAGAGAATTACTAGTATCTGGCGATGCCATTTACAGAGGCAATTTAATTGCCACCAACTCGGCCTCAATTGGAAACATTGGTATAGACGGACCAACAGACACATTTTCAACTTTGACAGGTCCAATCAACATGATTGCTGGTACTAATTTCCAAATGACTGAATTACGCACAGGTAATTTAGCATTTACTAACAGTGGAATAAGAGCACACAATGGTGAGGATATTAGATTTCAACCAGGACCTGGTGCAGGCGGTGGAGTAGCAACAACAGGTAAAGTGATCATTCTATCAGACCTAAACACAACAGGAAATATTCATGCCACAGGAGATATTTCTTTTGATGGAAATATTTTTATAGGCGGTGATGGTCCAGAAGATACTTTAAGTTTTAATGGTGATATAGAATCAGATTTAATTCCAGATGTTACCGGAACTTATGATATAGGTTCCAACAGTCAACGTTGGGGAGATGTTGAAATAAAAAGTATGACAGGACTTAATGACATTGTTATTGATAACACAATTTCTTTATCAGGTGTTGCTGTTAACTTAGGTATTGAAAATAAATGGTATGTGAGTACAAATGGTACCGATGATCTAGCAGGTAATCACCCAAACTTTGCATTTGGAACAATACGTCATGCATTGGCATACATTGAGGAAAGTACAGCAGGTCCACACGAACTGCACATTTTACCTGGCACATACACAGAACAATTTCCATTAGAAGTACCAGCAAACGTCACAGTAAAAGGTTCAGGCATCAGAACAGTTACAGTTAAACCAGATGTGCCTAACAGATATCAAGATGCATTCTTATTAAATGATGCATCAGTTGTAACAGATTTAACTGTTGCAAATTTCCATTATGATGCAAACACTGATCGTGGATACGGTTTTAGATTTGCACCAAATGCCGGCATTGTTACAAAATCACCATACGTACAAAATATCACAGTGGTAACACAAGGAGACACACGACCGGCAGATGATCCAAAAGGATTTAATTCAGGTGATGCAGGCAGAGGTGCATTGGTAGACGGATCAGTATTGGATTCAGCATCACCAAGAGCATCAATGTTATTCAATGCTGTTACATTTATTACTCCAGGTGCAGATGGTATTACTTGTAAAAATGATTCAAGAACAGAGATCATAAACTGCTTCACATATTTTGCAGACACAGGAATCAAATTATTAAGCGGATCAGAATCTAGAATTATAGGTTCTGCAAACGTGTATGGTAACAAAGGTATCACAGCAGACGGTGTCGACACAAAAGCATATGCTATATCACACAACTTCGCTTATGTGGGTGCAGGCGGAGATGTAGAAAATGACGAGTCGTTATGGGATCAAACTAAAGAAACCGAACAAACCAACAGCGGTAGAGTTTATTTTGTCAGTCAAGATCAGAGTGGAGATTTTAGAATTGGTGATAATTTTATTGTTGATTTAGGAAAAGGCACAACTTCTATAGCAGTTAACGATGGTGATTTAGGTGCATCAACACTAACTGTTGGTGTTGCAGGCACAACCACATTGATTGATGCTACAAAAATAGATGTGCCGAATTTTAGAATTTCAAACAACACAATTCAAACATTAAACAACAGCATGTCGATAGGTGCAGTGGGATCAGCCAATGCTGTAAATTTAACTTCCAATGTGCTGATGCCAAATGTTGATATCACAGGCAATGCCACAATAGGTGGATCAGGAATAAACTTTGGTAATGAAGCAGGAGACACTGTGAATTTTGCAATGGACTTTGAACAAGATTTATTACCAAGTCAAGACACGCAGAGCAATATAGGTAGTGCAACAAAAAATTGGAAAACAACAAATTCAGCAAGAATAACTTTAGACAATATTGATATTCACAACAACATAATACAAACCACAGACACAAATTCACAATTAGAATTGAGAGCAAGTGGTACAGGTGTAGTTAATTTAGGCACTGTTGGATTCAAAACAAATATAACATCTGCATCAGGAGATGTTGCATTTAGTGGAGGAACAACTAACACAATAATCAACTCAACAAGTAATATGTTGCTACCATCAGGAACCACAGCACAAAATCCTAATCAAGGAAATGCTGTAAGGTTTGATTCAAGTATAAATGAATTTGAGTTATTTTCAACAGGTAAAATAGCACTGAATGGAATAAAAGATGGTGACAGAGACACTCAAATTGATTTAAGCAGTAACAAATTTACTTTTTACACAGCCAATGGATATGCTGGTGAAATAGACGGTTCGGGTAATTTAGTTGTGCCTATTTTTTCTAGCCAAGATCAGATTCTTATTAATGGCAACACAATAGGTGTGGGCAGTGCCTCAAATCCACAAGCAGGTTTCACAGCAAACGGCAACGGGAAAGTGGTGTTGGACACTGCTAATCTTCAAATTTCTGGGGGAACTATTGAGAACAAATTAGTCAACCAAGATATCACATTCACAGGAACAGGCGTAAAAGCAAACAGAACAGTACAATTTGATTCACTCAACGGATATATAGGACCATTTGGAACAACTGCACAACGTGATGCCACAATTGCTAGACTGGGTGCTGTGTGGTGGAACTCAGACAGTGGTATTTTAGAAGTGTATGCTGGAGCAGTGGATGGTTGGATTAGTTCTATTGGTGTACAAGCAGTCACTGTGACAGACGAAATTGCGGAAGATTTCAATGTGGTTTACAACCTCATATTAAACTAGTATAAATTAACCTTGTACAATATAATACCAAAAGCACGATAAATAATACTAATGCAGAGTCTGACCAGATTCAGCAGGACAAACCGTGGTACAACCGGCGAAGAACTTATGAATAACGTAAGGTGAAAATTAGGTTGGTGGGACAAGATCCCCGTGCTATAAAGGAGCAAAAACAATGGCTGTAGGTCGAATATCAGGTCAGCTCTTGAAGTCTAATCTTCTGCGTAATGGAGCAGATTTGGCGTTCGAGACTAACTTGTTATACATTGATGTTAATAACAACAGGATTGGTGTTAAGACCAGCACTCCTCAATACCCGCTAGATATAAACGGAACAGCACGTACAACAAATGCAGAAGTTACTGGACAAGTAGATGTAGGAAACATCACAGTAACTGGCAACACAATTTCAACAACACAATCAGCACTAAATTTTTCAGCCGCAGACGGCATTGTGTACAACAACGAGATTCATGTAGATGATCTTGTAATCACTAACAACACCATTAGAGCAACTGACACCAATCAAAATTTTGAGATTGTAACCAGCGGAACAGGTGTTGTAGATATTGTAGGTAACACAGAAGTACAAGGTAACATACACGCAACAGGAAACATCAGAGCAGACGGTAACATAACTATTGGTGATTCTGATACAGATTCTATCACAATCAATGCTGATATTACGTCAAACATTATACCTGATGCTTCAGACACATACAGTTTAGGAACACCAACAAAACGTTGGAATAATGCATATGCCAACAACTTGACTGTGGACAATTTAACACTGTCTGGAAACATATCAGTACAAGGGTTGGATTTAACAGCACGTCCAGGCAAAGTGTTGTATGTAGCAACCAACGGTGATGATTCTAATTCTGGAACACACCAAAATGATCCTTATGCTTCAATAGAACAAGCATTGTCAGTGGCTGTTGCTGGAGATCATGTTTACATTTATCCAGGCACATACACAGAAGATTTTCCATTAACTATTCCCACAGGAGTTAGTATTAGAGGTGATGGAATTAGAGCAGTAACAGTTCAACCAAGTGTGACCACAAACAGTAATGATGCTTTTATATTGAATGGTGAAACAACAGTTGAAGATTTAACTGTTACAGGTTTTTATTACAACAGTGGAACAAACACAGGACATGCATTCAGATTTAATTCAACAGGTGCAGACGATTCAACAGGATTTCAAGTAACATCAAGATCACCTTACATTAGAAATGTCACTGTAATTACATCAGGTTCAGTTACAACAGCAAATGATCCTAGAGGATTTGGATCTGCTGATGCTGGTAAAGGTGCATTGTTAGATGGTTCAGTGGCAACACCGGCATCCAACGAAGCCGCTTGTTTGTTTCAAAACACAACATTTATTACTCCAGGTGTTGATGCACTTACACTTACAAACGGTGTAAGAATAGAATGGTTAAACAGTTTCACATATTTTGCGGCAAGAAGTATCTATGCTGTTGACGGCACAACTGGCTTGGCTGAAGATGGTAAAACACAATTAAGAGTTTCAGGATTTTCTGGAACACCGCTTGCGGCAGGTCACGTTATATCATACTACGACACAGACAATGTAACTCAACTGGCATCGGGTACTATCGAATCTATAGACAACGACAAAATTATAATTGATGGAAAATCAACAGGATTTGCAATGCCACCAGAAACAACAGGCAAACAGATCACTGCTAACGGTGATGCAAAATTAGATACGTCTGTTAAAAAGTTTGGACAATCCAGTTTGCTGTTAGATGGTGTAGGAGACAGTGCATCTATTTCAACAACAGCAGATTTTGGATTTGGTACAGGAGATTTTACAATAGAATTTTGGGCATACCCAACACAACTTCAATCCACAACACTATTTGATTTCAGAAACAATGCATCAATTGAATATTCATTGATGTTGTACATGACCAACAATGGTCCAAAACTTTATGTTAACGGAGCAAATGTAATCATAGGAAGTCAAGGTTTTAATCTTAATGTTTGGACTCACTTCTCATTAGTAAGAAGCAGTAACACTGTGACAATGTATGTTGCAGGACAAAATGTTGGAACGGCAACAGTTGCAAATGATTTAGGTGCGGCAAAACCACTTGTGATGGGTAACAACTATGATGCCAATAATGGTTTCATAGGAAACATGGACGACTTCACAATTTACAAAGGTTCAGCAATACGTTCGGGAAACTTTACTCCACCAACAACAGAAGCAATTGGAAATCCTGACACTGTGTTAGTAAGTAGATTTAATGGTCCAAACTTAACAACTACATTTTTAGACACAAACATAGCGATTCAAGATATTAGAACATCAGCAGGAGCAACAGCAACAAACTTTACTCTGGTTGATTACACAGACTTTGGAGCAGAAGTAAGATCAATTGCATCTGCATCTATCTACGGAACATACGGTGTTGTGGGAGATGGTGTTGGTATAAAAATGTATTTGATCTCGCACAACTTTGCTTACATTGGAAATGATTACGAAGTTGATAACGATGCAACAACAGTGATTCAAGCCAACGAAGTTATCACAAACAATAACGCAAAAATTTATTATTCATCAGTTGACCATAAAGGTGACTTTAGAGTTGGTGATCAATTTTATGTTAATCAAGAAACAGGACAAGTTGCGTTTACATCAGCATCACTTAACATAGATGTTGATCAAGCATTAACATTTACATCAGGACCCAACGTTACAGTTATATCAGGAGATAAAATTGAAACAGGAAATGTTCAAATATCTGGAAATAATATCACAACAACATCGGGTGATTTAAATATTGATTCATTTAACAATCAAATTAATTTTGTTGATGATGTAAACATTACTGGAAATTTAGATATCACAGGAGATATCACAATAGGTGGAAATGTTACAATAGGTGACGAAACAACAGATTCAATTAACATCACAGCAGGCATCAGTTCTGATATTATTCCTGCACAAGATAATTTTTACGATATTGGCTCATCTACAAAAAGATGGAACACAATATTTGCCAACGAAGCACAAATAGACAGTGTTAATATCAAAGGAAATTTAATTCAAAGTAATAATACAAATGCTGATTTAGATTTAAGATCAAGTGGAACTGGTGGAGTAAGAGTTGAAAACTTCACAGCATCAGGAGATACACTAACAAATGATTCAGGAGACTTCATAGTTAATCCTGCTTCAGGTGTGTTCAGAGTTGACGGTACTGGATCTGTTAGAATTCCAACAGGTACAACTGCCCAAAGACCAGGTTCTGCATCAGCAGGTATGATGAGATACAACACAGATGATTCAGTGTTTGAAGGATACAACGGAACAAACTGGTTGGCATTGTCTGGTGTTTATGACCTTGACAAAGACACATACATCACTGCTGAGGCTACACCAGGTGCAGATGATGACACACTTAGATTTTATGCTGGTGGAGTTTTGGTAGCAGATGTTAATCCAACAAGGTTCGATGTCACATCTTTACAGGTAGATGACATAACAATCAGTGGAAATACTGTAACGACCACAGGAACTGACCAAGATTTGATCCTTAATGCTCAAGGAAATGGTAGCATTAGAATTGAAGCCTTCAAGTTTGAAGGAAATGCGATAACTAATATTATATCTAGTCCGATTGTATTAAAAACAACTGGAACGGGATATATTGATGTGTCAGATTCTGGTGGGTTTGTACTTCCGGTTGGAACAACAGCAAACAGACCGTTTACACCCATAACAGGTATGATACGTTACAACACCGCAGATCAACGTGTTGAATTGTATGATGGTAGTTCATGGGGTTCAATCGCAGGTTCATCAGGTGCTGTAAGTATTATTGACGCAACAGAAATAGCAGTGGAATACGCACTGGCATTAGGATAGGAAAAATATGGCAACAAATTTTAGAAACTCTGTAACAAAAAGTATAGGAACTGTGACTGCGGCTGTTTATGAAGCCGCACCGGGATCATACACAACGATCATTGGAATGGTTTTAGCAAACTTAACAGAATCAGTTGTGGAAGCCAGTGTAACATTAACAGCAACTCCAGATTCAGTTACAGGATTTATTGTAAAAGATGTTTTGATTGCACCAAACTCTAGTTTACGTGTGTTAAACTCAGGAGAAAAATTAATTGTGGCAAGTCAAAACAGTTTAAATGTAAAATCAAACATCAACGACTCATTAGATTGTGTGTTGAGTTACGTGGAGATAACATAAGATGTCAAACACAGTTGGACAGGATACTTCCGTATATCTTCAAAATGGTATCAAAGACAGATACTTTTATGGATTACGAAGAACCGATGAGGGAACGTTATTTGTCGGTAAAGTTGACCAATTGGCGGCAAACGATCCTGTGGCAATAAACAATCCAGGAAATATTGATGACAACTTTAAAGAGTTTGATCAAGGTTATGATTTTTATGAAGGCAGAGATTTGAACCACGCAAAACCATTTAAAAATTTAAGATACGAACAATTTAGATGGGACGATGTAAATCTAAATTATTATATTAATCCAGAAGGTGAACTGGTAGTTAGAATTAACAGTAATGTCGCTGACGGAGAAATTACATATCCGCAAACTGATGAAACTGTGATTGTAGAACAAACAATTTTCACTTTAGATAAAACAAATTACTTAATGGACAGTAATGAAATAACATTCGATAGAGGATAAAGTAGGAGAAAACATATGACAAGACAACTTATAAACACTGGTATTATTCCAAATGACGGTCAAGGTGATTCGTTAAGAGATGCTGGTGGAAAAATGAATAACAATTTTCAAGAATTGTACACAGCTCTTGGAAACGGAACAGCCTTAACAATAGTCAATAATAATTTGATTACTGCCACAGGTGCTAACAAAATTACTTTTTTATACAACACTCTAGCAGAGTTACCAGATGCGGCAACGTATCATGGTATGTTTGCTCATGTACACGGTGAGAATGCTTCCTACTATGCTCACGCAGGTGCCTGGGTACAAATTGCAGATGCAAATAAATCTATCGGAATGTTTTCAGATGTTGATCTTTCGTCAACGGCGACTAACGGACAAGCATTAATTTATGATTCAGGTTCACAAACTTGGAAACCAGGTGATGTTTCAGCAGGCGGCGGTGGCGGTGGAGGTGCAACTGCATTTCTTGGATTAACAGACACTCCAGTAACATACTCTGGACTATCGGGCGGCTTTTTACAAGTTAATGGTACGGCTGATGGATTAGAAATTGTTGCGGCATTTTCAGTTGATAAACTTTCAGATGTTGACACAACAACAACTACTCCAACTTCAGGACAAGTATTAAAATGGAATGGAACAAAATGGGTACCAGGTGATGATGCAACCACTGGCGGTGGTGGAACTGATGCTGACACATTGGACGGATTAGATAGTACATATTATTTAAATTACAATAACTTGAACAACAAACCAAGTGTTCCAACTTCAATATTAACATTAACAGACACTCCAGCAACTTTTTCAGGTTCAGCAGGAAGAACTGTTAAAGTAAACGCAGGTGGAACTGCTTTAGAATTTGTATCAGACGCAGGTGGTGGAGCAAGTACTCTTAACGACTTAACTGATGTAACAATAACAACACCAGCTCAAGGTGATGTGTTGTATTACAACGGTACAGGTTGGGAAAAACAAAACGGTCCAACAATGAGATGGGCTGTTGGAGCCGCAGGTTCATCAAATTACACATTCACAGGTCCAGGATTTGCAAGTGCAACAAATGATCCTGTGTTATATTTGATGAGAGGACACACTTATATTTTTGTAAATGGAACAGGTTCTAGTCATCCATTTGAATTTAGAGTATCAAACGGTGGTGCAGAATATTCATCAGGAGTGAGTGGAAGCAAAACAGGAACGCAGGTTTTAGAAGTTCCTATGGATGCTCCAAGCACACTTTATTATCAATGTACAATTCATTCAGCAATGGGTAACACAATCAACATAGTGAGTTAATAGAACATGGCACAAGTATTTGGCGTAGGCATAGACGAATTACAGAAGACACTGGCAAACAATAGATATTTCTATGGGTTGCGTAGAACAGATGTGGGCGATTTGTACATGGTGAAATCAGATTTATTAAAACTAGAAGATGGAGTTCAATTGAATAGACCAGGAAATATTGATGAAAACTACAATAATTGGAGTAGAGGAGAAGACTTTTTTGAAGGTAGAGATCAACAACACAGAAAAAATTATCCAAATTTGGTGTACGAACAGTACAAATGGGATGGTAGAAACCTGTTTTATTATGTGAATAGTGAAGGTGAATTAGTATTAAAAGTTAACGAGGCTCATACATATCCAGGATATGTAGAACCTTATAATGGTTAAGGAAATAAATACATATAGGAATTAGTCAATGGCAGATTTTCGAATAGATAGAATTAGATTTAGATGGAGAGGTGATTGGTCAGCCAATACTCTTTATGTAAAAGATGATGTACTAAGATACGGTGCAAAAGTATTTGTATGTGTTAACGTACACACATCAGACACAAACTTTTACAACGACTTAAACAACTCGACTCCAAAATGGTCTCAGATGATGGATGGCCAAAGTTGGACTGGTGCGTGGGCACCTTCAACATTTTACAAAATTGGTGAACTGGTTAAAGTTGGTGGATTAATTTACAAATGTATTGAAGGTCACATTTCAAATGCATCTGTTTCAAATGGTGTACTAGGAGATGAATTAAAATGGGTTTACTTTGCTCGTGGAGAAGATTGGCAAAGTATTTGGACACCTGCCACACTTTACAATGTTGACCAAACAGTAATTTACGGTGGATCAATTTGGAAATGTAACACAGCACACACTTCAGGAAGTGCTGATGATGGATTACAATTCAATGCGTCATACTGGGATCAATATTCTAGATCAGATAACTTTAGAAGCGACTGGACAGCAAACACTTTGTACTATCCAGATGATGTTGTGTACTACGGTGGTACAGTTTTTAGATGTACAACAGGTCACAGATCTGCCGCTTCAAACAAATTTATAAATCCTACTGCTACATACGGTGGTGCATCAGGAACGGGATTACAATTCTTTATTTTCAAAGTTGGCGCAACATATAATATTCAAATCACAAACGGTGGATCAACTTATCTTGCCTCAGAAACTTTCACAATTTTAGGATCAGCACTGGGTGGAGCAACACCAGCCAATGATGTGTCCATGGTTATCAACACAGTGGACGGTGGTGGTGCAATAACATCGATGGGAGTAAACGGTGTAGCCAACGATGCCAACGATGGTTTAGAAGCAAACAGTGGACAATGGGCAACTGTGTTCACAGGAATTAGATACAGAGGAGATTACACTGTTGGAGAAAGATATTCAGCAGGAGAACTAGTAAGATGGTCTCCTGGTATGTGGCAAGTAACCACAGGACACTGGGCAACAAGTGCCACTATGATTGAAAGTAATTTCAATTTATGGGTACCTGGTTTAGAATTTGAATCAATATGGACTATTTCTCAATACTACCAACAAGGTGATGTTGTTCTCTACGGAGGTTACACATATGTTGCACTAAAAAGTAACGTTGGTGTTACACCTGCTGTCACAGATGCATCTGCAACTTGGGAATTACAAGTTGTTGGATACACATTCAAAGGTGAATGGAAATCAACTTATCTAGTTAACAATGCTGTTGAACCTTTCCCATACAAAACTGGAGATGTTGTAAGAGCAGGTGGTGATTTATACATTGCTGTTACAGATAATGCAAGTGTAGATCCAAGCACAAGAGTTGTGTACGACGAAGGAACTGATTCTCCATTCCCATGGCAATTATTGGTAACAGGTAATGCATTCAAAGGTCCTTGGAAAGAAACTGATCTAGGTGGTGTGTCAGGCGAACAAACATATTTCCCTGGAGACGTTGTCACAGTTGCAGGCACACTTTACAAATGTATTTTAAAACATGAAGCAAATTCATCAGATGCTAAACCACCATTAGATTTTGAATCAGAAAATGTTGGACCTTACTGGATATTAGTAGCAACAGGACACACTCCTAATGTATTAGAATATCCTGGAGATATCAAAACACAAAATGATGATTCAACAAGATTAAGAATTGGTATAGGAGCATCAGGACAAGTATTAAAGGTGGGATCAAACAATATTCCTTTCTGGGAAGATTTTGATGTAACACCAAAAGTTTATTATGTATCACCAGATGGTACAGACGATCAAACAAAAGGAACGCAGTTGGCGGCTCCTTTTAAAACGATTAAATTTGCTTGTGATTTTATCAATAGCGATTTAGCCGCAAGATCACCTGCAACAGTCTTTATTAAAACAGGTTTGTATCAAGAAATTTTACCTATCACTGTGCCAAGAGACACTGCACTAGTTGGAGATGAACTGAGAAGCACAGAAGTTAAACCGGCGGCTGGTTATGAAACATCAAATATGTTTTATGTTAACAATGGTTCAGGTATTAGAAATATGTCATTAAGTGGATTATCTGGAACATTAGGACCAATCAATGAATACGGCACAAAAAGACCAACAGGCGGAGCATTTGTTTCGTTAAATCCTGGTTCGGGGGCGTCAGATGCGGCGGCTTGGATAACAACACGATCTTGTTATGTACAAAATGTATCAACATTTGGAACAGGATGTGTAGGTTTAAAAGTAGATGGCGATCTTCACAATGGTGGTAACAGATCAATTGTTGCCAATGACTTTACACAGGTTATCGATCAAGGTATTGGTTTCTGGGTTAATGGTGAAGGTAAATCAGAACTTGTATCTGTGTTCACATATTATTGTCACATAGGATATCTAGCAACTTCTGGTGGTAAAGTTAGAGCAACAAACGGAAACAACTCTTATGGAGATTGGGGTTCAGTTGCAGAAGGTGTAACACCCACTGAAACACCTATCACAGCAAAATTCAATAACAGAACACAAGAAGCTCAAGTAGATGCAGTGTACAATGATGAAAATGAGATATTTGCTTTTGCTTACGATCATGCAGGACAAGATTATACATCTGCTACTATCACAATAGCAGGTTCAGGAGAAGGTGCATCGGGTGTAATCAATTATGAAAACACCAGAGACGGTGCTGTAAATAAAATTAGAATATTAGGCCCTGGAGATTCAACTCCAGCAGGTGGTGCCGGATACACAAGTAAATCAGGACCAGCCATAACAGGTACTGCTACCAGCATACAATTGAATGCACAATTCCAAGGAACTTCAGCTCAAACAGTTGGACAAAGAATTTATATTTGGGAAGGTACTGGCAGAGGACAATACGGAATCATTGATTCTTTTAATGAATTAACAAAAGTTTGCACAGTTAAAAAAGAATTTGATAACACACCAGGATGGCAACATTTTTTAGGTGGATTTGCAATTGAAACAGCATTAGATCCATCAACAAAATATTTTATTGAGCCAAGAATACAATTCAGTGAACCACCATACAGTACTTCATCAGCATCAATTCCATTAAATGGAGATTATTTATTAGGTGCTTCAAGAAGAGTTACAAGCACAAACGTAACTATTTTATTAGGCAACGGTAGAGGTTTAAGATCAGTTGATTCTACTAACTGGACTGTTGCAAACGGTGTACCAACACAGGACTGGAACAGTTTGGTAGGCGGAAAGAATAACTTTATGGCAACTTCTAGCACAGGTGGTCTAGCAAGATCACAAGACGGTGCTAACTGGAGTGACATTTCAAGCAATATTGGAGCAGACATATTTAAAGGTTGTGCATGGGAAGACGTATCTGCACAATGGGTTGTGGTTTCATCAACAGGTGTTGTTTACATATCAGGCGATGAAGGTAACACATGGTCATCTCAACAAGTTGAACCGTACGATGGATCAACAGCAGTGTTTTCAAAAATTGCGGCAGGTAACGGTTTAATTGTTATAAGCAACGACTATGGACAAACTTGGGAATCAGTAGACGGTGGTACAACTTGGGAGTTGGCGGCTAACATAGGTGGTGACAGATATATAGTACAGCACTTGACGTTCACTGGAGATAAATTTATAGCATCAGTACAAGATTCACCATTTGACGATTCAACGTCAGTGAATAAATTCTTTGTATCAAATGCAAATGCGGCACAAAGTTCAACAAGTGCTATCACAGTTTGGACAGAATCAGAAACACCTCCACACACAGGACCATACACAGCAGTAACAAGTTCTCAAGGAACTTTTTTAGCGATCACTGTGAATGGCGAAGTGGCTTACTCATATGACGCAGTAAGTTGGAAAGAATTGGCAACATTATCAGGAACTTACTCAGGCATCGTGGGCGGTAGAAATGCTGGCGGTTATTTTGTTCCATTAAAAGATACCACAATGTCAGATATAACTGTTCTTAAAAAAGGTGCTCCACCTTTAGCAAGAGTTATAACAAATGCAGGTAAGGTTTCTAAAGTACAACTGTTAGACACAGGATCAGGATACGCAACAGCACCAACAGTTACAATCACAGACAATGTGAACATAACAGATGTGGCTGTCGAAGCAAGAATAGCCAGCGGAGTATTGAGTCAACCAACATTCACCAACAGAGGTACAGGATTTATCAATGTAAGTGCAACGGTTACAGGTGATGGATTTGCTGACGAATTCCAATTAGGAAAAGTTGTACAAATAAAAGAATTATCAAGAGAACCTGGACCAGGCGACTTGTTGTACATTAACGGCATTGAAGATCAAATTTATAGAGTAACACAGATTACAAACATTACAGGTTCAGTTCCAAATCTTACAGCACAATTTAGAATTTCACCAAGTTTGAAATCTAACGAATCTCCAGGGCATGAAACAACAATAACAATTAGACAACAGTATTCACAAGTTAGATTAACTGGTCATGATTTCTTAGATATTGGAACTGGTGGAGTAACAACAACAAACTATCCAGAACTTTACACCAATGCTGGATTCACAGAAGGTTATGAATACCAATCAAACAGAGAAACTGCCAATAATGGCGGTGGTAGAGTATTCTACACATCAACTGATCAGAATGGTAACTTCCGTGTTGGAGAATTGTTTATTGTTGAACAGGCAACAGGTATTGTAACACTTAACGCAGATTTATTCAATTTACAAGGACTATCAGAATTAGCACTAGGTGGTGTTGTATTGGGTGGAACAGAAGTTGTTATTAGAGAATTTTCAACAGATCCTACAATGGCGGCAAACTCCGACAATGTAGTACCAACACAGAAAGCAATTCTTACATATATTGGATCAAGAGTTTCTGGAGGTGGTGCTAACTTGAATGTTTCAGGTTTTAGAGCAGGTCAAATTAAAGTAAGAAATAAAGAAATATTTAATGAAGCATTTCCAGAAACAGGACAAATTGTTATAGATAGAATTGCTAATTTAAATGGTGGATTTTCAGGCTCATTGTTAGCATTGAACTTTTTCACTGGCGGTACAGCAAGTACAGAATTAAATGAAGGAGATCCGACTAGTGCTATTGATAGTTCTAACGGATACGGCGAATAATGATAAATAACTGTAATAAGAGGATATATTAACCCATGGCTGAGTTTAAATTAGGTAGAATACGTTTTGTTTGGAAAGGTGCTTGGTACACAAGTGCTCTTTATTCAGTAGATGATGTTGTAAGATACGGTGGTAGAACTTACATCTGTATCGTAAACCACACGTCTGACGCAGAATTCCAAGTAGATTTAACAGCGGCAAATTGGGCATTGATGTCCGATGGGCAAGAATGGAAAGGCGACTGGGGAGTAAACACAACATACAAACCAAATGACGTTGTAAAATACGGTGGTTACATCTATATTTGTAACACAGGTCATGCCTCAAACGCAGATGTTAACATTGGACTGGAAGGCGACAGTGCAAAATGGGATCTTTTCATTGAAGGTTTTGATTACAAAACAGACTGGGCTATTGCAACAAGATACAAAGTAAACGATTTAGTAAGATACGGTGCAACTGTATATCTTTGTGTAACAGAACACACTTCAGCGGCAACATTGGCTGATGGTTTAGAAACAGATATTGCAAAATGGGAAGTGTTTGCAAAAGGATTTAACTGGTTAAACACTTGGGCTATTGCAACAAGATACAAACCAAATGACACAGTAAGATATGGTGGACAACTTTATGTTTGTATCACTGGACACACTTCGGCGGCGACAGTTGCATTAGGATTAGAAAACGATCAAGCAAAATGGCAGTACCTACACAAAGGTATTGAATATTTAGGTGCTTGGGTTACAGCAACAAGATACAAAGTTAATGATGTTGTTAAGTATGGTGCTAACTTATGGATTGCAACAGCGGCTCACACAGCAGGTGCATCATTGGCGGCTGACGAAGCCAACTGGGACATTTTTATTCCAGGTTTAGAATTTGAAGATTCGTGGAGTTCATCTACACAATACCAACCTGGTGACATTGTTACTTACGGAGGTTACCAATACGTTGGATTAAGAAACAACTTAAACAAAGTTCCATCAACAGAAACTGCTGATTGGGATTTATTTGTTACAGGTTTCAGTTTAAAAGGTGACTACAACAACGCAACTGCTTACAAAACAGGTGATGTTGTTAGAGTTGGTGGTACAACTTACATTGCTATCGCTGACACAACAGGAAACAGACCACCAAGTGTACTACAATGGGATAAACTAAACGAAGGTTTATACTGGAAAGGTGCTTGGAACAATGCGGCTGTTTTTGACAAAGGCGATATTGTGAGAGGATCTATAAACACAGACACTTCTTACATTTGTATTACAGCACACACTTCAAACAATGTTGGACCAGCAACAATCAATCAACCAGATTACGCACCAGGGGCTGGTGTTGATACATCTGTTTGGCAATTGTTAGCAGGTGGTCCAGAAAATGATGTATTAGAATCAGAAGGTGACATTTTAATTTATGGTGCTTCAGGACCAGCAAGATTACCGATTGGTGCTTCAGGACAAGCACTTGTTGTTAACGGTGCAGGTACATTACCTCAATGGGGGTTTGTTGGACAAGTAGATCAAGTTTACTATGTAGGTCCAGGCGGTGTTGATAGACCGGCTCCTAATGCTGGTGTCACACTAGACAGTCCGTTTAAAAATGTAAGATATGCACTGCATCAAATTGATTTAGGACCAAGAAATCCACAAGGTGTAAACTTATTAACTAGAAACAAAGCATTCATACAAGACGAAATTATTGCTTGGATCAATGTTCAAATTGCAGGTAATATTTCACCATTCACAAGTTCTTTCACTTATGATGCTGTGAAATGCAGAAGAGATATTGGTATAATTATTGATGCCACTATTAACGATTTACGTAAAGGCGGAAATGTCAGATCAAGAGAAGCGGCATTAAGTTACTTTACAGGCGCAGGTGCTAGTTACGTTGCAGGACAAACAGCAGAAACTGCCGCGGCAATTGTGAGAGCGGCATACATTGCTCAACAAGTGGTTGTGAATTCATCAGGATATACACCATCACAAGGTACAACACTTCAAGTAACAGATTTAACTAAGATAGCAGAATCAACAGTGGTTGCAGATATAAATTCATTAATGACAGTGCCATCAGATGCAATTACGGCTGGCAACATCAACAGTGTTCCTGCTAAATTACAACCTCAAATCACATTGAATGTTAAAACAGGTACATACTACGAAACACTTCCTATGAGTGTGCCGTCAAACTGTGCTGTGGTTGGAGACGAATTGAGATCAACCAACATCAGACCAGCAGGCTCATTAGTTGCTGGTGGTGATGTTCAATATTCTTTACAAGGTATTCAACGTTTAGAAGCAATCATTTCAGATGTTGTTCAAAACAATGCTGTTTCAGTAACACCATCAGGTGGTATAATAACAGTTCCAACTGGTGCAAGTTTAGGTTCTCAAGGTGCTGGTTTAATTGAAGGTACAGGAACAGTTAACACAACAGCCTCTGGATCAGGATCAGGTGCTACATTTACATTGACAACAAACGAATTTGCTTACGTTATAGGATTAACTGTGTTGGCTCCAGGACAAAATTATGCAATAGGTGAAACAATCACCATTGCGTCAACAGAAACAATTAACAATCCAGATACTGGTGACACAGCGATTGGTGAAACAATCACATTCCAAGTGTTAACAGTAACATCAGGAAACACAATCACACAAAACGTGGCAGTGCCAGCAGGTTCAAGTACGGCAGGCACAGCAGCGGCGGCAATTGCAGACAATATTGAAAAATACATTGACTTCAAAATTAATGCAGTTGGTTCAGATGTTGCAGTTACAGGTTCAAACACAGCAAACGTAGAAGTTGGTTACACAGATGCACGTTTAAGAGTATTAGCCAACAGAGACTTTATGGCTAAAGAATGTGCAGAATTTGTGAAAAGAGCAAACCCAGGATATGAATTCGGTCAAAATGATTGTGAAGACGATATTAAAGATTACATAGACGGAATTATTTACGATTTACAGTATACAGGAAACTATATGTCACTGAAAGGTGCTAAATGGTATGTGAATGCTGTTGGCGGTTCGACAACTTCAGACATGTTCTACATGAGAAATGCAACAGGTTTAAGAAACTGTACAGTACAAGGTTTATCAGGTTCATTGGGAGCGGCAAACAGTTATGGAACTAAACGTCCATCAGCAGGTGCTTTTCTTTCTCTTGATCCAGGATATGGCACAGCAGACGAAAGTGTGTGGATTGGTGCACTGAATGGTGCAGGTGGAAGATCACCTTACATTCAAAACGTTACAACATTTGGAACAGGTGCTGTAGGACAAAAAATTGATGGAGATTTACACGCAGGTGGAAATGATTCCATGGTATCAAATGACTTTACGCAGGTAATATCAGATGGTATTGGTGCATGGATCACTAATTTAGGAAGAGCAGAACTTGTATCTGTGTTCTCATACTATGGACACATTGGATACCTTGCAGAAACAGGTGGAAAAATACGTGCTACAAACGGTAACTCATCATATGGTGATTTTGGTTGTGTGGCAGAAGGTGTTGATCCAACTGAAGTTCCTGTAACAGGTAAAGTTAACAACAGATCTACTGATGCAGTGGTTGATAGTGTGTTTACAGATGGTAATCAAATACTTGCACTCGAATATGGCAACGCAGGTAGAGAATATTCAGATGCTACTGTGACTATCACAGGCGACGGTTTTGGATTAAATGGTGTTGTGGCAACTTACAACACAGGCGGAGTGTACAAAATTAGATTAACAGAAACTCCTGCTTCTGATCCATCAGATTTAGGTGGTGCAGGTTTTGTAACTACTACAAACTCAGGACAAACAGGTACAACAACACAAATTACTTTAGCGGCGGCAGATTCAGCGGCAAGTGGAGTTTATGTTGGAATGGCTTTATTTGTAACAGAAGGTAAAGGTGCTGGACAGTACGGTTACATTGACACTTACAATTCATCTAGCAAAATTGCCGCAATTAAAAAATTCTCAGACAGCTCATCAGGTTGGGACACATTAGGTGGCAAAGCAGTTGAGACAACACTGGATTCAACAACAATCTACCAAATCACTCCAAGAGTGGTTATAGGTGCTCCAAGTAATGATGGTTCAACAACTCCTAGACAGGCAGTTGCTAGAGCAGTGGTTACAGGAGAAGTTATTTCAAGTGTTAAAATATTAGATTGTGGTGCTTCTTACACAAGTGCACCAACAGTAACATTCACAGATCCAAACAATACTACAGAAGCGCCTGTACAAGCATACATTGGCGATGGTGTATTAGGTCAACCAACATTTGTTGCAAGAGGTTCTGATTATGTAACTGCTTCTGCTGGAATCACAGAGCAAGGTGTACAAGCAACTGTAACAGGAATTACACAGGCTACAACAGCAGTGATCACAACAACATCTGCACACAACTTTAACACAAACGATAAAGTTAAGTTTGATACAATACTTGGAATGATCGAGTTAAACACTGGTGTGTTCTACTATGTTAAAGTTTTAACAACAGACACATTTGAAATTTATGCAGACTACGAACTGACAACTCCAATTGATTCAACTGGCTACACAGCATATGCAAGTGGCGGAACAGCAGAAACATTTGGTGGATTTAGAGATGACTATCAAACAGGAAAATATATTGCTGTTGAAAATTTAACATCAATTCCAAGAGCAGGATCAAACATTGAGTTTGGGCATTTACCAGGACAATATTTCAAACTGGTTGCTGTTAATCAACAACTTGGAACACAAACTCCTTTCACAGGTCTATTACAAGTTTCACCAGATATAAAATCTTATGAATCACCAGAACATGGACAGTCCATAGAAATGAGAATTAGATACTCACAAGTTAGATTAACTGGTCACGATTTCCTAGACATAGGTACTGGTAACTTTACAACTACAAACTATCCAGGTTTACCAAGTCAAAATCCAATACCAGCAAACGAAACTGTTGAAGGTGGTGGAGGAAGAGTATTCTTTACTTCTACAGACCAAGATGGTAACTTTAGAGTGGGAGATTTATTCTCAGTAGAACAAGCAACTGGTATTGCTTCATTGAACGCAGATGCATTCAACATATCAGGACTACAAGAATTACAGTTGGGTGATTTAGCATTAGGTGGAACAAGTGCTTCTATCAATGAATTCTCAACTGATGGTACAATGGCGGCTAATTCAGACGCAATTGTTCCGACTCAGAGAGCAATAAGAACTTATATCGCTTCACAAATTGGTGGTGGTGCTAGTTCGCTCAATGTTAACTTGATTACTGCGGGATTAGTGGTAATTACTGGTAATACGATAAGTACAAGTAACAACGTAGGAATCAATTTCCAAAGCGTCACTAACTTCACAAAAGGAGTTACTGGTGTACCGATTGCGATGAACTACTTAATACATAGTTAAAGGAGAAAAAACAATGGCTTCAGGAAGAATAGGAAAAGCAGATCTTTCAGCCGCTACACTTACGACTATCTACACAACACCTGCTGACACTTTTACAGTATCAACAGTATCGTTTTGTAACAGAGGTAACCAAGCAGTTACAGTAAGATTGGCAGTGGCAGATACGGCTACACCAGATGCATCAGAATATCTTGAGTACGAAACAGAGATTTTGAGTCATGGTGTGTTGGAAAGAACTGGTTTAGTACTGTCTGCAACGCAATTATTGGTAGCATATTCAAGTGCCGCTAATGTAAGTGCAGTTGTAAGCGGTATTGAAACAAGTACAGCATAATTTTAAGGTAAATTATATAAATAGTATAAAAGAGTACTAATAAAGGAAATAAAGACAATGGGAAGATACATATCAACAACTGGAACTGCTGGCGTAGTCACTAAACAAGTGGCAACAACTTACCAAGCAGTGGTAAATGATAGAATCTTAGCAGACAGTAGCAGTGCTACTTTCACAATCACGTTACCTCTTAATGCTTCTTTGTTGATTAATGACACAATTCAGATCATTGATGCAACATCGAACTTTGGAACTAACGCGGTTTTAGTTGCTAGGAATGGTTCACTAATTCAAGGTTCAGCAGACGACTTAACAATGGACTTAAATGGTGCAATCGCAACTTTGATTTACACTGGTCCGACTTATGGTTGGATAATTGGTGCTGTATAATTTTTTATAATATTTTATATTAAATTTACATCATTAAACACTTGGAGAAACAAAAACAATGGCTAGTTTAAAATCATTACTTGGAACAAAACAGGATGCATTCGTCTCGGTAGAGGAATCTAATTTAGAGAAAGGACGTATTTACGTCTACACACCTGGAACTAACTATTCTAGATTGTGGTGCGGATTTTGTTTTCACCCAGAAGTGTCAGGTACTGCCATAGTAGAAATTTGGGGTGCAGGTGGGTCAGGTGGTCATATGTGCTGTTGTGGTTTTGGTTTACCAGGCAACGCAGGTGCGTATGTCAAAAAACAAATTTCAATGTCTCCAGGAGATTATGTATGTGGATGTTTAGGACAAAGTTGTGGCAACTCAGGCTCACTATGTTTTAGAGGTTGTTCAGAAGCCTCTCATGCAAGATTTTGTATAGCAAGTTCAGAGACGTGTGCTTGTGCAGAAGGTGGTAAAGGCGGAGTAACTTATTGTTCTACTAACTCATCTTTCTATTGTTGTTACAGAGCAAACGGTTTCTGTGTAACAAGAACAGACAACGATAACTGCGGAATTATTTGTAACCAATGCGACGGTTCATGGTGTGCTCAAGCATACGGTGGACAAGAAAATAAATGTGGAAGAATTTCATGTGTATCAGCATTTGGTTGTTATCCATCATGTATTTGTATGTTCCATCATCATATACCTACTCCAGCAGGAATGGGTTCTAAAGAAGGTAGAATGATTACTTACACCAATGATGCTAATAACGGAGTAGCAAACTGGTCAGGTCAAGGACACTATAATCACTTGGCAAACATGGGTTCAGGCAGATTTCCAACAGGCGGTGTGCCTTTTGCATCATGTTGGGATGGCGGTGTTGCTTGCGGTTGTTATGAAAATGATGGTTGTATACCTCAGATGCCGATTGGTACAGGAGGAAGAGGACCTAACCCATGTCCAGGAGTTAGAGATCACGCAATCAGAGGTGGACATGGAGGAGTACGAATTAAATTCGTAAGTTAATTTTATGGCTAGTCTAACAACATTACTTCAATCCAAATACGATTTTTCAGTAGGAAATGAAACTAACCTTGAAAAAGGTAGAATTTATCAATATTATCCAGGTACATCAAGAGGCACAAACTTTAGATGTCACATATGTTTTATAGCACCATCAGCCGGTACTGCCACAATAGAAGTTTGGGGAGCAGGTGGATCAGGTGCAAAAATGTGTTGTTGCGGTGGAGGAATTCCAGGTAACCCAGGTGCATATTCTAAAAAAACAATCACAATGGCAGATGGTTGTTACATTTGTGCAATTATTGGTATGTCATGTGGTAACTCAGACACACTATGTTTTAGAGGTTGTTCTGAACCAACTCAGATATGTTGGTTTGGTGATGGCGGATCAGACGGATGTATATGTGCTCAAGGTGGAATTGGTGGACGCACTTGGTGTTCAACTGGTAACTCAATTTACTGTTGTGCAGTAGCGTCGGGTTTCTGTAACACACAGGGCGGTGAAGCATATTGTGGTATCGTTTGTAACTTTATGGATTCAGCGGCTTGTCCTCAATTTTGTGCTTTTGCATACGGTGGAGACACAAACTGTTATGGTGGATTTAGTTGTCACTATTTCAGAGGATGTCAACCAAACTGTAACTGTAGACAAGTTCCAGTTAATAGATTTCCTCCAGGAATGATTTCAACATTGGGTGGTGAAGTACACTACACAATGGATTCAGGCAACGGAAGATCAAATTGGTCAGGAATGGGTGGATGGATGAATGCTTCACATGGTTTCAATTTAGCAACACGTAATCCTACAACAGGCGGTCCTTATACTGGTTGTTGGGCAGGTAACAGAATGTGTGGTTGTTATGACGAACAAGGTTGTAACGCTTATTATCCAGCAGGTATTGGTGGACAAGGTCCAACACCTTGTGATAGTTTTAGAGATCACGCTCACAGAGGTGGACATGGATTGGTTAGAATTAAGTTTGTATCACCAACCGACGATTACGAAATAGACTCAACTCCGTAGGTTAACTAGATAGGATAAATATTATTATGGCAAGTTTAAAAGGATTATTAACTACTAGAAACCCAGCAGAGATGATTGAAAACAATCTTGAAACTGGTTACATTTATTCATACACTTCAGGTACAAATTACGCAAAATTTTGCAATGGTATTTGTTGGACAGCAAACGTTGATGGCACAGCCGAAATAGAAGTTTGGGGTGCAGGCGGATCAGGTGCAAGAATGTGCTGTTGTGGAGACGGATTACCAGGCAACGCAGGTGCATATGTGAAAAAGTCAATCACTGTGGAAGCAGGCGACACAATGACAGGTCAAACAGGACACAGTTGTTATGCTCATGATTTATGTTTTTCAGGATGTTCAGAACAATCAGAAATTTGTTGGATCACAGCCGCAAACGGAAACGGTTGTGTTTGTTCAAGAGGTGGATTTGGTGGTAAATCTATGTGTACATCAGGAGACTCATTATTTTGTTGTTTCAGAGCACAAGGTTTCTGTTACACAAAATGCAACAATGACAACTGCGGAACAGTATGTAACGTGTGTGATGGACAATGGTGTTCATTAGGATACGGTGGAGATACAAACAAGAACTGTTGCGGACAGTTTTCATGTGCTAGTTTCTTTGGATGTTGTCCACACTGTAAGTGTCGGTTTCAACAACACGTGGCTACACCAGCAGGATTATTTTCAGAAGACGGTGCATTGATCACGTTCCAAAAAGAATCAGATAGCACGCCAATGTCACAATGGTCAGGAAACCAATTATTTCAGTGGTATGCGGCACTTAACTTGGCAACAAAAACACCAAGACAAGGTACTCCGGATGCACACTGTTGGAGATCAACAAGATCTTGCGGATGTTACGAGATGCAAGGTTGTAACAATTATCTACCTGTGGGAGCAGGTGGGCTATCACCTAACCCATGTCCAGACACAAGGGATCATGGAATAAGAGGTGGATTTGGTGGAGTAAGAATCAAGTTTGTTCCGTCAAGTTAAACATAGTTTGATAAATAAAAGTATAACAGGATAAAAACAATGGCAATAGAAAAAGCATTTACAATAGCAGTACCAAATGAACCATACGTTAACGACTTCAGTGACGGTGTAACACAAGCGGCAACGTACAATGGTGAAAGATATATTAAATTTCAATACCACGCAACTACAGGAGTAATTGCTGGAGTTATTGGAAATGGCGACACTGAAGAATTAATGGTTGCCAATGAAGGTCCTTTAATGGAAGGTCATCTTCCAGGAATATTAGATGCAGACGCGGCTCCATTGCATGCGGCAATGATCACAGAATGGTACACTTCAGGAGAAAAAGCAGACTACACAGAAAATTTAGGCACAACAGATGCTGAAGGTGCCGCAGAAACTTGGACTCATGTTTGGAGTGATGAACAGATTCTAACTCAGATTTGGAATTTAGAAACAATTAAATATGTGAACAACGCCATAGTGGAACCAGACTTTTTAACACACGGTACAACAGCAGAGCAGTTTACAGACAGTATCACAAATCAAATAGCGTCTTGCACAACAGAACTAGCAAGAACGGGTGTGTACACTGATGCAGAAACGACAGCAATCACCGCACACAAAACTATGTTGGAAGGTTTATCAACAAAGTATGATGGTGTATCGTTTTGGAAAATTCCTTTCCCAACACAACCAAACTTTAAGTAATCACTTTTAGTCGTTACCCAGATTAACTAGCAATAAATAATTCTAGTTATGACAGACCAACGAGAAATCTTAAATCAATACGAGTTTGAAATGGAAATACCCAACGAACCGTATGTAGATAATTTCAGTCAAGGTATCACACACACAGCATATTATGCCGGTGATAGATATTTAAAATTTGCTGTCAACGATAGCACTGGAATAATTGGAGAATGTTTACACAGAGCACCAACTGTGGAATTACTTGAAACGAGAATTTCTCATCTTGAACCAGGACATTCTGCACTAATAATAGATGGTGCAATAAATCCATGGGAAGCATCATATTTGACAAGAGTATACAATCATGAACCAGTACCATACTATCAAGAAGATGTAGGACAACTGGACGATGACGGGAATTCTATGTCATGGGAATACAATTGGGGCCATGTGTTGAATCAGATATATTATAATCAAGAATTGAAGTACATTAACGGTGAATTTGTGAAGCCACGATTTAGGGTACATCAACACACCAACGAAAAAGTTCATCAAACAGTGTTAGATCACATCGAAATGTGTGATAACGAATTGTCAAGAATAGTGTACAATGACACCCAACGACAAGCCATTGAAAAATGTAAAGCAGGTTGGATTAACATGAGAGATAATTTTCAACACGTGCACCATTGGAAACTAAAATACCCAGACATGCCATTAATAAAACCATAGAATCACTATTATAATCACATAAAAAATTAATCTATAAATATTTGTATCAAATGAGCACAGAACAAAAAAGACCTAAAGCATTTTTACTCAATGGTGGAATGGGTAGAATTATATCTGCTATACCTGCCTTAGAAAAATATCAACAAGAAGGAAATGATCCAGATTTTGTCATTGTGATCGAAGGTGTTTGTGATATTCTAAAAGGACATCCAACGTTGGATTCAAAAACATATGATATGTATCACAAAAATTTATTCCATACAAAGTTAGTTAACATGGATATTGTAAGTCCTGAACCATACAGAGTGCATGAATATTTCAATCAAAAATGTAATATTGCTCAAGCATTTGATGTGTTAATCAACAACAAAGGAATTAGAGACTTACCTAAATCAACACTGATATTAAGCAAAGAAGAATTACTTGCTGGAAAAAAAGCAATAGACGAAGTTAAAGAGAAATTAAAAAAAGAAAAAGTTGTAGTGATTCAACCTTTCGGAAGAGCAATACAACAAATAGATGGTTCTTTTGTAGATAAAACAAACAGAAGTATTGAGTTTTTTAATTTAAAGAGCATTATTAAAAAATTACAAGAGAAAGATTTTGCAGTTATGTTGATGAGTGAATTCGGCATAGACTTTAAAGATGCTGGATTTCCAGATGAAGTAGCAATGCCAGAAAAAGTGGAATTAAGACAATGGGCGGCAATTATAAAATATGCTGATCAGTTTTTAGGTTGCGATTCTTTAGGACAACATCTTGCTTACAGTTTAGATACACCAGCAAGTGTTGTGTTTGGTGCAACATATCCTGAAAACACTTCATATGCTAAATCAGAAAATATTAAACACATAGACCTAGGACAAATGACACGCGAATATGATCCAATAAGAATAACAATGGATGAAAGAATTAGTAGAAAACAAGAACAAATAATGGCAATGACACCTGAAATAGAAGACTATGTAGTTTCTGCAGTTAATGGTGAATCAATAGAGGACTAATAATGGATGATATAGAAAAATACAATAAAACAGGATATATTGCCGCAATAGCCAGAGGGCATAATGCAGGTGTTTGTCTTTTAAAAGACGGTGAAGTGGTTTTTTCAATAGAAGAAGAACGTTTATCTAGAAGAAAATACGATGGTGGACCATATGCATCAATGGTAGAAATATTGAAGTACACAGATAAAATTGATTATCTTGTTGTTGCTCACACACAACCTTTAGAAGATAGATCAACAGGTAGAGTTGATTATTCAGGTGACGATGTTTATACAGGTATGGCAAGAAAACTTGGATTAATTGATAGACACGTACAAGAAATAAAACATCCTCAAGTAATTGATTTAGCACACATTCATCACAAACTACATGCCGCCTGTGCTTTTTATAGATCAGGTTTTGATAAAGCAGTGGCAGTAATTGTTGACGGTGCTGGAACTTTTATTCCAATTAAAAATAGTATCTCAGGTGAAATGACAGTGTTTGAAGTTGAAAGTATTTTCAGTTGCGATTATCCTAATGATATTTTCGCACTGTACAAACATTATGGTACGGGAGAAGCAAGTCCAGGAGCATTTTATCCAGACTTTGCTTCTGATTCCATAGGTGAACCGGGCAAAACACACCAAGCATTATTCACAGACAGAGCAGGGATTGTAAAAGTGTACGAAGCAGTTACACAGTATTGTGGATTTTCGGCAATTGAAGCAGGCAAAACAATGGGATTATTTCCATATGGTAAACCAAACGACATGGTTCCTAAACTTTTTAAGAAAGAAGGATACTATTCTTTATCAGATAGAAATTTTATTATACCAACATATCCTAATGCCTCAATAGTTAACAGTGGACTTTATCCTTTCATTGATGAAAATCCTGCATCAGATAAAAAAGAAGATTGGACAACATTACAAAATAGAAGAGATCTAGCATACGCAGTTCAAACTGAATCACAAAAAGAATGTTTGGATTTAATCTACAAAGCAGTACAAATGAGTGGTTGTAAAAACGTTGTATTCTCGGGAGGATACGGACTAAACTGTGTTGCCAATTATTATTATTTAGAACACTTAAAGAAAGACGGCATAAACTTTTATGCTGAGCCAGTATCAAACGATGCTGGAACGGCAATGGGTGCGGCAATGTTGTTTTATTACAGTCTTACACAGTCTAAAGAAAAGAAAGTAGATGAACCAACATTATACCTTGGACCAAAAAGAACATATTCAACAGAACAGATTGAAGTAGCATGTAATCAAGAAGGTGTCGAACTTACAGATGCAACCAATGAAGAAGTTGTAAAAATTATCACTGACAAGAATATTGTTTCAGTGTTCCAAGGAGCCAGTGAAAACGGACCTAGAGCATTGGGTAATAGATCAATATTATACGATCCAAGAGATCCAGATGGTAAAGATCACGTTAACAGAGTTAAACACAGAGAATACTTTAGACCTTTTGCTGGAACTATATTGCACGAGTATGTGCATGAATGGTTCGATTTAAGAGGCATGGACGAAACACCTCACATGATGTATGCAGTAAATTGTCAACCAGGAATTGGAGAAAAAATACCTAGTATTATTCACGTTGACGGAACTTGTAGAATACAATCTGTAAAAAGAGAACAAAATCCGTTGTATTATGATTTAATAAAAGAGTTTCATAAACAAACAGAATGTCCTATAATTTTCAATACGTCATTTAATTTAGGCGGTGAACCATTAGTAGAAACATTAGACGATGCTGTAAGAACATTAGTAAACAGTGAAATAGAATACTTGTTTTTACCCGAATACGGAAAACTGATAAAGGTAGCAAACAAATGAGTAAAAAAACAGCAATATTTTTAAACGGCGGTGCTGGCAGAATGATTAGTTCTATTCCAGCAGTGGAAAAATATCTCGAAGAAAATCCTGAAAAAGATCCTATATTAGTTTGCGAAGGTGGAACTGATGCTTTTAAAGGTCATCCTAAACTGTATTTTAAAGCATACGACAGTTGGCACAAAAACCTATTTCAAGAGTTGCTTAAAGATCGAGAATTAATCAGTCCTGAACCATACAGAATTTGGGAATATTATAATCAAAAATGTAGTCTTGCTCAAGCATACGATATTGCCATCAACAACAAAGGCATTAGAGATTTACCCAAACCAACTATAAGATTAAGCAAAGAAGAATTACTTATGGCAAGAAAAATGATTGCTGAAGTAAAAGACAAAACAGGCAAAGACAAAATTGTTGTGGTCCAGCCATTTGGAAGAAGTGCTCATCCTGAAAATTTAACTGAAAAACAGATGAAAGAAGGCAAACAGCCAGATATCGCAGATGTTACTGGTAGAAGTATAGAACTAAAAAATGTTTGGAGTATTGTAAGAAAACTATCTAAAAAGTATGGAGTTATGATGATGAGTGAATTCCCATTGGAATTTAAAAAACACATGTCGTCTCCCGTGGCAACACCAATGAATGTACACATAAGAATATGGATGGCTGTCATAAAACAAGCAAATCACTTTGTTGGTTGCGACTCAGTTGGACAACACATTGCATATGCATTCAACGGAACTGCCACAGTATTAATAGGTTCTACATATCCCGTAAACACATCATTTCCTGAATCAGATAATGTCGACATTATTGATCTTGGATTAGAAGATAGAGTATATTCACCTATAAGAATCACTTCAGATGAGTTCAGTGACAGAACAAACGAAGGGATTATGGCTATGGATGATCAGTCAGAAGACAAAGTTATCAAGTCTGTAGAAAAGATGCTTAAACACAGTAAAAACAAGCAGTAATACCCAAAATACAGTAGTAATACAATAGTTCTAGATTAGGTAAATACACTATAATAAGGATTATTCTATATGTTTGATGTATCAAGATTTTTTGGAAAAGGTGACAGAAATACTCTGTTAATGAAGAACGGGTTAAACCTGTCTTACAATGGTCCATATTCAGTAGTTGAAGAAGGGTTGGTTTTAGACCAATGGCACGTGAATACGTTCGCAACAGCAGAATACACAATCAGTGTGGATTACGACACAAACAATAAAGAAGTTTTAAAAGTACTTGTATCAGCAAGTCCAAATCAAAGCAGTCTATCAATATATGGTAGATCAAATCTAGGCAATAAATTAATCAAGATCGATAGTGAAGTTAACGATTCATATGTTAGAATTAAAATAAATCCAGAAGATAAAAGTGCCACAGAGAAATATACTGGTTCTAAAATTATTTTTGGTGCAACATATTTTGCTACACTGAATGCTTTGGTTGGAGGCTCACAAGTAACAGAATAATAAATATGGATATAGCACAATGGCAGTAGTTTTTAAACCTTTTGAAACAGATTACGGATATTCATCACCAGGATTCACGGTTGATGTAAACGGAAATGTCACAGTACGTACTATCACAAATACATACACTCCTCCAGTTATTCCACCTGCACCAGATTTTAACATAAATGAAACTGCGGGTGAATTTACAATTTTAAACAAAGGAGTTGCAGTTGACGGAAATAATCCAGTTATTACTGTAGAAAGAGGAACAACTTATACATTTGTTATAGATACATCCAGTCTTGCTTTTAACGTTTACAAACCAGATGTTGCTAATACTGCCATTCCAGGACAGTTATATAATGAAGGATTATCTCATACCAACACAGTTACAGGATTAAATTTACAATCAAGCACGTTAACTTTTCCTCAGACTTGGGAACAAGAGCAAACAGGGTACAATAGAACTGCTCAAGTAGTAGTACCTATCACAACAGGTACACCACTAGAAGGTAAAAAAATTCCAGTTGTAATTTCATTACATGATAAAGGATTTACTCAAGCAAACGGTATTACAAATGTAAACTTTATCTCAGACAAAATTTTAATTGCTCCACAAGGATACGGCAATGAATGGAATGTGGGTTATCAAACGTCAAAAGCAAATGACATTGCGTTAATTGATTCTATAATTTCTAGTTTTAGTCAATACGACAACGTGGACACAAGAGATATCACAATAATAGGGTATGGTAATGGAGCCCAATTGGCATTACAATATGTAAACTATTCACAAAATGCATCAGTAAAAAATATTATTACATTTAATGGATTATTAAATAGTGATCAATACCTTTCAACTGATCATACTTTTTACAATTACACATTGGATCCTCAAAACCAAGATAATTCAACTGTTATAAATTGGACAAGCGTCACACCACTAGGTAGTAAAAATATATTAATGTTTAATGGTAAAGATGATTTACAATTTCTTTTCAATGGTGGAACTATTACTGGACAAGAATTTTACAGTGCAGAAAATACTGTGTATGGAATGGCTCAAGCAGATGGCACAATTGAAACTAAACTACTAGCAGGAACCACAGAAACAGATGGAAGCCAAAGTTATTCTTATGATAATAATTCAATAAGAATGTATGCTTTCACAGGAGTTGCCAGCAATTTTACAACATATCAAAACTCTATTAGACAAAGAATTAACACAACTATTGCTACAAGCTCATATTTAAATATTCCAGTTGCAACAACTTTAACAGAAGCAGAAGCTCAAGGAAAACAATCAGGAACGTTAACTTATGCTGTTCCTGTTGATGCTCCAGATTCAATTTTTTATGCAGACTCAGATGGTACTCCTTATGGTACACTTACTGTGGCCCAGCCAAGTATTATTGGAGCAGGTGTTTTCAGTTCGATATTAGATACTGGCGATTTATTAGCAGAAGGCGTCAATGCAGAAATAAGATTAAAACCTACAGGAACAGGCACAGTCATTATAAATCCTGCCACAGTAGGAACAATCACCAACATGAACATCAATGCACAAAATTTATCAACCAGTGGTCAGGTTAGTTTAACACCCAATGCTGACGTAACATTGAGTCCACAAGCAGGTGGCACGCTCACAGTAAGACCAACAGACGTTGGTGTTGTAGACAATGTTATAATAGGGTCTGTAATACCAAGAAATGGAACCTTTTCAACATTGAATTCTTCGCAAGGAACGTTAAATAACACTACAATAGGATTAACATCTGCAACGTCGGCGGCATTTACACAAGCAACTGTGACAAACAATCCGACAAGTGCAAATGATGTTACTAAAAAGCAGTATGTCGATAACACAGCCACAGTGTTAGCGATAGCATTAGGAGTATAGAAAAGAATGGCAAAAAAACGTATTAACACATACAAATTTACACCAGGAATACCACAATCTGGAAACCTTTATCCCAATGCATGGGCTCAAATCAATGCCAACAAAGAATGGTTAAAAGACGAATCCAATGCTTTCTTAGATTTTAAAATTACTCAAGACACAGCGGCAAATTTATATCCAAATGCAACATTAAGATATCTTAACAATAGAGAATATGTAAAAGCAGAAGTGGCGGCATGGGTGGCTGTACAAGTTGCTGGAAACATTGCACCGTTTGCCGGTTACACTGCCACAGCAACACAAATCAAAAATGATTTAGAAGAAGTTTTACAATCAGCATATCTTGATATGAGATATGGTGGTAATGAAAATATTAGAACACAATCTCAAACTTATTATATAGATGGAGTACTTCAACTGGCATCTGCTGGAGAGCGTGAATTAGCATATTGGATAAAAGCCAAACAGATTATAGATTTATACATTTTCACAGGTTTAGCATACGGCACAATTAATGGAGAATCATTATCACAAAACTCTTCAGGATCAAATGCAGAAGCGGCTGGTAAGACAGGATTTGCGGCAAACATGGCTGTGATCGACACTGTTGTGGATGACGGAATTTTAAATTTACCAGCACTATCAAGTTCTGTGTATGCGTTTGCCAATTTTACTTATGACAGTGCTCTATGTGAAAGAGACATGGGTTATAACATTGATGGTATATTAACAGACATAAGATATGGCGGAAATCAACAATCAAGATTTAATGCATCAACTTATTGGGTTGGTACAGTATCAGTATTAAATGGTGACAAACAACCTGAATTACAGGTAAAAAATGAAATAAAAAATATCATTAATAATTATGTGATACCAGGTGTTGCTTTTACGTCAAAACAATCACCGGTAGTAACACAACAAACAATAGTAGGTACACCGGGTGAAGCAGGAGCCACTGCAAGAGTGACTACTTTGTTTGGAATAATTACAGATGTAATTGAAAACGGATTAGATAATTTACCAACACAGATCAACAATGGAATTTCAAGTGTAAAAATTCCTGAAAGAGTGGAATTAGCAGAACTATTATTGATCACAAATGCTACATCGAATGCAGTTTTATACACATTCAATGATCCAGCAAAAGGCGCCACAACTTTTTACAGAAGAGAATTTACTACAAACACATCAAATCCAACAGCATTTGTTGATCCAGATTTTCCTAAAGCATTTCATGGCAATGACACAATCACCACTATATATTTAAATGCTGATACATCTGCAGATGATGTAACAGACCAATTACAAATTTTTGTTGAAGATGATGAAATAAGAACACGTCCATATGATTTTGGAACAGATGCAATTGAAAGATTGAGAGTTGCACAACCAGAGTCAATGCTTGATGCTGACTTTGAATATGGACTTCAGCCAACCAAGTGGCAAGCAATTGCGACACAAAGAGGTTATCCTTCAATTTATGAAGTTCCAGGAACTGACTATGATTTAGCGTCAGTTACATCAGATGCTTCAGCAGGAACATCAGGTATTGGTTCATCTTTGATCACAATAACAACAATTGGACCACATGGTTTTGAGCCTGGACAACCGTTTACAATAACAGGATTTGATAACTCAGTTGCAGGTGCAAGTAGAGCCGCAGGTTCGTTTGTGGTTAACACAGTGCCATCAGCAACAGTTTTTAACTATTATGGAAAAGCAAAAGTTGGAACAGTAAATCCTACAACAATTTCTACAAATTTCACTCAGTTGAGAAAAGGTGATTTTTACACAGGTGCATCAATTGGATTTCCGTCATTCAGTATACAATCAAATGGATCATCAGGAAATTTTGTAACCAGTTTAGCAACACTATCAGGATCTACAATTTTACCGTACACAGGTGTTCAACCTGAAATAGGAGCACCACTTACAGGAACAGGAATTCAGACAGGTACACAGATTACAGCAGTTAATGGAACTGGTGGAGCATTAGCGTCTCCCACAGTGACAGGAGATTATTCATCAGGTGCAACATCAGTTACTGTGGCAGACTCTGCAGGAATTATTCAAAACTCTGTGATTGACAGAGGTGACGGATTTGCAGTAACAATTATCAATGTTGTAGGAAACGAATTAACATTGAGTGCACCATTAAATCAAAACTTGATTGGTGATGTTACTCAGTACACAAATTTAGCAGGCGTAAATTATACTCCAGCAGGACAGTTGGGAAGATTCGACATATTCAGAGTTGGTGGAGCATACTCTGTATCATTAGTGACCAACGGACAAGTTGGATCAGGACAAGATTATGCTGTAGGTGATGTTGTTGTTGTGAATGGTACTATTTTAGGCGGAGCAACACCAGCCAATGATGCTTTTGTAACTGTAGAATCAGTAGACACTGGTGGAGAAATTTTAACAGCATCCATCACAGGTACATCATTCACAGGCACAGGCACAGCATCAGCAGTGTCACCAGTGTTCCAAGGTGGTGCAGGAACAGGTGCTCAAATAAATGTAACAAAAAATGCATCAACATACACAGTGGCATTGAACAGTCCTTCATACACAGACGTGCCCACATCAGCATACGCAGGAGCATCTGGTATTGGTGCAATTTTTGATGTAGATGTAGACGGAGCGACATACACTGTAACAGTTGACACAGCAGGAACAGGATACATTGCCAACGATGTTATAAGAATAGTAGGTTCTACATTTGGTGGAACAGGCACAAATAATTTAGACATCAGAGTAACTGCTGTAGGCGGTTCAGGAGAAATTCAAACAATTAATGTGGCAGGAACAGCACCAAATCAAACGGTGAATTATGTTTCACCAACATACACAACAGCAAGTGCTGGAGGTGTAACAGCAAACTTCACAGTAACTAGAACAGGCACGACATACTCTGCTGTGGTAACAACAATTGGTTCAAATTATTCAGCGGCAGAAACTCTTGTGTTTGCAGGAACACAACTTGGTGGAGCAACAACAGCCAATGATGCAACATTAACTGTTGGGTCTGTTGATGGTAATGGTGGAATTTTAACTTTCACAATAGCAGGAACATCAGTAAACACACAAACATATCCAAATCAAAGTTCAGGTTCAAACGTTACAGGATCAAATGCTAGTTTTGATGTGGCAATTTCAGGAACTGGTTACACAGTAACTTTAAACACTGCTGGTGACAACTACGGTGTTGGACAAACACTTACAATCTTAGGAACAAGTTTAGGCGGAGCAACACCAGCCAATGATGTGTCAATCGCAGTTGATACAGTTACAGGTGCAGGTGCCAGTGCAATTGCTACAATTACAGCAACAGGTACAGCGGCACTGGAAGGTACATCAGGATACGCAGTAGGAGATCAATTGTTTGTTAGTGGATCTGATTTAGGTGCAGTAACTCCAACCAATGATGCATATGTGTCAGTTGCAACAGTTGATGGCAATGGCGGGATTACAAGTTTAACAATCAGTGGAACAGGCACAGATGCCAATGTAGATTACACATCAGTAACTTGGAGCACTACAGGCTCAGGAACAGGTGCAGTGATTGATATTAACAGAACAGGTACAACATACACAGCAACATTCACAAACACTGGTGCCTCATTTGCAGGATCGGACACAATTACAGTTTTAGGAACAGCACTGGGTGGATTAACGCCAGCCAATGATGTAACAATCGCAGTTGATACAGTTACAGCAGGTGCAATAGCCACGTACACTGTGACAGGAACAGCAGTGAATACTCAAACATTCACAAATGTAAACAAATCAAATAGAACACCTTCAGGATTATCAATGAACGTGACACTGAATACAGGCACATACACATTGGCAGTTGCTAACGGTGGTAGCGGACATGCACCAGACCAAGTATTCAAAATATTAGGTACATCGGTGTTTGGATCTTCTCCTACAAATGATTTAACATTCACAATTGCAGGTATAGATGCTGTGTCAACAGGTTCAGTTACTTCTGTATCAGGAGCAACAGGAACAGCAAACACAGGAACAGGTAATGCATTAAATGTTACAGGCACAAACAGAACTCCAATAGGAGTTGGTGCTCAATTCAGTATCACAAGAACTAATGACACAGATTCATCAACTGCTTACACAGAATGTCAAGTGGTTCAAGAAGGTACAAACTACGGTGTGGGTGATAAAGTTGTAATTTCAGGATCAAGTTTAGGCGGAACAACACCAGCCAATGATGTAACTGTTCAAATACAATCAGTATCTTCATTTGGTGGTGCATTAAATAATACACACTCAGGAACAGCAGTTGGAGGAACAGGATTAAGTGTTTATTCATCAGTAACTATTTCAGATCCAGTTTCACAAGCAATTCCGTTAAGTTCAACAATTTCTTATTCAGCATTGGCAACAATGAGAGTGAATTTCACAACACCACATGGACTTGTTCCAGGTAATGCATTCTTAGTTGTAATACAATCAGATGACGGTGCAAACAATCACATACTTGCATCAGGACCGTTCTTGGCAACTTCTATTCCATCTACAACAAGTTTAACATATCAAGTGAGATCACCAGGCGCTATTACAGATGCTGGTTGGCAAGGATCGATATATGGTAGACCAGATTCATTCTTTGTACACAGACCATTCGATGGTGGTGTTCAATTAGGAACAGGTGGTCCGGCACACGGTGCTCAAGCAATACGTCAATCTAAAAAATATATTAGATATCAATCAGGTAAAGGTTGTATGTACACAACTGGTGCTCTATTTGCTCCAAGTTATGACATTCTAAACATTACTGCTGATGGAATTAATGCAGGTTCAACAATATCAGTAACAACAGATGATGTTGACCACAACTTACAAGTTGGTGCTGTTGTAAGATTAGTAGGTGTAGCAACATCAGGGTATGATGGACAATACACAATAACAGCAGTTACAAATGAAAGAACATTCACAGTGATTGCACAAATCACTTTGGGAGGAACAACTCCTGAATTTACAGATCAACCACAAGTATCATTGTATCAATGGAATGGTGCAACAGTTAGATCAGGTATATTTGATGATCAAAACGGAATTTTCTGGGAGTATGATGGACAAAACACAAATGCTGTACAAAGAACTGCCACAAGACAATTGGCTGGCACAGTCACAGTTACACCTAATTCAAATGCTGTAACAGGTGTGGGAACAAGATTTAGAGAACAAGTTAAAGCAGGTGACAGAGTTGTAGTCAGAGGTATGACACACGTGGTATCAAGTGTTACAGATAACACAACGATGAGTGTTACTCCAGATTACAGAGGTGTTAACCAATCAGCAGGTGTTAAAATGTGTGCTGTGGTTGATAAAAAAGCAAAACAATCAGAATTTAACAAAGACGTGTTGGACGGAACAGGACCAAGTGGATACAACTGGGACGTGTCTAAAATGCAGATGATTGGGATACAATTTTCATGGTATGGTGCTGGGTTTATTGACTGGATGACTAGAGGTCAAAAAGGTAATTTCATATTTGTTCACAGAATGAGAAACTCAAACGTAAACACAGAAGCATTTATGAGAACAGGTAACCAACCTGTGCGTTATGAAGTAACCAACGAAGGACCTGGTGCAAGATTAATTGAAAATATGGATGCGACACAAACCACACTTACTGTGGAAGATGCTTCATTCTTACCGCAAACAGGTGGTACAGTTTATATTGATAACGAAGTTATAACATTTACAGGTATTACAGGCGACACATTAACAGGATGTACAAGAGCGGCACAACTTACAAACTTCGCGGCAGGTGCCACAAGAAATTATTCAGCAGGTGCGGCGGCGGCTCACTTCAGAAACACTGGAGTTGTGTTGATATCCAACACAGCATCTCCGATCATATCACACTGGGGGTCAGCATATCTAACAGATGGTAATTTTGATGAAGACAGAGGATACCTATTCAGTTACTCAGGTACTGGATTACAACTATCCACAATTAGACAAACAGTATTCTTAATGAGATTGGCTCCTTCAGTATCCAATGCCTTAACAGGTGATTTGGGAGACAGAGACTTGTTGAACAGAGCCCAGTTGCTACTGGACGGTATTGAAATTACCACAGAACCAGTTTCAGGTGGTGGTGTACAAGGTCAGTTAGTGATTCAAGGAATTATTAACCCACAAAACTATCCAATTGATCCAGCAGATATAGGTTGGACAGGACTGCAAGGAACAGCACAAGGTGGACAACCAAGTTTTGCTGAGATTGCCCCTGGTGGTTCAGTTAACTGGAATGGTGGTGCTTCTACTACACAAGCAACAGCAACCACTCAAGCAGAAATGACATCCACATCCAATCACTGGTTTAACTTGGGTGGTAACAGAGATTATGCATACTTCTTGGAAGCAGAATGGGAAAACAAAGGACATGTGGTGGGTATGCGTGTTACTTCTGCTCAATTCCCTTCCAACACTGTGGTTACACAGATTCAGAATAATGGATCTTACTATTTTGTGAGATTTTCAAACAGACACACAGGTATATCAGGTGGCGCCGCTGTAACTTTTGCATATGGTGGTGATCAAGCAAACAGTAACTTCTTGTTCTTTAGTCCTACAACATGGGAAGCCGCTAGTGCCGTGAGTGGTACAGAAGTTGACACAGCAACAACAACTGAATTTCCACCAGGATCAACTGTGCAAAGTGTACAGGCAAAAACTGTGTTTGGTTCAACTGAATATTACAGAGTTGATTTTAACCAATCATTTACTGGCACAATTGCCGCGGCAAGTGACGTATCATTTTCTTTTGGACAACCTCCTTATGCACAACCTGGAGAAACTATTTTCTCTTTCGTTGCACAACCTGGAGAAAGAGCAACATTAGGATTAGACAAAATCAAAGCATTAACCAATACCACTTTGGGTGGTAGAGGTACGTTCCCGAATGGTCCAGACGTATTGGCCATCAACGTATTTAGAACTGCTGGTGCAGGTAATGTATCATCTACAATTACGTTACGTTGGTCTGAAGCACAGGCTTAATGGATCAACAGATCAAACATATATGCGAGACGTGTGGGTGTGAACAACACTGCAAAAAATCGTGTGGAGAATGTCTAGATTGTCCAGACTGTGTTTGTAAGGAATGTGGAAAATCCAAAAAGTCTAAGTAGTTTTATTTTCTATTTTTTGTGAATCGCCAGGAATGATTCTATAATTGTCTTCTGGATCGTCAGCAGTGCTCACTTCAGTGATGCTACCTCGATCAGTTAAACATTGAACTTGATGTGGCATTAGAGGTAAATTTCTCCACGTTTCGCCTTCTTTAAGTTCTTTTGTTAACAGAGATGCAGTTTGAGTATCTATCCAACTTAAAAGGAATTTTCCTTCGTTCACAAACCAAGTTTCATCTTTGGTTTTGTGAAAATGCATTGAGAATTTAGCACCTTTGCGTTCAAACACCATGATTTTTCCACAGTACTTGTCATTGGAAGCCCAAATTAATTCGTATCCCCAACCTTTTTCTACTTTACCTTCTTTATTAATCATTTAAATATTGCTCAACTGTTTTATAATTTATTGTAACATTTTTATTTAATTCAGTTAAATCTGCACAGGTGTAAGACTGATATTGTCCTTTGAGTTGTTGAGGCATTGGTATTGTTTGTATTTTGGCATTGTATTTTTTAGCCACAGAATCTGCAACACTTTGAAATGATGTTGCTGTGCCTGTGCCAACATTGTAAATACCGCTTACATCGTGTTGTAGCATTTGACAGTGTACGTTACACACATCATCCACACACACAAAATCTCTAAGATATTGATCACTATTTTCGAATAATTTTATTATGCCATTTTCTTTTGCTTGTTTTGAAAATTTAGTCACTGGAGATGCTTGATCTCCTTTGTGTTCTTCATGATCTCCATACACATTAAAATATCTAAATCCTTGAACTAATATTTTAAATTCTCCCATGGCTTGTTGAACAAATCTATCAAACAAATACTTGCTCCAAGCATAGGGTGATTGAGGATATATTGGTCCGTTTTCTACAAAACTGTTTGTGTTACCATACACACTGGCAGAACTGGCATATTGAAAATTTACCCCCATGGTGTCACACATTTGTAATAATTTTAAACTGTATTCATAGTTTTGATCCATGATTAATTCTACATTTCTTTCTGTTGTAGAACTAATTGCTCCAAGGTGTATCACCCAATCATACATACTGGGATCAGGAAAACTATTGATTGCATATTCAAATTTTGTTACTTCGTGATTCATGCTATCTAGATGTTTGCACAAATTTTTTCCTATAAATCCTTCAGCACCCGTTACACAAATTTTCATATCTTACTCCATAGTTTATTAATTGCTTCTGCTCCTTGTGGCAAAATAGGTTTTAATAATTGGTTATTCCAATCAGGAACGAAATTAATATTGATATTAACTCTACATCTTTCATCAGAACAAGTACTTCCGGTGTGTTCCATGTTGCTGGGGAATATTACCATTGAGTTGGCAACACTTGCAACTTTATCACCATCTTTAAATTCTGTAAAACCATTGCTGGTGTTACAATAAAATATTGCTGTGTAACTCAGTGGCACACTCACGTCACAGTGCATACCATGAGTCACAATTGTTTCTCTTCTAGGTATATTGTTTGCTTTTACTCTTAAAAAAGTGTGAGGTTGAAGCACAGCAAAAATAGGAAAACACATGTTCCATATTTCAGGACTTGTGACTATGTTACTGTTTTCATGAAATTTATGCACAAACTGTATTTTATATTTTTCTTCAGTTGTTGCTTGTTCTTTGTTAACCAAGTGATCTTGATAAAACCAAGGAAACCCGTCACTAAACATAATGTCCATGATGCTTTTGAAATGTTCGTCACTTAAAACATTTTTTAATATTATTTTATTATTTTTTATCTGTTGTTCCATGCACTTTATTCAATATATTTGTGGTTGAAAATCCTTTAACTGTTGGAAAAATTTTCACATCTGCCATCTCATTGCCCACTGTGGTTTCTACAGTGTAATCTCCACCTTTAACAATCACGTCTGGTGTGTATTGTTTGATTGATTCCAAAGGTGTATCTTCATCAAACACAACAACCTGATCTACCCAAGGCAGTTCCATTAACTGTTGTTGTCTTACTAATGAATTGTTATAAGGTCGATCATTGCCTTTTAATCTTTTCACACTATCATCTGAATTAATACCCACAATCAATTTGTCTCCTTGATTTTTAGAAAATTTTAATAATTCTAAATGTCCTTGATGTAAAATATCAAAAACTCCATTGGTCCAAACTATTGTGTCTTCTACATCACTAATTTGAACAACAGTAACACCTCTGTGTTGTACAACACTACTTGCACCTTTTAAAGCAAGAGAACAAGCATCTGTCATACTATATCCTTGTTCAACATATTTCACAATAATTGCTAACACTGTGTCTCCTGCACCACTAACATCTGCTAATTCAACAGCGTCACCAGTGATGTGTTTGTATTCATTATTGCCAACAACATGAATGCCGTTGCCTCCGTCAGTCACAACTAACCAATTCCAATTGAATTGAGTTCTGTATTGATCAGCATTTTCAGGATTAAATTTTCCAAACCATTGTTCGTACTCTTTCATATTAGGCTTAACCAGATATGCATCTTTATAGCAGTCAGGATTTTGTTTGGGATCTACATAAACTCTTTTTACCAAATGAACAATATCACTCACAAGGGTGTTAGTAATCACACCTTTGTTGTAATCACTCACCAAGACAACATCATCCTTTTGTAAATTTTTTAATAAATTTTGTTTGGGCTGAGATCCAAGGTATTGTTCTTCACGATCCAGTCTTAATAGGTGCTGTCCGTCTGGTCCGATCATACGTGTTTTCACAGTGCTGGTTACAGCATCATTACTGATGTATGATGTGATATTGTTTTTAAGCAGTATTTCTTGTATTCTGTGACCTGGGGCATCGTTGCCCACCGAACTGTAAAGATGTGTGTCTACGCCAAGATTTGACAGGTTTAAAGCGAGGTTTCCTGCTCCTCCTATGTTGTAATTTCGAGAGTTTTCTTTCAGTACAAGAGTGGATGCTTCTGGAGATACTTTGGTACAATCACCCTGTACCCAGACGTCCAACATTACATCTCCAATTATTTTCATTTGATCAATTTTAACATTTTAAACACAGTATCCAATTTAATTTGATTGGTTTTATTTTGGAATGTTTTACGTAATCCTTGGTGTAATGGCTTGGGCCAGTTACCAAAAGTTACCCATGCATATCCATCATGTTCTGTGTTTAATATTGGAATAAATTCTTTTTCCACCACACACAAATAAGTATGATACAAAAAATTTTCATCATTGCTGACGAATGTTTCCATTGGAATAGTTTTTTTAATTGATTGTTCGCCTATTTCTTCTTCAATTTCTCTTTGAAGACCTTCCCATAAATTTTTATCTGAAGTTGTAGTACCACCGACCAGCCCCCAAACATTATTTTGTTTACTTTGAGTTCTGTGTAGTAATAAAAATCTTTTTGTATCTAGTGTATAGAAGAGTGCTCCACACCCTACAATTTTACTGTTCATACAATTAATTATGTGACTAAGAGATCTTCCAAGTGCCTTTACGATATTCACCTTCGAAAGACAACAACCATTCTGTACCATTCCATTTGTACTGTACACCAGTGTTTAAATTGGTAACAAATGATTCTGTGAAATTGGCAACGGTGTTAGGATTAGCACTGGCATCAAAAATGACTTGCCAATTTGTTCCGTTCCATTCCACAATGTCATTGGCTCCTGCAACTAAATCTATGTTGCTGTCACCTTTCCATGCAAATGCTCCGACTTCGTTGTTGGAATCGCCAATGCCTTTCAATAATAGTAATCTTTTACCATTTTGTTTCACACTGGATGGATCAAACGATGCAGGATCGATAATAAAATCAACTGATCCACTTGTTGTGATTGGACCAACAATCACAGTGTCAGTTGGAATTGTGTCTTCATCCCAATCAATTAAAAGTTGGTGTGGATTTGCTTCATTCACTGCCACAGTACCAACCACTTGAGCATCAATGCCTTGTCTATTCAAATAAATTTTGCTCAATCCATTTTTATAGTTTGGTATGGTTAACACATTGCCTGTCCACACTTCGCCGCCTATAACACCTTTAGTTATAATTTGAGCAACACTGTTCAACACATATATGTCAACATTGATACCTGTTGTGCCTTGCACAGAATCTGTATCTTTTCTTATTGCTCGTCCTTTATCATCTAACTTGATGCTGTTTTCATATCCATCTTGATATGCTTTTAATTCAGGCATTGTTTGACTTAGATCTATATTACCTGATTGTTCGTTAAAAATACTTGTAATAATATGAGTAATCACTCCTAATTTTTTTACTTTTGTTGGTGGTGATATGAATATTGGTGTTGTGAATCCCAGTGTGGCAACATCAACTTCTGATTCTGTACCCAATGGAATTGTTCTTGATGAAAAATTAATATTTGACAATTCAACAACACTTAAACTGGTCCAGTCAATATAGTTGTCTGTGGTTTGAATTTCAAGTGATGGATTAAACAACATCATTATTTGTTCCATTATTTGTAACTTTTGTTCTGTGTTTGATGTCCAAATATCTGCATTCATTGTTAATGTGTAAGGCGTTGGCATCAATCTTTCAACAGTGACATTTTTGCCTTGTGTGTTTAGATATTCATTATTGTTGGCATCATATGCTCTTTCTCTAACGTGAACTTTACTCACAAAACTAGCATCAGATAGACGTTGTCTATCCATTTCTAATCCAGTAACATATATTCCCATTCTTGGCACTGAAGGTAATTTGTTTTCTGAATTATCTCTTATGATATGTCCAACTTGTCTGCTGATATCTCCGTACATAACCGGTATAGTTTTTAATCCATCACTACCGTCTTTGTAAGAAAAATTACTCAGTAATCTAATAATCTGAGTAATGTATCTTCTAATCTGTCCGTCGTAAAAATGTTGCATTAACTATCCGCCTTTGGTTTCAGTGCTGTAGATAAACTTTGTCTTTCAGTTACTGATTCACCAGCAATCGTTGAAGTTTTAGTATTATTAACAAATGTTCCTTTTTGAGTACTTCTTGTGTCAGTGTTAGTTAGTGTCATACGCACATTGTCTTCCATTTTCACCCAACGTCCGCCATCGCTTCTAAACAATCTGTTTGGTAAAAAATCTGTGCGTAAAAAATAATCTCCTTTGTCTGACTGTGCTGGAAAACTTATGCCAAAGCCAAACTGTTCACCATTGGGTGCAATTCCATCTCCTAACAAATATCCATTGTAACCTTCTTTAGACGGAGTTTGGGTTACTCTGTCTGCTAAAGTATTTTGTGTTGTTGTGTCCAATGTTGATGTATCAGTTGTGACTAATTCTGGTTTTCCGTTATCATCTACTTGTAAAGTATAAAAATGTGCTATGTCGTATCCCGACTTGGGTGCATCTGCTTCTGCTTGTTGAATCACAGCATTATTAATTTGCATTTCTTGTTCATATGTAGACAGTACGTCCCTTAATGTTTGTCCTGTACCTGCTCCTGCATCCTTGTCTAATATCTCTTTAAATTCTTGTGAGTCGTATATCTGTTTTAATTTAACTCTGTAAAGGTGTGGATACCAAGTTTGGCTAAATCCTTCTGCCGCTCTACTGATATCTTCCACAACATAAAATCTTTTAAGTGCTACATTGAAATCATTCAGTGCATATTCGTCTTTGAGATGAGGTAATTCAAACACATCACCCGGCATAACTTTTCTGCCCAATGTTTTAACACTACTAGTGATAGGAATTGTCATAAACAATGTGTCGTTTTGTAAGAACAATCCAAATTGACTCATGTCAAAGTCAATATCTTGCACATTGTATATGCCTCTTAAACTGTACACATCTGTGTCGTATTTTCTGTCTCTATTTTCTAGAAATAACATATCTTGTATGTTGGTTTCTTTCACAGCATCGTATCTTGGCTGGCTTGGAGTGGCATCTGCTTCGTCTGTATTCTTAGGTCCTAGGTATTTGTGTACAAAAACATCGGTACCGCCCACAGTGAACATTTCCACCACGGTGTTGTCTAAGAATGTGTAGTCATTTCCCTTTTCTGGTTTATAAAGACTTAATCTTGGCATATACATATATTTATCGGACGATAAATATGTATAAGGAAAACTGTATGAGCGATTTAACAACACAGAAACAAGAAGTATATGACTATGTTTATACCAGCCTAGGTGGCGGTATGGTAGACGTAGAATTAGACCCTAATCACTACGAAACAGCCCTAACAGATGCATTAGATAGATTCCGTCAAAGATCGGACAACTCTGTGGAAGAAAGTTACATGTTTTTGCCTCTAGTACAGGATCAAAACGATTACACACTTCCAAATGAAGTGATAGAAGTAAGACAAATCTACAGAAGATCGATAGGTTCAAGATCAGGTGGAGGCGATGGTGGTACATTGTTCGAACCATTCAACCTAGCATACACAAACACTTATCTATTAGCAAGTTCCAACATGGGCGGTGTTGCAACTTATGATATGTTTGCTCAATACCAAGAATTAGTAGGAAGAATGTTTGGTTCTTTTATAGAATTTAAATGGAACACAACAACCAAAAAATTAACGATACTTCAAAGACCAAGACAAGGCGAAGAAGTATTATTAGAGGCTTACAATTACAGACCAGATTCGGAATTGCTTAAAGATTATTTGTCAAAAAAATGGTTAAAAGATTACACACTTGCAAAATGTAAGTACATGCTGGGTGAAGCAAGAAGCAAATTCAACACAATAGCAGGTCCACAAGGTGGAACATCACTGAATGGTGATGCATTGAAAAACGAAGCCTTAGCAGAGATGGAAAGACTTGAAATAGAAGTTAAAACACAAACCAGCGGTGGTCAAGGATATTCATTCGCAATTGGTTAAGTCTTAGTTGACAATTTACTAAACATATAGTAATATACACTATATGAAACATCATCTTACTCCTTTATTTTCGGTACCGTTATATCAAACAGTTTTAGATCCCTTAGATCCTATTGAAGAATCATGGATTAAAAATTTAGAATTTCCTTCACAAAGTGTTGGGCTGTACAAAGCAGAAAACGAAGAACCAAAAAATGCAGGAATGCAAGTGTTGAATCAACCTCAATTAAAAAATCTTAGACAACAGATATTGAAAGTGATGAATCATTTTGTTAGCGATGTATTAGATATTGAACAAGAGTTTGAATTGACAACAAGTTGGGTAAACAAAAATGGAAAAGGTGATCATATTATTCAACATTCACACCCAAATGCAATGATCAGTGGAGTGTATTATGTTGAAAGTGATGACACATCTGCTCCGATCATATTTAACAAGCCTTATTTTTACACAAATCTTTTTCACGACACAGTCAAACCAACTTTTAAAAATAAAAATAATAATCAATTCAATCTAGACTATTACGGTTTAAAGCCTAAAAAAAATGATCTGTATATGTTTCCATCTTGGTTGGAACACACAGTGCCGCCGCAAGATGCAGACAAAGACAGATTAAGTCTAGCATTTAATTTCTTTGTTAAAGGCAAGGTAGGAGTAGGAACAACACAATTACAATTATGATTATAGGAATATGCGGACTGATAGGTTCAGGCAAAGATACCATCGCTGACTTTTTAGTAAAAGAAAAGAACTTTGAAAAATTATCTTTTGCTGACAAATTGAAAGACAGTGTGGCTGAAATGTTTGATTGGGACAGACAACTGTTGGACGGAAAAACAGATGAAAGTAGAGCATGGCGTGAAAAATCTGATGAATTTTGGAGCAAAGAAATGGGTAAAGATATTACTCCCAGACATGTGCTTCAAGTGTTTGGCACAGAATGTATGCGTGATGGGTTTTATAATGGTGTGTGGGTAAGTTTAGCAAAAAAGAAAGTTTTAGATAATCCAAACATCAACTGGGTAATACCCGATGTGCGTTTTGAAAATGAAGCCACAATGATTAAAGAAATTAACGGAGAAGTATGGTGGGTAAAAAGAGGACAACTGCCATTATGGTTTAAAATGTATCAGGACATTGGAAAAGAACCCAAAGATGTACATCCTTCTGAATGGGCATGGGCAAACACAAATTTTAACACAGAATTATCCAACAATGGCACCATTACTGAACTTAAAAATCAGGTACAAGATCGCCTTGTTGCCAACGGATTCCTTCAAGGTGCAACGATCTCTGGCAGTTAGCACACACTGTTTTTAAATTATTAAACTTACAATTATTAAGATTACTGTCCACATGAAACACGTTAAATTGTTGTTTATACTTGCTGGAGTGTCCACATTTATCACACTTTGTTTTAGTTCTATATCCAGCAATATACCATTTGGGTTGATAACCGCTGGGTCCTCCATGCTTCAAACACATCTCACATTGCTTTCTATAATAAGTCTTATTGCCTTTTTTATAGTTCACAGCACAAGGTCTTTGGTTACATTTAATGCATAATGGTCTCATACGAATGTATTTACCTGCCCTTTTTAACCCCTTTTTTAATAACACTTAATACGGCTTGATTTGACACATTGTCATAAATACTAGCAATATAAAGTTTTACACTTTAATAGGAGATAAAAAGATGGCATTAGTTTCACCAGGAGTACAAGTTAGTGTAATAGACGAAAGTTTCTACACACCAGCAGAACCGGGCACAGTCCCTATGATTTTCGTTGCTTCGGCAACAGACAAAACAAGCAGTTCCGGAACAGGAATAGCACAAGGTACAACAGCCGCTAACGCAGGCAAAGTGTACTTGATGACTTCTCAAAGAGAATTAGCAGAAACATTTGGTGATCCAATATTTAAAACAGATGCCAATAATAATCCTATCAATGGTGGTGAAACAAACGAATACGGATTACAAGCGGCTTACAGTTATTTAGGTGTTGCCAACAGAGCATACGTTGTGAGAGCAGATGTTGATCTAGGTCAATTAGAAGCAACAGCAACAGCACCAGCGGCAAATCCAGAATCTGGAACTTATTGGTTTGACACAGCAGTTTCAAAATTTGGAATATTTGAATGGAATAGTGCTTCAGCATCAACAACAGGTGGACAAACTTTTAGCAACAAAATTCCTCACGTAATTACAAGTGCAACACTTTTAAATGCAGGTGTTCCAAAAACTTCATTTGGACAAGCAGGTGATTATGCAATCGTGGCAACAACAGATGCCAACGAAATGTTTTACAAAAAATACGACGGTAGTTGGGTAGGCGTAGGTTCAACAGGATGGGTTGCATCAAATCCAACTGTGTCAGGATCAACAGCAACAGTGGGTTACACAGGTGTTATTGGTTCAGGAACAACTTTCACAATCACTATCAACGGTGGTGATTCTACAATCACAACATCAGGTACAACAGCAACAGCAGTGGCTTCAGACATTACAGGTGCTGGTGTTTCAGGTTTATCAGCAAGAGCAATAGGCGGAATATTAGCAATCTATTATGATGGTTCTAATGACCAAGACATTCAACTTGCATCAGGTACATTGGATATAGCAGTAGGTTTGGGTATTGCAGTAGGAACATATTACGTTCCAAAACTAACAACTGCCCCACACACTTCTGTACCAGCATACAAAACTGGTGACGACGAATCAAGACCAACAGGTTCTTTATGGGTTAAAACAACAACACCTAACTCAGGTGCAAATTGGACAGTTAAAAAATTCAATGGTACAACAAAGTTATGGGAAGACATAACAGCACCAATTTATTCAGATGCCGAAACAGCTCTATACAATCTAGATAGAACAGGTGGTGGATTAAATCTTGCTGTAGGCAATTTATACATTGACCATTACAATGGAACAGATGCGTTAGAGCAAACAATTTTTAGAAGAGAATCTACAGGTTCAACAAAAATCACAGGTTCAACAAAAATCACAGGTACAGTAATCACAACAGGTAGCAAAACATTTACTATTGCTGAATCAGTTGTAGGACAACTAGCATTGAACTCAGCAGTAACAGTTAGTGTAACTCCAACAGGAGCGGCAAGTGATGCTGATTTAATAGCAGGTGCTATTAACGGTTCAGGATTCACAAACATTGTGGCAAGCGTTGATGCATCAAACAGAGTTTCAATTGAACACAATGATGGCGGAGAATTTGAAATTGTTGACACAAGCGGTACTTTGGGTGAAGCAGGTTTCTCAGGTTACAACTATGTTGCCAAGGCAGGTACAGCGAACTTGTACACAACAAGCACTGGATTCAGAGCAAGTAACTGGAAAATTTTAACTTACACAGCAAGTGCCACAGCAGTTACAACAACTGCGGCAGATGGTCAACTATGGTACTCATCAATTGTTGATCAAGTTGATATCATGTATCACGACGGCGACAACTGGAAAGGTTACTCAGCAGTACCAGGTTCAGATCCAGCAGGTCCACAAGTTAAATCAACTGCTCCAATTAGACAATCAGATGGAACAACACTACTGGTGGAAGGCGACTTATGGATTTCAACAGCAGACTTAGAAAATTATCCAACAATTTACAAATGGAATGCAACTTCGTTGTTAAAATGGATTCTAGTTGATTCAACTGACCAAACAACAGAAAATGGAATTCTATTTGCTGATGCTAGATACGGTACAACAGGTGGTACGGCAACAGTTGCACCAACAGGCACTATTGCAGAATTATTAGCAAGTGACTTCCTAGACACTGATGCTCCAGATCCAGCACTATATCCAAAAGGTATGTTGCTATGGAACACAAGACGATCAGGTTTCAATGTTAAGAAATTTACAAGAAATTATGTCGATGTCACAGCAAACAACACAAGAGGCACAGACAGCGGCAGTCCAATGTCGGCTTACTATCCACACAGATGGACAACTGAATCGGCTAACCAAGTAGATGGTTCGGGATCATTTGGTAGAATAGCACAGAAAAAAGTTGTTGTACAATCATTACAAGCGATGTTAAATTCTAATCAAGAAATCAGAGATGACGAGTCTAGATTGTTTAACATTATGGCAACACCAGGTTATCCAGAATTGATTGGCGAAATGATTTCGTTAAACAATGACAGAGGCTTGTCAGCATTTATAGTCGGTGACTCACCAATGAGATTAACACCAGATGCAACAAGTTTACAAAATTGGGCATCAAATGTTAACCTAGCAGTGGAAGACAACGATAACGGACTTGTAAGCACAGACGAATATCTTGGAGTATTTTATCCATCAGGATTCACAAGTGATAACTTTGGAAACAATGTAGTTGTTCCATCAAGTCACATGATGATGAGAACTATTGCTTTAAGTGATCAAGTTTCTTTTCCATGGTTTGCTCCAGCAGGTACAAGACGTGGTGGAATCACAAATGCAAGTTCAACAGGTTACATTAACAACGAAGGCGAATTTGTTTCAACAGCATTAAATGAAGGACAAAGAGATACACTGTATTCAAACAATGTTAACCCAATCACTTTCATAACAGGTGCTGGTTTAGTCAACTACGGACAAAAAACAAGATTTGCTGGAAGTTCTGCATTAGACAGAATTAACGTTGCTAGATTAGTAATTTACATGAGAAGTCAGTTAAACAAATTAGCGAGACCTTATGTTTTTGAGCCAAATGATAAAATCACAAGAGATGAAATCAAAGCTCAAGCAGAAAGTTTATTACTTGAACTAGTTGGTAACAGAGCGATTTATGACTTCTTGGTTGTGTGTGACGAATCAAACAACACACCTACTAGGATAGACAGAAACGAGTTGTACTTAGATATTGCTATTGAACCAGTCAAAGCAGTAGAGTTCATCTACGTACCATTAAGATTGAAAAATACTGGCGAAATAGCAGGATTATAATAGATAAATATTATAGGAGAAACAAATGAGTATATCTACACTATCAAAAATTACAGTACCTTTAGACAGTAACCAATCTGCTTCTAACCAAGGTCTGTTAATGCCAAAGTTACAGTATCGTTTTAGAGTATCACTAGAAAACTTTGGTGTATCTACACCAACTACTGAACTAACAAAGCAAGTTGTAGATATTACAAGACCTAATTTAAGTTTCGAAACAACTACTGTTGACGTGTATAACTCTAAAGTTTATCTAGCAGGTAAACACACATGGGAAACTGTTACACTTACATTAAGAGAAGATGTTAGCAACAACGTACAAAAACTTGTTGGCGAGCAACTACAGAAACAATTTGACTTCTTTGAAATGAGTGCGGCGGCATCAGGTGCTGATTACAAATTTGTTACTAGAATTGAAATATTAGATGGTGGTAACGGAGCAAACACTCCAAACACATTAGAAACATTTGAATTATACGGTTGCTATATTGAATCAGCAAACTATAATCAATTATCGTACAGTACAAGTGAACCAGTTACTGTAACGTTAGCATTAAGATACGACAATGCTATCCAAACTCCTCAAGGTTCGGGTGTAGGAACTGCTGTAGGCAGAACTATAAACACTTTGATTACGGGTGGCGGAGCGTAATTTTCGTAAGCATTTAAAAATTTAAAGTATTGAAAAGGGGACTTTTTAAGTCCCTTTTTTGGTTTTTAACACATCACTTTTTACAGCACATAAATACTGTACATGGCAAATTTACTCAAAGGTTTTTTAGATAATGTTTTTAAAGGAACACTCAATCCTAAAGGAAATCTAGCAGATTTCAGCCATGCTTCTAGACTGTATGTGGATGACAGTTTTAGATTAGCACCCAAACAAAAATTTTTATATCATGTGGTTTTTAATATCAACCCAAAAGCGGCAATCACAGATCCGCCATTAAGTAATCATCAACGAGAATTGAACATGCTAGTGAAGGCAGTGGACTTACCACAATACTCTGTGGATATGATTACTGCACAACAATACAACATAAAAAGAAAAATACAAACGAAAATTTCATATGATCCAATTAACATCACTTTTCATGACGACAACTATGGAGTAACAACTGCATTGTGGGAAACATATTATAGATACTATTTCAACGATGGAAATTATGCCAGTAAAGATACCCAAGGAAATCAATCCACTAGCACAGACAGAGCTTACAGTAAATCAAATGTAATAAAAGAGAAAAAAAATACCAAAAATAGATTTGGGTTAGACTCGGATGCTAATATTCCATTTTTTACAAGTATTCAAATTTATCAAATGGCAAGAAAAACTTACACTTGTTACACATTAGTAAATCCAATTATACAGAGATGGCAACACGATTCAATGAACAATCAAGAATCAGCACCAGTACAAAATCAGATGTCGGTTGAATATGAAGCAGTATTTTATTCTAGAGGTAAAGTACAAGCCAACGGTGCTCCTGCTGGCTTTGGAAAAGAACACTATGACAAAACTCCATCGCCTAACAGTTTATCAGGAGGAGGATCTACAAGTTTACTTGGAACTGGAGGTGTATTATCAGGATTGTTTGGAGCCAACGATGGCCCATACACATACATTGGTAGTCAACTAGGAGGAGGCAGACAAGGAATAACTCTTGGTTCAATAATTAGAACAGCCAATAGATTAAAAAATGCAAAAAATTTATCCAAAGAAGGATTACGTCAAGAAGGATTCAACATCTTAACAGGAGCAATAGGCAGAATAGGAAACACTGCTGACCAGGCTTATGGTGTGCCAAATACTTTTATAGGCAGAAGTGCTTCTAATATAGGTGCAGGCTTTAAGGCTATAACAAAAGCAGTAATAAGGAAATAAATGTCAAACATACCAAAACAAAACAATGATAGTGGTGCACCAGTAAAAGAATTTTTCAACCAATATTTCAATGACACTATTGCTTTCCCTAGCAACGATGTTGATGCTGTTGTGGGTTATTTTGAATCAAGAGGATTTGATAAAACTGCCAGCATATCTACAGCAACAGTGATTTTACAACAAGCAAAAATAGACGGTGTTAAAGTTTTTGAATTGATAGACACTTTGCAAGGCATGGATAAAGTACAGTTAAGTTACATTGTTACAGAAATTTTAAATCACAATAGATCAAATACATCATCACTTGGTTATAAAGTTAAAACTGAAAACAGTCTTTCAGAAAAACGTAACATAGTGGTATAGTCCAATGGCGAAATTCGCTCAAGGTAGATATCAAATAAAAAATGCAGACAAATATATTGGAGGACGAACTCCTCTATATAGAAGCAGTTGGGAATTTGCTTTTATGAAGTTTTGTGACGAAAGTCCCAGCATACAAAAATGGGCTAACGAATCCATAAGAATTCCTTACAAACATCCTCTGACTGGAAAGTTCACTATATATGTTCCAGATTTTTTCATTGCCTACACAGATAAAAATGGAAAACCTCATGCAGAAGTGATAGAAATTAAACCTGAGAATCAAACACTGATAGAAAAAGTTGGAAAGAGCAGATACAATCAAGCACAACTGATTATTAATAGAGCCAAATGGGCTAGTGCTCAGATGTGGTGCAAGAACAAAGGATTCCGTTTTAGAGTGATCAACGAAAAAGACATTTTTCATGGTGCCAAAAAAAGTTAACACTAAATAAAAGTACATATATTATGACCAAAAAATTAGAAGAACTGCTCAACCTTCCAGAATCACAAGAGATAGTGAAAGAAGAACAAGAAAAAGCACAGGCAGAAGATAAAAAAACAGAAAAGAAAAGCAAAAGCATTGAACAGCAACAATCCACAATGCGAGACATTGCCGAGTTTGACAAAATTGCGGCGGCACTACCAAAAGTTGATGGCTTAGGAGAATTAGGAGATTCGGAACTGGATGATGTTGGCACACGTGCTATCACTGCCTATGAAGATCTTATGGATTTGGGTATGAATGTGGAGAGTAGATATTCTGCTCGTATATTTGAAGTGGCAGGCAATATGTTAAAGACCACATTGGATGCCAAGGTAGCGAAAATAGATAAAAAATTAAAAATGGTTGATTTACAACTTAAAAAACAAAAACAGGACCAAAAACAGGGCGATTCCGACACAAATGTGGTACAAGGAGAAGGATATGTGATATCCGATCGCAATAGTTTATTGGAGAAACTTAAAAACATGGATAAATACAACGATGACAAGTAAATTACAACAGTACCTAGCAGAAAGCACAAAAACTTATCCTTTTAAAATAGGTGTAGCAGGCGATTTGCCAGAAGGTTTCGCTGACAGTTTAGAATCAGCATTAGAAAAATTTGTAGTTGTTAAAATGAGCAACGGCAAAAAAACTCCAATACAACAAAGACCATTGGATTTTCCTGCTCTTGAAAATGAAAGAACAACATACTTTGACACAGAATTACAATACCCAACAACACCACAAGTTTTACAACAGTTTATTAAAACTTACTGTAACATGCCAGAAAGTCATATCATAGTAAGAAATCCTAATGAGCCACAAGAAGCATATCAAGAAGAAAAATCAGATGCACCTTACGAAGCAAAATTAAACAGTGCATATGAAGATAGCAAAGACGAACAAAAAACAGTGGGCAATTCGAGAGTTATGGATTTATTAAAAGAATTAGAAAAAGCACGTAAAGAAAGAAATGCACCAGACGCCGCAGGCGAAATTAAAGCACCAAAAGATGGTGGAGCAACTGAAAATGCAGGCGACAGCAAAAACACAATGTCACCTATTTCAGGCAAGTCGAAAGGTAAATAGTAACATGGACATAAGAGATTTTTTAACAAAAATAGATGCTATTCAAAGCAAAGAGCAAATGAAAGAAGATGTAAAAAAAATACATCTTAACGAAGCATCACAAGTAATGTTGTATGGAGATACTCCAGAAGACATGAATGCTATTGCACAAATTTTTAAAAACGCAGGAGTATCTCCTCCAGCACCAGTTGAAGGTCCAACACCAGAAGCAGTACAAGCAGAAGCAGAAGTAAAAGCAGTTGAAGAAGTTCCTGGAAAAGCATCAACAACACCTGAGCCAGAGTATAAAGATACTCAATACATGACAAAAGATTTATCAGGCGGTATAAACAAGATCAAAAAAA
>Ga0222652_1000037_pt1 | contig 79122 bp, 73 predicted proteins | sample AntAcemetagen371_FD_179803 | JGI IMG/M metagenome (GOLD analysis project Ga0222652, IMG submission 179803) | Saline water microbial communities from Ace Lake, Antarctica - #371 | ecosystem: Environmental > Aquatic > Non-marine Saline and Alkaline > Saline | place: Antarctica: Ace Lake... | reverse complement strand
AGCGGGCTCCTCGGTGGCGGCAACAGCAGCGGGCTCCTCGGTGGCAGCAGCAGCAGCAGGCTCCTCGGTGGCGGCAACAGCAGCGGGCTCCTCGGCGACAGGTATACTGACGTCTATTTGCTCTTTTATTACTGGTTCTGCAAATTCTTCCTGCACAGGTTCTTGTGCAGTCGTAATGCTGACTTCGTCTGTTGGTTGTTCCACAACAGATGTCTCCACTTCAGGCAGGTCGGATTCTTTTATGACTGCGGATGGCTGATTTGCACTAAACTCCTCTTCTACAACACCCACATTTTGTGCATTTGTAGACGTGTCTAGTTGTGCACCCCCCTTTTTTTTAAGGGATGACAACGTATCGGCGGTATGCCCCTTTACATCTCCGCCTATAATAGCATATTTTTGTGTTTTGGTATGAAGATGTTTGGATTTACGGCTGCTTATTGTTTTGTGGTTAGTTCCAGACCTTATTTTGCCTCTTTTAGAGGAAAGTCCGTTCTTGTTTTTAGAGCCTTTATTTGTCTTCATGGTCTGTTTATGTATATGCAATAGTTTACGAACCTTTCCTTTTGATAATCTCATAATCTATATAAAATAACGATATTTTATTTATCTGTATCTTATATAAAGCATGAATATATCTAAAAGTGAAATAGCAGGTAAATGTAAGTTGAAGTGTGCATTTAATTTTAATTACTCCTCAAGCACATGTAAAATTAACAACCATCTTGTTACTGGTAATTGTAACGGAGTACTTGGCATTCAATATGATAAAGCTAAAACTCCGCCAGTCACATACAGCGGTAATAAGTACAACGTAGCAGCGGTTATGATATTGCGATGCGCGCCATGGGTAAAAATCAGAAACCAGTGTCCTTTAGGCTTTTTGCAAGTCATACATGCTCCCGTATTAGAAGGCAAGCCATTGCTGGTTATGGTTCCTATTGTGATCGGTACACCTACCCAAGCAGGGTCGTTGCTTACTAAAATTATCAACGATACCTTGAAGGTCGCGCCCACAGGTGGCTCTGCCACATTAAACATTCCTGATTTCAGCCTCAACACATTAGTGCCTTCAAAACCATTCTTTACATTTACAAACAATGACCGAGAGGAAGTTATTGTATACGACACCGACTATGCGATTCCTATTTCCGAAGAGGTAATGAACAACTTCTATAACATTACGTACAAGGAGAAAAAGACCGCTGCGCAGTTGTCCAATATATACAAAACCGCAATGGGGGCGTCCCCAATGCTTAAGAAATCCCCGTTGTTTTATAACGACTGGGGCGCAAACTCCATTAAATCACAGACGCCTAGCTCCGGCAAGGATGATATTTATATTGAGTGCAATCCGGTGAATCAAAGCGATGCCGAGGAGCCCGTGAAAATGGAGGATTATACTGATTCTGGAGGAGGTGCGGGGATAGACCTGTCCCAATATTTTAGTAAAGATGGCATAACGGAACTCCTCAAAGATCCAAGGTATCAAGGAGTGCTTATATTTATTGCAGTGCTACTACTACTAGCTATTGTCGTGTGGATATTAAAATATAGTAAACCCATGCTTTCAGCACTTTCTACAACACAATCGGCTGCGTAAGTAAATGTAACCGCCTATTCTGTATCCAGAGAGAGAGAGAGAGAGAGAGAAACAAGTAATTTTTCTTCATAAATGAGATGTTGTCCATGCAACTCATTTATGCATATGTTTTACTGCATGATAGACGCAATTGGAGATGCATTGTGGTCGTTTTCCAATACCGGCTTGTATGAAGAAGGGGTGTTAATCGGCTGCTGTTTCAACGTACGAATGCTCACCATCTCTTGTTCTAAAGTGTATGGAAACTGGTTAAACTTGTTCATGTTACTCGTCTTTTGCTTCTCGGATGGCATGTAGTTCTTCATGGCATACCTTCCGGTACTTTGCTCTGACCTTCGCACCAAGTCAACGGCTACAAGAACGCCTACCACAGCGATGATAGGATTGACAAAAAGGAACAAGAGCGCGACCACAAATACTACCACCAATTTGCCGGCGGGCGTGTCAATCACATCGGCAAGGTCGGATGGGATGGGATATCCTAAAACAAAATAAATAATAAACAGCACTCCCAACAAAATTTCTTGGGAGTTCATGCCGAGAGTCTTCATGTTAGTGCGTTTAGCCATATATCATAATGTTAGATTTTATTCTATAAACAACATAAATATATGACGCATAACTGATTAGATGCAGAATCTTGATAATAATATGAACACATACATCGGCCAAAAAGGATACACCATTTCCAAAAAGGACCTTACGCTGGAACAAATCAATATGATAAAGAAGGACTTGTTTGTGCGTCCGCACGTTCCAGGCGCGCCCGTACAATCCTCGGACGGGTTTAAAGTGTATCGCGAATCAAACAATAAAATTTACATGCCGCGATACTTTGGCGTGGAACACTTTGGACAACCCAAGAGTATGAAAATAGCAGAAGGCGACAACGTTTTGCTAGAGTTTCATGGCGCGCTTCGTTCCGCTCAAGAAGCGCCGGTTAAGCAATATTTGGATAGCGTGAATGCCGCCGACGGCGGTTGCGGGCTTCTTGATCTTCCGTGTGGTTTCGGTAAGACAAGTTTGTCGTTGTACATTTTATCTAAATTGGCAAAGAAAACGTTGGTGCTTGTCCACAAAGAGTTTCTCTTCAACCAGTGGATAGAACGCATCCAGCAGTTTTTGCCGCACGCGCGCATTGGTAAGATCCAAGGGCCAGTGGTTGACATTGAGAACAAGGACATCGTATTGGGCATGATTCAGTCTATTAGCATGAAAGACTACAATGAAGATGTCTTTTCTAGTTTTGGGCTCACTATTATAGACGAGGTCCACCACATCTCCAGCGAGGTATTTTCCAACACGCTCTTCAAACTCGTGACAAAATATATGCTGGGGTTGTCTGCGACGATGACTAGAAAGGACGGCACCACCAAGGTATTCAAGATGTTCTTAGGCAATGTGGTATTCAAGGAAACTAACAAGCAGGACCACGCAGTAGTGGTGCGGTCAGTTGAATACCGCACAGACGACGACGAATTCAATAAAGTTGTGTACGATTTCCGCGGCAATCCTCAATTTAGCACAATGATAGGGAAGTTGTGTACCTATAGCCGTCGCAGCGAGTTCATCTTACAAGTATTGACCGACATGTTGAAAGAAAACCCCGACCAACAAATTATGATTTTAGGGCAATATAAGTCCATACTCAATTACCTGTATGATGCCATTTCATCGCGGAACATTGCATCGGTTGGATATTATATTGGGGGAATGAAGGAGGCCGCGCTCAAAGAAAGCGAAACGAAGAAGGTTGTCGTGGGTACATACGCCATGGCAGCCGAAGGGTTGGATATAAAGACCCTCACCACCTTGATTATGGTAACGCCTAAAACAGACATTGAGCAATCAGTGGGACGTATCTTGCGCGTCAAGCATGGTTCGCCTGTGGTGGTGGACATAGTGGACAAGCACGATATTTTTCAGAAGCAGTGGTACAAGCGGCGCGCGTTTTATAAGAAACAGGGGTATGAAATTATCCAGACGACGAATCGTACGTATACACCTGATGTGTCTCAATGGAAAAAGGTACCGGACAACAAGAAGCAGAGGGACGACGAGAGCGCGCTGCAAGGCACATGCTTCATCAAGCTCAAATGATAGTTATACCAGCGAAGATGTAAAACCGCATCCTAATGTGTGCTTGGGTTCAAATCGTTACTGGTATCTTACTTGAAGATTGGGATCCGTCGTGCGGATTCAAATCTTCAAGGGTGTAAATGACCCCATCACACCATGTTGGGGTCATTTGACGAGATATCACCTTTTCATAATCTTGAACACAATATACACTCCAAACAAGGCAAGTATTCCAAAGTACAACTGAATTTGGGGGTCATTTGGGAGAGACACGTCGTCCGGTCCATCCACATCAAACTGGATGTCCTCGTCGACACCCCCTTGGAATCCCTCTAAATTTTTGATATCCGACAATGTAACGTAATGCGTCTCTCTTGTAGTTCTATTGTTATTATCCACCACCTCAAGAGTGATATTTCTACAGGGGGGTTCCGCTCCCTCACTAAATGCGCCCATAAATCTGTATGGATTCAATGCGCTAATGCCCGTGGTTGTCCCCTTAATAAGCCCTGCAAAAGGCGGCTTGGGTACGTTGTCTATATAAATATATCTAGGTACGTTTTTCTTAGTTGCCACGTCGTTGCATGAAGCGCCCGTCTTTAAAAAAAACTTGCTTCCTAAAGGTCCGTTCACACGCGAAGCATTACCGCCTCCAGAAACTAGGACCTCTGAATATCCAACGAGACCCTTAATATCATTTCCAAGGACAGGTAGCGTCCCTCTGTCGCTCATGCCCATCGCCTGCGGATTTTTAATTTTTTCCTTATAATCATAAGGAGCTCCCACGAGCTGTTGTTCAAGTTGACCTGCATTATTTTTTGCCTGTTCAAAAAAATTAGACATAATACTAATACTATATACATTTATTTTAAAAATTATTCGTTACCAATGTTTGCAAGCTGTCTTCTGTTTTCTATATCGCGCTCATTTTCTTGCTGCTCTTTCTCTTTATTCTGCTTTTCTTGTGCATTCAAATTATTATTTAATGTTTCTGCTGCAAACTGGTCCTTACTTTGCTGTATAAGCCCTTTGACTTCATTTTCCAGTTTAGCAATACGCGATAAAATCATGGTGGGTTCCCCGTCCGGTTTTTCCACCAACGGCTTGTACTTTTTGAGTTGTTCTTTAATTGTAATAAGGTCGTCATGGTCATTAATTGCGTCACAACCTTCCAGCCCTTCTCTGTTTTTCACAATAATCTGGTACCCCACCAACACTGAGAAAAATACAACAAGTAGATAAATTAACATATACTCTATAGTGATACTTTATTTTCTGTGATAATAGTATACTATGTCAACAGCAGTTTATCCTATCGGTATGAGGCCATTTCCGTCGTCTGGATACACTCATAACAGCGCCATGTCAAATCAATACATAACATGGAAGGGAACAGGGCTATCCAAAGCACCTACCGGCATTACTGCCGGCACGATGCGCCCTCTCACCAACAAGGATTATGGTAACAATTATCCTGCCCCTTTTGGAAAAGCCCGTCCTATTAAACACGCGAGGAAAGGGTCTATGCCATTTGTTAACCCTCAAAATGTTGCCATTATTACTACCCAATCCGAGTACCAAGAGGTTGACCGAAACCTAAACCGAAACGTTCGGTCTTCTGTACCCAATTATCTTATTTCGCAGCTAATTGATAACCCCGGCGGCTATATGGTGAAGGAAAACACCCTGTCCACCGAAACCCCAAACTGCGGAGGGGTCTGCATGACGGCCAGCTTGTATCCCAATATTCCGTACTTGACACAGAATCCCGAACGAAGTACCACGTCGCCCACATTTTGCTGCAATGAAGAGAAAAAGGCGCGGAGACGAGCACGTCCGGCATCCACCAACATTAGCAAAAAATACTATACCAGACACGCTGAATACATGGAAAACAGATGCCAAACATTTGACCAACGTTCATTCAATTTTGTGCGCGAATCGTTTGGAAATCCTCAAGCCAAGCCTGGTGCGCCCGACGCAAACAACTATTATGTTCCCAATTGCTATTGCCCGTCTACTCCCAGCAATTGCGGGCGTGTTTACTACAAACCCAATAATTATCAGTTTGCCACGCAGGGCGCAGTGTCTAGCAGTACATTGAATCTGCGCCTCAACAAGAACACGATTGACACCAATTTGGCCAATTTGCCGGAAAATGAAATTATTTACAAGAACAAGGCGGAGCCATGTAAGCCCGCATACTACCTCAAGAACGGGAATGCAACGAGCTGTCACGTAATCAAAACGACTGCAACGTTGAACGCAAATAATGTGTAATACTTTTATTACACACCCTACAAGACAAAACATATTATGTAAACAAAACAATATTTACATAATGCGTACCTATGCACTTACTTACATATCATCTACCTAGGTAGAGGGCAAGTGCTTATTTTTCAGTTAAAATTCGCGACGACACGTTCATGGTTGTTAGTTCCTGCATCATCAGTTTACACGCATAAGGTATGTTCACGCAAGCAAAGTCGGTGCGGTTGCCACATGTCCTGCACAGGTGAATATTGAGCTGCTCGTTGTACGAAACAATGAGACCACATTTCTTACAAACATTCACCTGATACTTGTCGGAGACATCGTACAATCTTTCTTTGGTAAACCTTGCGGCGCCATGCGAGACCATACAATCTCTTTCCATCTCTCCAAACCGTAGACCACCATCGCGTGACCTGCCCTCTGCCGGCTGTCTAGTGAGATTTACCATAGGTCCGATGGAGCGACTATGCGTCTTGTCGTTCACCATATGCTTCAACCTCTGATAGAACACGGGACCAAGGAACGTGCTGACCTCAAATTGTTCACCAGTGAGCCCGTTGTACATAATTTCATTGCCGTTGGACTCGTATCCCACCTTCTGCAGCTCCTTTGAAATATCATTCACGTGAAAGTCGCCAAAGGCGGTGCCATCCCCAAATAGCCCCAACGCCAGTAAGGTCTTTCCAAGAAGTGTCTCTTTCAAGTGGCCAATCGTCATACGTGACGGAATAGCATGGGGGTTGATGATGATATCTGGCTTAACTCCGTCCCGTGTGTAAGGCATATCCTCATCGGGAATAATGTTGCCAATGGTACCTTTCTGTCCATGTCTAGAGGAGAACTTGTCTCCAATCACAGGTTTTCGCACAGTTCGCAGCCGTACCTTGGCAAAGGTGTAGCCATCTCCATTTCTGTCAATGTAGTTCTTGTCTATGTACGTTTCCTCGTCAGTTCTGTAAATACGACTGCGGTCCTCGTACTTGATGACTTTTGTGTGGTCATTTCGGTTCTCTTTGATGGGAACTATTTTGGCAATGATGGTATCTCTATTTTCCACCAATGTGTTCTCGGGGATAACTCCTTTGCCATTCACTTTATCGTAATTGCCAAACTTCATCCCCTTGGTCTTTGTTCTATCCGGCTTGCAGCGAATCTCCTCATCGCCATTAATCTTCTGCTTATCTTCATCCTTCTCCGTGTGGTAAATGGTCGCGATAAATAGACCGCGGTCAAGCGATGACTTGTTGATAAGGATTGAATCCTCCTGATTATAGCCCGTGTGCGTCATAATAGCCACAATCACATTTGCGCCGGATGGAATCTTGTTCAAATCAATCATGTTCATGATGCGAGTATCTACCAGCGGGCGCGTTGGGTAGTTTAATACATAGGCGGTCTTATCCATTCGCGTGTTATAATTGGTAGTATATACACCCATGGCCTGTTTTCCCTGAGCACATTGATAACAATTTCTAGGTGATTGATTATGGTCCGGAAAGGGAATGCAAGATGCTAATACCCCAAAGATGGTGCTCGGATGAATCTCCGCGTGCGTATAATGAACAATTTGGTTGTCAGTGACATTATTCAGCAGTTTTTGTGGCGTAATGGCAATCATCGACCATGATTGCTCTTCAGGGTCAATGTACTCTATGCATGACTCCGGCAGCTTGCAGTTTGTAAATAAGTCGTCCCATACAAGTTCCCCGCTATGCAGTTTGTTGATGACGTCCCGTGTCATAATAAGTCTATTGTTCTTGACCCGCAGTACAGGACGCATCAGACGACCGCTGTCGTTGCACACCCGTATTTCCTTCATTTTGTAGTCAAACACAATGGACGCGTATATGTTGATAATCCCCTTATACTTCATGTCTTTCAGTCTCGTGTATAGATTGATGGGGTCTTCGGTAATACCAATCCATGTACCATTGATAAACACCTTGACCTTCTCAAACATGTCGCTTGTTTTTATGGTCTCGATGGACCGGATATGTGGTTCAATATATGTGTAAAGCGGACTAGATATCGAGTGAATGCTGATGTGCGTCAAATAACTGAGATTCTTGACTATACCAACAGACTGACCCTCTGGTGTTTCCGCAGGACACAAGTACCCCCAGCTAGTGTTGTGCAACTTTCTGGGGGGAATTAGCTTGCCGCTTTTGTCAGTAGGCGTGGATATTCTTCTGGCGTGACTCAGACTACTGACGTATGTGAGCCGGTTCAGTACTTGCGCAACACCTACCTTGTTGCTGCTGGAGTGCTTGACGCCAAAGTCGCCCGTTGAAAGCGCTCGCTTGATGCCGTTCTCAATGGTGGACGATTTGATGATTTTATAAATATTTGTCAAATTGATAATTCGGTTATAATCATCGGTGGACCGCCAAGACCCGTTGTTGATTTCGCGGATTACTTGCTTCTCCATGTCCTTGACCAACTTGTTGAAGTAATTTCTGAACAAGTTATTGAGGAGCGAGCCTGTCAAGTCAACGCGTTTGTTTAGATACGAGTCTCTGTCATCTGCATTAACCATGCCAAAGGTTGCCTGTAATAGTTTATTTGCCATGTACCCCAACATGAATGTCCGCTGAACTTGGGTCTTGCAGTGTGGAAACAGGTCATTATTCAGAATATCTTTTGTAAACTCGCGCTTCTTTTGCGCACCCGTTTCTCTGTCTACATTCATGGGCGTATACATGACGTTTGAGGTAATCATCTTAATACAATCCTCTTGGCTGGTGTATGTTTCTGCATCAATGATAGACGCCTGTAGAGCAATGCACATCTTTTTGGTTTCGTCGGTTTCCAAGTTCAACAAGATTATTTCGCATACTTCCTTGTCCGACTCAATGCCAATCGCCCGAAAGATGATGAATAGCGGAATGGGTATTTTTATACGAGGAATCTGGATAACAATCGGATATCCAAATCCGTTATTTTTGGAAGAGACCATCATACTTATCTGTTTAGGGGAGATGCATTTTGTATCAGGCACACATTTGATTTCCGCCATCCATGTATACTTGGTGCTGTTCTTGCTGATGTTGAAACAATACACTCTGTTTTCTGCCGCGCGTTCTTGTCCTAAGACAGTCTTCTCCGAACCATTGACAATGAAATACCCTCCTGCATCGAACTTACATTCCCCCGTCTTTTCGGCCTCCAGATGCCTGTACTGAGATAGCACGCAAATACTTGATTTCAACATGATGGGCAACTTTCCAATGTTGATGTTGGGCAATTGCTTATACATGGTTTCCGACTTCTCCAAGTTTTCGCCACTTTTAATAACATATTGAATGTTGATATCTATGTTCATGGCGGATGCGTACGTAAAGTTTCGCAGACGCGCTTCTTGCGGAAACATGAGCTTGGTTGCGCCGTTGTTCTCATGTATCTGGGGTCGGTACAAGCGAAAATTCTCAAAACTCACGAATATTTCTAAGGAATGCTTACCAGATTTTGCATCATAATCATTGTCAGACACAATTCTAACTGGGTTAAACATCTCAATGGTTTTAGGTATTTGTTGGTTTACAAAGTCATTGTATGACTCAAGTTGGTGTCGCACAAGACGTTCCAAGTGGCAACCCTTGAAGTAGGATTTAATAATGTGCCACGGCTCTTCAATATATTGACTTTCTTCCAACGACATTTCTCTGTTTGATGTCAGCATGGAATAAGTTGTATTCTTATTCATTTATTTTTTAAATGGTTTATGTTTGTATGTTACACCGACTAAAAAGAAAAATGAGACAAAATCCCATTAAAAATTAAAGTGGTGTAAAATCAATAGGCAATCTTTTCATTGCCGATCGTCTTACTTACCCCTGCTAATGTTACACAGGTGAAAGACGGGTGTCGTTGAAACTCACTTGGTCTGGTTTGGGTTTCGACCCAAACTTCAAGTAAGATACCAGTAACGATTTGAAACCAAGCACCCCCTAGGGGTGCGGTTTAAATCTTCGCTGGTATAAAACGCCGTTTTTGAAACAATTATAATATAAATAATAAATATATAATGCCAATCTATCCACTTTTAAATGATATTGAAAAAATGGATGTGCTACATGAATCATTTATTGTAATAAATACCGAAGTTGATTTGGACCGGACACATGTAGTCATCAATGGTAACCCTTATGTATTGAGTCGTGCTGGTAGTGAAGAAATTCTGATGTAAATAATAAAAATGATTCCTTAGATGTACGTAGTCGTAGTAATAGTCGTGGTATGACAGATAGTGAAGAAGCGTTGTTTCTACGTGGTCGCAGTAATAGTCGCAGTAATAGTCGCAGTAATAGTCGCAGTAATAGTCGTGGTATGACAGATAGTGAAGAAGCGTTGTTTCTACGTGGTCGCAGTCGCAGTCGCAGTCGCAGTCGCAGTCGCAGTCGCAGTAATAGTATAGATAGTGGTAATGGTGATTTTGTAAAAGGTAATCCTATTTTCACAAATCCAATATATCCTGACTTGATGAACACCCGTTCTAATTCAAATAGATTCGTCACCGAACAGAAGTCTCAGTTTTGTAAGCACAAACTTTTAGCATCTTCTGAAAAGAAATTTTAGACTTATTCCCATAAATGAGCCTTCTGTTCGGTGATGAATCGAATTACACACCTTCCTTCAAGTATAATAATATAATGGATGATAATCTCACATAAACATTGCAGTGATTATTATTTGATACATTACGAGAATCATTTACGAATGACATAAATTCCGATAACATGACCCCCTTGTCAATGCAACAGGTGGACGCAATTCGACGAGAAGCAAGAACGCCCTGCCTGTTTTCAAATTTCGTCTTTCACCACTTCCAATACCAAAAAAGAAGTGGAAAAGTTAGACCATCGTAGGTGAGATTCCTACTATTGATTTTACATTCTTGGTTATTTTTTATTCCGTGAAAACGGCGTTTTAAATTACCAAGGGTGTAAACACGACTATGCCTTTATATTCCTTATAAATAGATAAACGTTGGTCTTATTATCGGTGCTATATATTTTAATGTTATGAGTTGTTGAATTTAAAAAATTTATATAAATGTCGGAAATAGGCAATCCGTACCCAAACCCTGATAGCGGTGATTTGTTGCTGAAATCAGTTTGCTCAATTATTTCATTGCTTTTTATAGGATGCGTTGTATAGCTATAATACCATATTCTATGAAGGTTTTGTTCACTAATACCCCCTCCATTGTCCTGTATCTTTATCACGTTCCAGTCTTCGTCTATTTTCTGAATTGTCACGTCTATCCTCGGTTGTTTTGTATGCCTAACCGCCTCTACGCTATTTTTTAATAGTTCAAACAATATGTAGTAGAGATAATGGTCAATCGTTGGCACCACCAATGGTTGTGGTATGTTCAGATTAATCACATCATACAAGTACAAGTCTATATTATTTGTATCGCAAATTGTTTGAATGTTATTAATCGTGGTATGTATAATCTCTCCCACATTTGATTGCAGGTTGATAATTCCATAATGGTTGTCTCTTTTTGTTTCTTCAAACAAAGACATGTAGTGTTCCAACAATATGCGTATTTCCGTCCGATTCGTATGAAACTTGTTTAAGAACTCTTGAATGACCGGTGCTTCCATGTCGTTTATCTTATTTTCCACCTGTAGTTCGTGCAACCCTTTTGAAATAATAGATAATGTGGTAGAGTGGCGGTCGTAGATGGTATGAATTATGTTTTTAAAATCAACTATCTCTGTGTATGTAGCCGGCTTATTGATTTGCGTTAATTCTTCAAACGATAGCAAATACCATTCGCGAATTCGGTTGATGGAGTGGGTTTTTGATAGTCCAAATGGCAAGCTATTCAGGTCAGTAACTCGTTTTGCAAGTCTTATCGGAATTTCATTGTATATGTGGGTTGTCATGATGGGTATTGTATTATGTATGCTTGTATTTCTATATTTCATGATATCGCCGAATTTTATGTGGGTGCCTTTTTTTAAGCTAAAGTCAAATATCTTGTTGTAAAATTTTGCTAGTTGCGACATGCTATTAACTACTATTAGAACAAAATATTATTATAAATTATTTATATCGCCAGTGACTATAACGAGAGACGTTGTATTTTAGGCAATAAGTTGATTACGCATAACATTTTTCTTCTGTAAAAATATGTCTTCTACTAAAAAAACTATAAAAATCAATCCAGAACTCTTTAAACTGACACCTTCAAAAAACACAGGCAATAGAGCAAAAACTAGTAAGAACAGAGGGGGGACGACTCAACCCATTTTCAAACCAAATAAAATTAAAAAGAAATTACTAGAGAGAATAAAGGAACATTCTCGTGCAAAGACTGGCGGTCACGATAACGTTACATCTGATGCGCATGTAGAAGAAGGCGCTAACAAGTATGCCGAGGAGTTCTACGAATCCATGAATTACTTGTCTAATTTGGCAAACGAAACGAATGCATCTAGTCCATACAAACAATCATCTAAACAAACCAGAAAAAGACCCCCTTCCATATCAAGTGATAATGTGCATGTTAACATTGAATTACCTGACGATTTAAAAGAACACACCATCGGTCAAGTTGGAAGCGATGCAACCATTACGTTAAACAATGCGTCGTATGGTTCCATCAACCCTCCATATGGTTGTTTAAAAGGGGGTCAAAAACCTACCTATAGAGCATGGAACAAGAGTCAGCGGAGTTATGAATCTATCGTTACGCCAATAGTGTCTATGCCATCGTCATCCACGCCAGATACAACGCATGCGACTACGAATGAAAATAGACTTGCCAAACTGAAGGAGGTATTCAAACAAAAGCGCCATGTGCTTCAAAAACCTCAATCAGTTGATTTACCCGCGCATTCCATTATCTCTCTTCCATTGTCAATTAATACACAAGAAACATCCTACTCATATCCTGTATTTAGTGATGATACCGCGAGTACGTCTGATGGCCCCGCGTTGCTATCCACACCCCAACCGCTTATTAAAGTGGATGATTCAGATACAAAATTTGCCATAAATCCATCTATTCCTCCCATATCTGATGCGGATAACGCGACAATGATTCTGACGCCAAAAAAAACCAAGAAGACCACGACGCGAAAATATCGTATTGGAAAGGACACAAAACGGCGTGTCGTGGGGGTCCTCATTAAAGATAGGCAAACACGTAAGAAAATCTTGGATGCACAACGTTCTATTCGGCGTACACCCATACCGGAGATGAAAAAGTATTTGCATATGCATGGGCTCATGAAGTCAGGTAGCCACGCACCCAATGATATTATTAGAAAAATGTATGAATCTAGTGTCATGTCGGGAGACGTTTTTAATAACGATAATGAGATTTTAGCACACAATTTTTCACAGGACCTCTAAATTAAATTATCGGTATAATACATATTATCACTCATATTTAGACATGGAAATACCTAAACATCCATTAACTATGAATCAATCTAACTTTCTTTCGGCTCTGCGAAATAACATGAGCAATCCTATTTATTTTTTTGGTAGCATTATAAGGGGGGATTATCTTCCAAGCCTAAGCGACATTGATGTGTTGTACTTTGCGGACAATATTCATAAAGAGGCAAATGACATGTACAGATTTATGCAAGAACACTCTCGAAAAAACCCAACTATAGAGGTTAAAAAGAAGCGCTTTTTATATCACAGCAAAGAGACCACAAATATTGTCTCTGGGTATAAGGTAAAATATATTGATTTAGATGGCGCAGTTCCTATAGAAGTTTCAATATATGATATGAAAAATAAGAATAGAGTGCTTAAAGAACAACTTACCAAAGCGGACCTACCTCTCCCTATTATTTGGTTGTTGATTATTTTGAAAACAATGGCATACAAGTTTAGGATGATCCCAGAGGAGACGTTTAAATGGTTAAAGGATCGGTTATTCATTATCATTTCTGGTATTCCGGGCACATATTTAATATTTGAAGATTAACCCCTTGTTCATTATCATACCCAGATGTTGTGTATAATTATACAACAAATAGGTTATACACCTTTGGACATTTAAGTTCGCACAAAATAAATATTATGATAAATTACATAAAAATATTTATCATATTATATTAACTATGAATATTGATGAAATTATAAGAAAAAACGAATTATTAGAAGAAGAAAATAAAAAATTACAAGATGAATTAATTCAAACCAAAGAGCATCTCAAAAAATATACTGCTCCTTCTAATATGAAAAAATATTACGAAAATCACAAAGAAGAAATCAAACAAAAAGTTAAGGAATATAAAGAAAAAACAAACTATGTTTATGTTCCATCACCTGAACAAAAAAAGGAATGGGCAAGAACCGCATATTTGAATAAAAAAGCAAAATTAAAAAAAAACGAAAAGGAAAACATTTAGGAAAATTATATAATTATTTATATAAAAAACTATATAAAAAATAAAATCTTTAGTAAATATATAGAATGGTCAAAAAGAAGAAGTTGAAAGACGAATTCAAGGAGTTTAGGAATAATGATAAATCTGCTTACAAAACACTCAAAATACCAATCAAACATGTTTTACTCAACCGAGATTTAGTTCAACCAATAATAAATAATTTGGTTTTTGAAATGAACGATTTGATGATACATTCCTACCAGTTTATTCGGTTGTATGTGCTGAATTGTTATTCCAATAAAATTACTTTGCCTGAAATTGATAACACTTTTATTTTGTATTGTATCAAATCATTAGGAACACGAAGCAATCAAGGTGTGAAAAGTAAAAATATTGAACTACTTGATAAGTTGGGAAAGTTTTATCTTGAAGAGTATCAACCTCTGGTAAATCACGAGAAAACAAATTTGAAAAACACCACTTTTTTATTACCCTATTTAGCAACACAAATTCATACTTCTTTATCCAACAACGCACAAGAACATTTTGTTCAGCACTTTTTGAGATTTATTAACAAAACAACACCACAAATAACAGAGGATAGATCTATTTTATTCAAATTGAAACATCAATTGATGAGTTTGGATAATGAAACCGATGAAATTTTCAATGAATGGAAAACCACCCATTTATTCAATATATTACCAAGCAACATAACCAAGTCGGTTTATTATGATGTAAAAGTTAGACCATTTGAGTATTTGAAAGGAATGTTGTATATGAATGAAGTATTAGAAAAACAAGAAAGTAAATTATTTCAACCCTTACCGCTACGGAACAATATTATTCCAAAACATATTATATTGGATACAGCAAGTTTGGTTAGTTTATTCTGTCCAGCAAATAAAATAGATGGAATAAAAAAGGGGGAATTACATAAAAACCTCAAAGAAAACCAGAACGATATTTGGAATGCCTTTTTGAATTTGAACCATAAGATATTTAGAAACCAACACTATCAGTTTCATCATCAAATACAAACTGATGGCGTATCTTGTTGCTTGTTGTTTATTAGAAAAGATTTGAAAGATAAAAAATGGGGTTCAAGAGTTCCAATGATTCCAGAACAAGATTTTTATGGTATTGAAGATTTATCCAAAGAACAATTAGATACATTGAAGGAACGGAATATAGTTGGTTGCGACCCAGGTAAGCATTCTTTAGTGTATATGATGGATAAGAATGGTAATAAACTACAATATACAGCATCACAACGAAAAATAGAAAGTTATGGAAAACGAAACCAACGAATATTATTACAAGAAAAGAAAAAACATAAAATTATTGAAAAAGAAACTCATTTATCAGTTCAAAATAGCAAATCGGTTGATTATACCAATTTCAAAAAGTATTTGGTAGAAAAGGATAAACTCAATAAAGAGGTTGGTGAATTTTACAAGAAAGAAACTTGGAGAAAAATGAAATTTAGACAATATAGTTATGGTAAGAAAAGTATTGACATTTTCCTTAATAAAATCCAAGAAACATTCGGTTCAAATATTCTAATTGGTTATGGAAATTGGAGTAGGGATACACAAATGAAACATTTTATGCCAACTATGAATAAGGGATTAAGGAAACAAATCCATAAAAGATACGATACAATAACAATCAATGAATTCAACACAAGTAAGAAATGTTGTGGGTGTAGTAATGAAATGAAACATTACCGAGATAAAAAGAATAAGGAAGTATATCGTCTTTTCGTGTGTTCTAATTGCGTGAGTTGCCAAAACAAACAAATCGTATTTAGAACCCGAGATGCGAATTCCGCAGTAAATATAATGAACCTGACTGCTTGTTGGATAAATAATCAAACAAGACCAGAAGAGTTCAGTAGGGCATCGTCTTTCACTTGTTTAGGAGAAGGCATAGAAACAAGAAAAAGTAAGACAATCGTTGTTAAAGCCGAAGTAAATCGGTAAGCACAACTATTGATTTTACACTTTTGATTTTTATTTTCGTATTTTTGTGCGAACTTAAATATCCAATAGTGTAAATACAATAGTATTATCACGTCATATACAAACAAATATGTCCATCAATTATTTCAACGACAAGAAGAGTGAAAATAAGTTTATGAAATTGTACAATGTAAGTGCGAACGAGTTTTATCATTCTGGCATATACGAGGGAATGAAAGTCAGACAACGATATTTGTGTTGGAAGTATTTGCCAAACATACGGGATAGCGTGATAGCACATGTACCTGCTGAAAGCAAGTATGAGGCAGTTTTTCTGGATTTTCGGTCCTTTCCACATATTGAATTCATCATTCGTAACGCCATCATTAAATTGGGCAAAGACTGGGCGCATACCATCGTTTGTGGAAACAACAATTACGACTTTATGACAAAAATCTGTCGTGAGATATCAAGCAACATACGCATCATCAAATTAAATATAAATAATATTGACTACATGGAGGACTATAACAACTTGCTTACTAGCGAAACATTTTGGAATATGTTCAAGGGAGAGAAGATACTTATCCACCAAGAAGATAGTTGCATCTTTAAATCAAATATAAGCGATTTCATAAAGTTTGATTATATCGGAGCCCCGTGGAACACCGACAAAGAATGGGTTCAACAATCGGGGTTAAAAGTAGCCGCTGGAAATGGTGGATTTAGCCTGCGAACTAGAAAATTGATGCTTCATATTATCCAAAATTATCCACGTGGTCCAAAAGATAACGAAGATGTTTATTTTTGTAGAATGATTCAAGACCATAAATTAGGCGTGTTCCCAACGATGTACGAGGCATTTGATTTTTCTTCTGAAGGGGTAGTAAGTGAAAATAGTTTTGGCGGACATTGCTACTTCAATTATGACGTGAATTCTGAAAAGCGCTTTGTAAAAGATTGTGTTATTAGTTTATACAAAAACGAGTAACTCAGCAAATACGTTGTGTGATAGTAATTCTTTTCGTGGTTAATTTATACATTCTCAACAATGGCAAACACGATTAATTGTGTAATCTTATGCGGGGGTAGTGGCACCAGACTATGGCCGTTATCGCGAGAAAAACTTCCAAAACAAATGCTCTCTTTGGTGAATTCTCAAACCATGTTACAAAATACCATTCTACGTTTAGAAAAGTTAGTTTCGCATGGGATACATATCAATCAATTTATATTTGTATGCAACGAGGACCATTCCTTTATTATCGAGCAGCAAATCCATGAGCTGTCCCTTTTTTCAGGACAAACTCCCATGAAATACGTAATCATCAAAGAACCTGCTGGACGAGATACTGCGCCTGCCATATGTATATCTACGTTATATGGAGATGGAACCCATCTCTCTCTCGTTGTCCCGTCGGACCATGTATTTAACGATGAAACATTTATCACACTTGTTTCAAATAAAATAAACGACTATGCTGAATCTGTTTCACTTTTTGGTATTCGTCCGACTCATCCATCGTGTGCATACGGATATATAGAGACCTCCGGTGTGACACATAATAATAAGGTGGTATCTTTTGTTGAAAAGCCGGACCTAGAGAAAGCTACCTATTATATGACAACCGGCAGACATCTGTGGAATGCGGGCGTATTTTTGTTTAGAAATAATGTTATCCTGAAATGCTATCAAAAACATGCAAAAGACATTCTTGATGGATGCATCCAAACTCTTGAGCATTCCCCAGAAGTTAACCACATGATATCTCTTTCAAAAGAACATTTCCTGTCTTGTAAGCCAATATCTGTTGATTATGCAATTATGGAACATATTTGCAAGGAGTCTGGCGTTGCAGACGATGATGTTCCTATGTACGTGTATCCTTACGCCGACACGTGGTGTGATATTGGTTCATTTACCGCGTTACATGAACATTTACTGGCCATACGTCCCTCTCCAAACAGACTACAAAATAATGTATTTGAAGGATTGGTCGTCGGTAAAAATTCTAGCGAATGCTATGTAAATAGTAAAAAATTAACAGCGGTCATTGGTATAAAAAACATGATAATTGTGGACACCCCTGACGCACTTTTGGTGTGTGACAAGTCACAAACAGAAAACATCAAGGAGGTAGTCACTGAACTCAAAAAACATAACCGAGGAGAGACCATGTATCACACGAAAGTATATCGTCCGTGGGGGTGGTACGTAAACATTGACGGAAATGACCATAGCGGCACAAGGGTCAAACGCCTAGTGGTTCTTCCTGGCAAACGATTATCTCTTCAAAGTCACGAAAAAAGAGAAGAACACTGGGTAGTCGTGAGTGGAGTGGCCTGTGTTGAATTGGACGGGAAAGAAATTATACTAGAAAAGAATGGATACGTGCATATTCCAATCGGCGCACGACACCGAATTCATAACAAGGGAACCGAGCTGGTGGAAATCGTGGAAACCCAGGTGGGTAGTTATCTAGGTGAGAATGATATTGTGCGATATGAAGACGATTTTGGCAGAGCATAATTGAATATAATACGTATAATCAAGACATATATTTGTTTTGATTATATCATGAGCAACCTATTACTTGTCCATAATCGCAAATACTTTGATAATGCAGGTATTATTCAGTTGCCTATGCGCAACCATCCACACGACATCCCAGACAGGTCATCGGTCCTTTTCTTGGGGTCGTATGACAAGGGCACCGACCATATACACGATGATTTGGTTCATACATTACAAAGTATTTCTTGCAAGCCATATGTTTATATTATTCTAATTGGAAAAACCGATGACACTATTAGCCGGAACATAATCATACCTACAAACGTTGCACGTATTTATGCCAATAATATTGACTATGACCATCCGCATATTCGGTTCTTCCCAATGGGGCGTGATTTTCGCAGCATAGCACAATTCTCAATGCTACCAACGTCATGTAATCGGGATACGTTATGTTATTGCAACTACTCGTTGAATACGCACCCATCAAGAAGCATCATATATAATCATCTGAAGGGGAAGCCCTTTGTTTTGTTTGAGCACATGGGGGACTTTCTGGGTTATAACGTATCAAGAGAGACCTTTTTTGAACGACTTTATACTAGCAAGTTCACTATTTGTCCTCGAGGAAATGCTTTAGATACATTTCGCTTTTACGACGCATTGTATTGTGGGTGCATCCCAATAGTAGTGAGAAGCCACCACCACCAATATTTTGAGGAACTTCCTGTGTTATTTTTAGAGGACGAGCGCGATTTTGCTGCCCTGACAGAAGAGTTTCTTGAGGAGCAATACATGTTGTTGTCTAAGCGAAAACGCTCATATTACCCAGAACTGGACATGGATTATTGGGTGAATATAATATTCAATGATTTGGTTGTGTCAAAAATAAATCTCTGTTTATTATAATGCAAAATACCATCCAAGAGATACTCATGTTGAATAGTTGGGTTAAACCAATTCCATCTTCAAAAGAAGCATTTGAACCGACCATGTCTCTCCAAGGTCTAGTACAATCAAGAGCGTTGAATGCTTTGACATCACAAGCGACTAGTTTAGGTATTAAACAAGCCCAACCGAATCTGGCACCTCTTTCATCAATAACCATTCCGGGCGTGAAAAAGGTCGTGGTAGACGCATCGCAGGACCCAAATAGTAAATTTAACCAAACATTGGCTTCCGTAGAAACAAATGGCATAGAAGATGGCGCATGGGACGTATACACTTCCATGACGAGCACCAAAGATATGAAGGGGCTCCGGATGGGACTACTGAATAGTTTTTGTGATTGCAATGCAACCAATCAAGAGACACTTGCGCAACAATGCAGTACTCTTTCCGAATACAACTGCAAGCGCGTAGGTTGTTGTGTATTTACAAGCGCGAATAAGTGCCTCGCCGGTACGGAGACGGGTCCATCTAACTCGGTGACCCCTATTGATTATTACTATTACAAAAATAAGTGTTATGGACAAAAATGTCCGCCAAGCACGTGTAAATAAAAAATAAATGAATACATAATCATATTAAATATTATAACATTATAGTAGAAGAAAGAATGATTATCCCTATCAAGTGTTTTACATGCGGCAAGGTTATGGCTGATAAATATAGATATTATCAGGAAGAGGTGAGGAAGAGGAAGCTTGCCGACAAGAAGCTTGACCATTTAGAAATAGACCAAGTCATGTATTTAACAAAGGAATATAACGAAAAGGCACACGAGGGTATCGTGATGGACGAGATGGGGTTGACGCGCATGTGTTGCAGACGGCATATACTGACACATGTAGATATTTAATATTCGTCTGCATAACTAACGTGTATACATGATAGATTATGTAATAAAAAGGGTTAGACAGCGTTATTTAGATATATCAATTACATAGTAAAAATACACATGCGTTTTATTTCTTGCCATAGTATATATGTCAAGAACCACAAAGAGAAATAGAACCTACAAAAGGCCCGCATATGGCAAAAGGAAACATAGCCGCAGACATTCGTCAAGGGGACATAAAAAGAGAAGTACGCGTAAGAAAGCGACTCGTGCAAGAAGACATTATGGCAGAAACGATGTGACTATGAAGAACCCTATGTTGGCCTATACTGGCAAGGGGGGTGACGCGAATGTAGTCACTCCTTTTGTTGGCAAGGCATGGGGAGCACCCATTCAAGATTGGCCTGGCGTGAGTGGTGCTCATGACGGAAACCACTATGCTATGAACAAATATGATGTTCAACCTGAAATGGAGCAGATTAGCGAACGAACCACGTCCAATATTATCAGGGGTGGAAGACGCAGAAAAACGCGTAGATTTGGCGGAAGACGTCGCGCGCGTTCAAAGAAAGGGGGGTTCGGGTTGGGTCTGAATGTGTTTTCTCAACTACAAAATGACGTGGTAAATGGATATCATCAATTGATAGGGTCCCCTCCTGCACCTAGTCCTCTTCCATATGAAGACCAAGTGTTTTATGGAAACCGAGCACAAGATAATCTCAACTACTTGAAGACAAAGATTAACTAGAATAATACTTAATAAATAATATTATCTCGTTACTTATTATATGGCAATTCCAAGAAAATTAAGTCAATTGTGCAGACCAGCGGCATTCTATTTTGTGATTTCTATGATAGCATACGTTATCACGATTATGCAAAATTTAGGAAACATTAACGTGTTCTCTCTAGGAGTATTTTCATGTAAAGTCACAAGCACATTATTAATATTGTTGTTCAACCTTGTATACATTCTTTTCTGGACATGGGTGCTTCACCTTATCTGCAAAGACGGATACAATAATGTCTCTTGGTTCTTGGTTCTTCTTCCATTCATCTTCTTGTTTATTATCTTTGGTGTGATGATGTTGAAGTAATATAATTGTGTGCAGACTACCATAGTATAATCTAATTGTAAATACGCAATTAGATTATAAAAATAACCGATGTATATAATATACATTATGGAACCTATATCATGGAAAATTATTGAGACGTATTTTAAAGACAATACTGGAAGTTTGGTAGCTCACCATTTAGATTCGTATAATGATTTCATGGAGCATGGTATAGCGAAGATTTTTAAGGAGAATAATCCGTTTCGCTATATTGAAGCAGATACCGCACAAACAAGAGGAAGCGTGGAGATTCTTATGCATTTGGGTGGCAAGGATGGGAAAAAGATTTATTTTGGCAAGCCTGTTATTTATGACGAGAATAGAAGTCATTTTATGTACCCGAATGACGCTAGGTTACGTAATATGACATATGGTACAACTATTCATTATGATGTTGAGATTGACATTGTTACCAAGAAGGGGACCGACGAGGAGGTCATTGAGACGAGAGAACTGAACAAGGTGTATTTGGGCAAATTCCCCATTATGTTAAAGTCAAACACCTGCATTTTGCACGATTTGGCGCCTGACGTGTGCTACAACATGGGCGAGTGTAGAAACGACTATGGCGGGTATTTCATCATAGATGGTAAGGAGAAGATGATTATACCACAGGAAACATTTGCAGACAATATGCTTTATGTGAGAAAGTACAAAGACGACAACACATATAGTTATTCTGCAGAAATACGTTCTGTGTCGGAAGACACGTCAAAGGCGGTGCGAAAGACCGCGGTAATGATGGTTGCGCCGTCAACGACCATGTCTAACGGGCAAATTGTGGTGGATATTCCAAACGTCCGCAAACCGATACCTCTTTTTATTTTGATGCGCGCGCTCGGCGTAATCAGCGATCGAGACATCATCCAACATTGCGTGTTGGACATGAAGAAGAACGAGAGATATGTTGACTATTTTATACCTAGTGTACATGATGCAAACAAAATCTTCACGCAACAGACCGCTCTTGAGTTCATCGCCACATTTACCAAGCGACAGACTATTTCGTATGTTCTTGATATTTTAATGAACTATTTTATTCCGCACATAGGGGCAAATAACTACTTGGACAAGGCGTATTTTATCGGATACATGGTGGTGCGCATGCTGCGTGTATACACAAGTGAAGACAATCCGACGGACAGAGACAACTTCAAGTATAAGCGCATTCAGCAATCAGGTAGGCTACTTTATGACTTGTTCCGTGAATATTACTTGGTCCAGAAGAGAGGTGTGCTGCTTGAGCTGGATCGGAACTTCACCAAAGACGCGGAGCTGAACTTTCCCGATTTTTTCAAAATACGCGACGTGGAAACTGGAACGCGAAAGGCGTTCAAGGGCAATTGGGGGTCACAGAGTTACACCAAGAAGGTTGGCGTGGTGCAAGATGTGAACCGGTTGAGCTGGAATTCTTTTATTTCTCAATTGAGAAAGTTGAACTTGCCGTTGGATGCAAGTGCAAAGGTGGTTGGGCCGCGTCATCTGAATGGGTCGCAATGGGGGTTCATTGATCCACTTGACACGCCTGACGGCGGTAATATTGGATTGCACAAACACATGTCTATTTTGGCATACATTACAAGTGGGGGGTCTTCGTATCCTCTTATCCAGTGGTTGCGTTCGCATATACCGATGAAAATCCTTAATGAATGTAGCGCAGCCTGCATTGGTCAACAGACAAAAATATTTGTAAATGGTACATGGATAGGTGTGGTAAACGAACCACTTGTCACCTTATCAGTGCTGAAGACAATGCGTCGGAATGGAGTACTGCCGGTCTATACGAGCATTTCCTTTGACTACAAGATGAATGAGCTGCATTTGTATACCGATGGAGGTCGGCTTTCTAGACCCATATATTACATGCATGATTCCAAACCGAGTTTTGATAAAGGCGAGTTTATATCCAAGCTAAACGATGGAACAATGACATGGAATCAGATAGTGTCTGGTATCAAAGAAAAGAAGATACCCTATTCTATCAAGAGCAATGAAATACACGACCCTATCGAGTTATACGGAGAAGAAAAATATGACGTGGAGAGATATGGTGCCATAGTGGAATATTTGGATACTGCGGAAGAAGAATATGCATTAATAGCCACCTACGAACAAGATTTGAAAAAGAATAATCGGTATACCCATATTGAGATTCATCCGTCCGTATTGCTCGGCGTGATGGGGAATATGATTATTTATCCAGAACACAACCCTTATGCCAGAAATGCCTTTTCTTGTGGTCAGAGCAAACAGGCGGTGTCCGTATACCATAGCAATTATCAAATGCGGATTGATAAGATGGGCGTGCTTCTCAATTATGCGCAGATTCCTCTGCTGAAGTCTAGATACTTGGACTTGATCAACCACGAGCAACAACCTTATGGTGTGAATGCAATTGTGGCAATTATGTCGTATACCGGCTATAATGTGGAAGACGCTATTCTCATTAACAAGGGAGCAGTAGACAGAGGTATTTTCCGCACAACGTATTATTCCATGTATGAAGCCAGAGAAGAGAGCAGCAAAATAGGGGACGGGATGTCCAATTCGCATTTTGCAGATGTCTCCAAGCAAGAGGTTACCGGTCTGAAGAAGGGGTATGACTATGGGTATTTGGATAAACATGGTATTATCAAGGAAGGCACCCCGCTGAATGAAAAGATGATTGTTATTGGTAAAGTGAATACTAGTCAGGATAGCAAGACAGACGAGTCTGTCAAACCTAAGAAGGGTCAGCTTGGATACGTAGACAAGGCGTTTATTACTGATGGCGAGGAAGGGTTTCGCATTGCAAAAGTTCGCATTCGCGAAGAACGCATACCTGCAATAGGAGATAAGATGGCGTCGCGTGCCGGACAAAAAGGTACCATCGGACTCATTATTCCAGAGGAGGACATGCCATATACCCCTGATGGAATTCGTCCGGACCTTATTATCAACCCGCACGCTATCCCAAGTCGTATGACAATTGGCCAGTTGGTGGAAACGCTATTTGGCAAAGCATGTTGCATGTACGGAGGATTTGGAGATTGTACTGCATATACTACTATGGGTCCCAATGTGAAGACATACGGCGACATGCTGACAAAAATAGGATTTCATTCCTCTGGAAACCAGATACTTTATAACGGCATGACCGGAGAACAGCTGAGTTCAGATATTTACATTGGACCCACATATTATATGCGCTTGAAGCATATGGTAAAGGACAAAATTAATTATAGGGCCCGAGGTCCTAATAATGCGCTCACCAGACAATCAGTACACGGCCGCGCAAATGACGGCGGCTTGCGCATAGGAGAGATGGAACGCGATGGCGTGGTATCGCACGGAATGTCTCACTTTTTGGCAGAATCATTTTTGGACCGCGCAGACGAATACTTCATGGCAGTATGCAACAAAACGGGCACCATTTCTATTTACAATCCAAATGAAAATATTTTCTTGAGCCCCATGGCGGACGGACCCGTTAAATTTTATACGACATTGGATGGAAACCAGAACATTGAGCAAATTACCAAATACGGGCGGTCCTTCAGTATCCTACGCATCCCATATAGTTTCAAGTTGCTCATTCAAGAATTACAGGTGATGAACGTGCAGTTTAGAATCATCACCGACAAGAATGTAGACACGCTGACGTCATTGAACTATTCTGACAATATTATCAAGTTGACCAACGACAAGATTGTATTTGAGGCACCAAAAGAGGGAGACTATTTGTCGGAGTATGTGGAAAGATACAAGCGAATGGTAGACAAGCTGGTGTCGGAGATTTCCATGAAACACTACAAAGATGTTGTACAAGACCTGACTCCAACAACGACCACGCCTGTCCCCACGGCAAGCGATTCGTATCATCCAATATCCTCTGCGGACCCAACTGAAAGGAGTTCGGACGACGATTCTGTGCCAAGACCTGCTTACTCGCCTGTAACGCCCCCCATGGCAGAGAATGCTCCCTCTGAGGCAAAACCCCCAGTCTCACTCATCCCCGCATCACAGGGAATGGTCAATGACGGGGCGCTCTCGCTGAACACATCTTCCTCATCAACATCCAGCTTTGTGCCGCCCCCACCAAAGTATTCATCGGATGAACTGAATGAAATATACAATGGTCTATCCGGCGACAACAAGGCCCAAATAGACAAGCTTCCTGTAAATGAGCAAATTGATGTTCTCAAAAAGGTAAGTGCGAAACGAGGCCCTACAATTGCAGAGTCGGAAAATATGCCTTCTATTCTAGAGGTGGAGCCTGATGTCACCGAGAAAAACGATGGAAACGATGAAGATGCCTCCGACAACGATAAAGAGTCTTCCTCTTCTGGAGGCGCATCCAAAAAAGTCAACTTTCAAGTGTAACTCTTTTTAATAAAAAAATGATTTGGTATTAAAAAGATATATCTATTATATAGCTATAACCATGCAGAACTCAAGTAATATTGTGACGAGTATTTATAAATCAAGGGAAACCATTCTTGAACAGTTGAAAAATTTAGACTACAATGTGGAAGATTACACAAACTTCAGCCGAAGCGAGATAAACACAAAGTTCGCAACCAATCAGTTGGATATGCTTCTGGAAAAAAAGAAGGAGGACCCAAACACCGGCAAAAAACAAAAAATATATGTGTTGTACTATTTAGCAAAGTCAATTCGCCCCAATAACATTCAGGATATCATTGACGACTTGTATATTACAGAAGAAGTATTGACAAAAGATGATACGTTGTTGATTATTTCCAAAGAGGAGGTCAACGAAACCATTGCCAACTATGTGAAACACATATGGGAGTCCGAAGAAATATTTGTAGTGATTCGGAACATAAAGAGGCTTCAATTCAACATTCAAAAACACGTCATGGTTCCCGTTCACACTATTATGACAGATGCCGAAATTGACAATATAAGGAAGAAATACAACATCATGGATACCAACCAGTTTCCAGAAATATCTAGGTTTGACCCAGTGGCCCAGACAATTTGCATGCGACCAGGACAGGTCTGCAAAATAGAGCGTCCGAGTAAAAGCGCCATTACCGCGCATTATTATAGAATTTGCGTGTAACTAAAATCGTATTATATACTAGAATGGTCGAGAAAGACACAGAGTATGATGCAAATTTACAGGCAATGCGAGATTCATATGCCTGCAATATGAAATCATTTAAAGAATACTATACGTTGACAAAAATGTACCCAACCGACAAAACGTATACCGATGGATATAATAGTGCGCGCAGAAATTTGATTCAATTATCCAAGAATCTTTTTTTACTGAATAATCTTATCCAGCAAGACATAGATACCTTACACAAGCAGTCGGTCAGCGTTAATAAAACTATACAAGAGAGCGAGTCTAAAAAATCGGGCCTTGTGGCCAAAATGAACTTTCTTTCTGGTGAGGTAAATGGTGCGATACAAATGTCACAAGATTACAAGGTATTGTATGTCCAGCAATATGTGTCCAACATTGCAATGGTCATTGGAATTATAGCGTCATTTGGCGCAACATACTATGTATTCCGCAAAAGAGTTGAATAATAATAGAGTCCAACGCGGTGACATGGGCACTAATATGTTTATGTATACTATAATTTCTTTTTATAGTATATGAATATGAATGAACCTACCCTACAAAATCTATACACCCTACAAAATAAATACAATGAAAAATTGGCGCAGTACCAGCAGGCGTTTAGGGATTTTCAGTCTACATTAACAAGTATTACTGGATTGTCAACGAGTGATACAAATAAACTAAACTCATTTGTCAAGTCGTTTGACTCGGCAACATTAATTGACCCGAACGAGGCTGACGCAGCTATCGACAACGCTGCGACTATTCTCAACAAGGTAAAGGCCAGCAGCGAAGGAATGATTATTATACCAGATAGAGGATATGCCGGAAAGACTACAATAGATGGCGGTATTATACCGGCTCCGTCTGCAGATGCTTGTTTAACAAGATGCAAGCAAAATAGCCAATGCTCGGGCGCAACATTTTATAAAACCAATAATACATGTGTCATGCAGTCTGGTGCAGGAAAGGTGTATGCTGACCCAAACGCACACGCTATTGTGAACAAGGTCACAGACCTCATACAGACTATTATGGAATACAACCGCCAGTTGATGATTATTAACAATCAAATTAAGGAGGAAGTAACATCTACTCCTTCCAACAATCAGGATAGCTGGGACACCGCCATAGGCAACGAAGAAAAGAATGTTACTGCCAGACATAACTCCCTTATTGTTCAACACGATATCATGGATAAATTAATGAACAAGTACGACACAGCAGCATCAGGTGTCATTGAAACCAAGTTGAGTACCACTCAAAATTTTTACTGGTACCGAATATGGGCTATAATATTATTATCGTTTGTTTACATTGCATCATTGTGGTCGTTTGGAATAATGCCTAGTACTATGTTGAACATCCTAATGGCATTACTTGTTATATGGGTAACAGGATTCAAATATTTAGCTTTTATTTTGCTTGCTATCTACATACTTTATTATATATATATGATTCCTATTGACTAGACTATTAAGTAAGTAAGGAGTTATCACAAGTAAATTATGTAGAAAAAAAAATGTCATGATAGTATAGCTATGAGTAAATCTACATACAATTCAAATCAAGTTTTGAAAAATACACAAGACCAAGTATCACTGGGAAAATCACAACGCGCACAACAATCATATAACACATTGAAGACCACTGAAGCCACCTCGGAAAATGTATCGGAAGAGGCGAGGCGAGGCGAGATGTATGATAACCTTGTCACATCGGCAAAACAAGCACAGCAAAAATATGAAGACGCCCTCAAAATGTACCAGAGTCGTATACATGGTGAGCAATATAAGAATAAAAATATTACATTGACGGATGGAACTACCGGGTTTGTGAACAACTTGGGATATTTTCAAAAATACACAGACTTATCTAGTACCGCTGGCGCAAACAATTGTCCCGCACAAGAAACATCTATATCCCCAGGCATATCTTCTATGGATATTGCGAATCCTCTTTCTAAGTTGACATCATCTGAACCCAAATCACCCGACACCTATTGTGGTTATGAAGGTAAAAACGTGTTTGTTAATACAACACTTTCAAAAAATCCAGAATCCAACTATTTAGGGTGTTATGAAATGACCGATTCTCTTAAACCCTTTAAGATTACCGAATCGGATTCTATAAATGAAATGACGCACGATGAATGTAAATATATGGCAGCATCACTAGGAAAACCAATATTCGGATTACAGAATTATAATAGTCACACAGGGAAATCTAGTTGTGTATTAGGAGATAATTATACTTCTGCCATTTCTAAGGGTAAAAGTAAATCCAATGTACAGGTTAAACAAGCTTGGTCATCGAAGGATAGTTGGACAAATACAACTACCAGTGATGGGGGTGATATTATATGGAGACCGCTATTTGTATATAGTTCCAAGACCAATATGGTGAAATTAGTGCCCCCACCTCCTTCTGGATATGTGGTAGGAAATATTCCTATTAATCCCCAAGCCGATTATCCAAATGGACGCCATTTTGGAGGGTCGCGCTGGTCGGATACGTTTGTAGTACAACAGACACCTCCTCAATCTAGAAGTACATCAGATGAACCTCAAGATGCAAATAAGAGAAAACAGCTATATATAAAAACCAATTATGGTGACACCCAGATGCCCGGTGGTCCAGGTTATGCTATTAATCCTTGGTATATGGGGGGGAACCGCGGAGTGTCGCGCCCACTCTCTGCATTCAACGTAGAGAGTGCAATATATTTTTTTCAAGAAAAAGGTAGGAATAGTGGCATCAACGTAACAAATAGAGTGAAAGATCTTTTTCGAACTAGAAAAAGTTTTCAGATAGATGATGCAACTCTTCAGGTAAATATGCCTTATCCTACTAGTAGTGCCAAGAGCGATGGTGGAACGTATGTTAAACGCACTGATTATGCAGGTGGTGGCTGGGGACAACCTTTAGTTTTGCCCATGTTTCCAACAACTCCTGCAGGAAATGCTGAACGCGGCATAGCATTCATGAAGACCGATGAAGGTATACGAAAAATGAGAGATTTTATGCTTTATGAAGTACTATCAGGTACGTCTTTCTACCAACACTGCAACCGCGGCGGTTGGAGTTTCGCCATATACGCCGGTACCGAGATTCCCAATATGAGATATGCTTCTAGATTAAATTTTACTGGACATCCTGCGCAAGCGCCATGGGGCTCCCCCACAACAGATCTCAGTGCGACATCTAGCATAAATGTACCTGATGGTATAAAGGTTACAATGTATTCTAGTATAAACTTTCAAGGCAGTGTGGGTGTAATAACCGGACCCAGATATATATCTTGTTTGACAAGCATTCCAATGAATGGCGGCGGTAGTTGGAATGACAGGATTGCGTCTGTGAAAATAGAACGGACAAATGGGAAGCCAGCTTATGGGGTTAGTACGGGGACGGGGGGCGAATCAGCTGTGGTAAATGAGCCAATTTATTACATGAAGTTTACCGATTCCGGTCGCATAATATTTACCAGTTTTGTAAAACCTGTATTGAGATGGAATCCATCTAATTATTCCTCTATTTCTAAGTGTTATATGAAGTCTTCTAATTTCCCTTATAGGGAATTATCTCCAAGAAAACAATGCCAAAAGATTATCGTATTGGCTGGTATAAGAGGTAAAGATCCAGTATACGAACAACCGGAGGCTATATGGAAATCTATGGCCCCCCTTCTGGAACCCGGTTTGAATTTTATTAAGTTCACAACAGAAAACTATGGCAAACCAGAGGTGTATTACAGAGTATCGTTGACTAACGCCCAGATAAATCAGATTAGAAACACGCCCAAAATTGACTGGGTGGGGAGAACTCGTGGAAATCTACTATATAGCGGCGAAACGTTATCGGCTGGCGACAGATTATCCACTATGGATGGTACCATTACTGCTTATCTTAATAATAGTGGCTTAGTGTTGAATATTCATGTCCAAGGGGATTCTCCTTGTGTAGAAGACACTGCTGGTAACACCACGGCACGTAGCGCAAGCAGTGTGGCGATATATTCTATAGCTAACATAGGTAACAGGAACGCAAATGGTAAAATTGGATACATTGATTATACGGGCGGTGTTCATGAATATAGCACAACCGATGTCATACCAGACGACGGATTTCATGAGGACCAAACATACAAAAACGTCAATGGGCTTGACCTTCCAAATATGCCTATTTCCAATGTAGCTTCTATGGCTGATGCAAAAAAGAAATGCTTGGAAAATAAAAACTGCTATGGATTTGTATATAATCCGACGTTAAAGTTACTTTATCTAAAAGATAGAGGGGTGCTTAGTGCTATTCCATTGATAAGCCGTAACACAATATTGGTGCGCCGAAAAATAAAACCAGATCCAAGGAAGTACAATAAAGGTTGTCAAGATAGCGGTCCAGTTGATAACATTAGTTCTGATGTATGGATACAGATGAATCAGTCGTCGGAAATGACACCTGATGTGTGTGACCGAAACCGGTTTTTAAATGAACCATTCATACTTGAGTTACGCAATGATTGGACAGAAAAGGTAAAGAAAGCAGAGGAATATGGAGCTTCAGTATCTAACTCGTTATCTACCACACTAACAAACAGAACGAAACAACAAAAGGAGGTTACACAGAATAACAAAGAAAATAATCTGAATGATAATATATATATGACGACGCTAGATACAAAAATACCTACGGCAAACAACACTACGTCGTCAGCTACAAGGTCTGAAGTAACCTCTTTTGAAGGCTTTACTCCTCTAGCAGCTGAGAGAAACTTGCAATATGAACTGGGGACACCTGACCAGCGTGCAAAAAGCACAACCTTTAGAAACATTGATAGTGTGGTTGAGGATTCCAAACTACTAGTGGACGAAAATTACATGAAAATGGGTGTATGGACAATAGCTGCAATAACAACAGGTATAATTTCCACGAAATTGCTCATGCGTGCAAATCAGTGATTCATATGATTCGTGTATAAATTAATTTCTCCTTTTAATTTATACAATCAAATGTCCAAGGTCCGACTATATGACGACAAAAATGCTGAAATATTGGAGTATATTGAGGAATTGAACAACATAGAAGACGAGCTGACAACAAAACTTGAGTATGCTGTAGATGATCAGCATCGCACCTCTTTAGAACAGAGCATTTCGTTGATTCAACAAACCCGCATAAATTTATCCAATGCTTTAGGTGGTCTCAATTACTATTACACCTCCAACTTGGAGAATTCTAGTGAAACATTGAAGCAGCAACAAGAAGCGGTTGCCATTATTGATCGCGAAATGCAATTGGCAAAGGCTCGTCTTGGCTACATCAACAAACAAAAGGACAACAAGATGAGAATGGTGGGAATAAACCAGTATTACAATTCCTACTACAAAGAGAGAACCAGCTTAATTAAATGGGTAATTGTTGCCATTGTGGTAAACATAGTATTTATATATATTCGCAATAGATTTGTTATGGTGCCGAGCGGGGTGTATACGATACTGGGGTTTCTCATTATTGCATATTTTGCATACAATATTTTGATGATTATTTTGTCCATTAGTTCTCGCAGCAAGATGGTATACGATGAATATGACTGGGGGTTTGATAAAACAGGAGCACCCTCATGGGACCCCAGTTCTGCCTCGGCAAATCCATTTGCAAAATTAGGAGGGACCTGTTTTGATGCAGGATGCTGCGACGAAACAACCACGTTTAACAAGGAGTTAGCTCTTTGTGTGCCCAAGGTGTCTGCTGTCACTGCAACATGTTCCCCCGCACCCGTTGCATAATTTCATTGCGCTCGTGAAGATTTGTACTTATGTGTAAAAATCTTTTGCCTGTATAATATAACTATCCAATATGTCAAATTTAACCTGTGACCAGAAAACAACCATGTTATTAGATGAGCAGCAAAAAAACTTTACAAGCATGCAAAATAGCGATGATACATCCAAGGCATTGTCGGAGTTTATCACGCAAACTGCCGAGATTTTAGGCTGTGATGAAGAGTGTCAAAAGAACAACCAATCTAGCGATGCGTGGAAGAAATACGAGGACGCGCAAATGAATATGTACAACGTGACGCAGAATTTAGAACAAACATCCGACACGTACTATACCATTTCAAAGGACGATGCATATGCAGACAAGTTTAGAGAAGAAAAGATACGTAATGTTGCTGACAAAATAGGAAGTGAATATTCGGACGTGTTTGAGGAGGTGGCTGAAACTACCTCGTCGCTCATTCGGTTGTACAAGACGAACACGATCAACTACGCCAACTCCACAAAGCTGCACACAATTATTGATAAAGATAATCATACCACCACGCGGCAAATTGACAATACCGAAAACGATGTTACCACTAGCGACCGAAAAAGCTACTATGAGGACCAAGAGCTCCAGTACCTGAAAACATGGAATAACGCTTACTATTACATATATCTTGTTATTTTAGTCGTGTATTTTGCATCCATGTGGTTAGTAGATGCAACCATAGAATTCAAATACGTGGTTGCCGTGCTCGCAACCATGATTCTATGGGGTTTCTTTGGCAAGAACTTTGTTGTGCAGTTTATAGAAGGTATAAAAGGAATGGTAAATTGGCTTCCCAAGAATATATATCTTTACATCTAATCAACGTAATTAAATTCGGGCATTATAATAGATGAAAACAATTTGCTTTTGGCTCAATCATTTAGGTGAACGTGGTATGTGTGTTTCCACGTATGATTACGCATATTACAATGAAAAAATACTCAACAACAAATCTATTATATTGCACAATGCCGACGACGCTTCGGGCGACCCCGAAGTCTTGAATAAATTTACGGCCCAGTTTGAAATATACCGATGTCGTGTAGCGGACATTGATAGTATGGTCGCGACATTGCACGGGGACTTATTATACATATTGAAACATGGTAAATACGACGATTTCATGTATTTCAAAACAAAGACGGCGATACACGCGGTGTTTGAGGCAACCCAGCCACACGGGGATATTTTCGCGGTAATATCTTCTGAAGTGAATGGCGCCAACCATTTACCGATTGTTCCTCACATGATAAATTTGCCTACAAACACAGAGACGATGCGTGCCGAATTAAATATACCGGAACACGCACTTGTTTTTGGACGACATGGTGGGTATGACCAGTTCAACATGGATTTTGTGCACAACGCAGTGTTGCATATTGCGCTAAGTCACCCCAACGTGTACTTTGTTTTCATGAATACCCGCCCATTTTGCCAAGAGATGCCCAACATAATTCATATAGCCAAGACAATTGACCTAGAAAAGAAGACCGCGTTCATCAACACCTGCGACGCTATGATATGGGGGCGAAGCGGCGGCGAAACATTCGGGCTTTCTATTGGAGAGTTCAGTTCAAGGAATAAACCAGTGTTCTGCATGGACATTGGCTCGCGCGCTCACGTAAACATACTCGGTGAAAAGGCGGTTGTGTACACGAGGGAATCGCTGTACAACCAAATGGTTACCTTCATTGGAAACTACAAGGAAATGAAGAATAGAGACTGGAACGCATATAAAGAGTTCACGCCCGAGAATGTGATGCATATTTTTAACAAGGTGTTTATTGAAACTGACAACAATGTATAACTAGATTCTATCATTCCGCAATGACAATATTGTGGAATGATAGAATGTCCGCAGACAGGATAACTTACTTACAAACAACCATTTTGCATTTTTGAATCAAAAAAATACAATTACGAGACATACGCTCTTTACTACCCGACAACCAAGTTTACTTGCTTGCTTACTTACTTGCTTACTTGCTTGCTTACTTGCTTACTATTCCATGTCAAGTTCGGCTTCCAGAGTCGCAGCCTTTTCCACCACGTTTAGTTTTATGCCTATCCAACCGATAGATTTGCTAGAACCAAACTTCTTGTCCATGTACTCAATAAGTTCCTTGCCCTTTGGTTGCTTGCGGTTACCTTCATTGGTATGGAACCACAATTTGAACTCCTCTTGGATGTTTCGTTTGTTGATTCTATCGGTCTCGCAGCCGGTTCTAATAATCTTCTCATCCACAAACGCGGCAATATGGTCCTCGCCTTGTCTGTATTTTCTGGAGGCTGCCAAAACCATCTCGCAATCTTCCACGCGCCCCTCCGTTGCAAATGCGCGCTTCACCAACATCGATGCAAACATAGGTGCCCAGTCAGGGATTTTGTCGTCCAATGTCCTGTCCTTGATAAACTGGTACTCTTCTTTGTTATCTGGGTCAATGCTGTCCACAAATTTAGACTTGAAATCCACCACGCGAATACGACGCCACGTACCATCGTCAGTGGTATTGATTTCAAACAGCGTGTTTGTGCACACACACAATTTAATTTGCAAGTCAAAGGTTTCGCTTTCTGCATACAACGCCCTGCCTTGAATCTTATCCCCACCAGTGATTTGTTTCATAGGCCCTTCATTCAATATCATGCCTTTGCTCGGCTCTTGCATGACACCATAACGCAAGCCCTTGAGTGCAACCAACTCACTTGATGTACCTCCAATACTAGGACGCTTATCGCATACAAGTGACAACGGGACGGACCCGGCGTATTCGCCCAACACATGCTCCATCAACTCCACCAGCTTACTCTTACCATTGCTACCACTTCCACGATACAAATTGAACGTCTGATTGAGATTGGTTCCAATCATGACGGATGCGAGATGGTCCCAGACATATTCGTGCAGTTCCTTGTCTGGGAATAGCTGTTTCATGAACCTTTCAATTTGCTCGATGGTCTCCTTGTCGCTTGAGGACGCGTCTATCGGCTGATAGTCAATGCCAGTATTCTTAGTAACATAATCGGACGGGCAACCAGCGCGGAAACACTTGTTCTTGAAATCAACGACACCATTGTTGAATCCGAGTAGGTACCGGTTGGTATCAATCATCTTTTTGAACATCTTGTCGTAGAAGAGCGAGTTGGCCTCCTTCAAGATGTTATTCTTATCACTAGTTCGCTTGAGTTTGATTTGCGCTTGGCTCACATGCAACATCTTCTTTTTACATGACTCAATTTGTTCTTGATTTTCGTTCTCAGTAGCAAGGCGCAATTCTTCGGTATATTGGTCTATTTTTTTCTGGTAAATGCCATGCATCTCTTGAGACATTTTCAACCGCAGCGATTCGCCTTCATCGCGCGTCCAGCGATGATTTTCAAAAACGTACCACACCGGCTTCTGGATTCCGTTGCACAAGTATCTATCGTTGTACAAGCAGTACAACACTTGTGCAAAGTCAAAATCTGTTGGTTGGGTAATTGTCTCTTCCACATACTTGTCCACGGTGCTGTTTCGCACTCGCTCAAAATCCTCTGGATCCGCGTCACGCTTTGCCCAAAATATGATGGAACGCCTTGTAATACGCTCTGTTCTATTTCCATTTTTAAAATGTTTTGTCCAGCTAGTATACAGCTCGGGAATAGAGCCATAATCAAAGTCGCTTGCTTTGCTGCGGAGCATTACCCAAGACAAGAATAGGCATTCATGGGTATCTTTTAATCCAAAGGCCACCTTTCTGCTAAGCAGGTGGGACCCTGGCTCGTAGTACTGCGTCGGCAATATTTGAGTATAATAATGCGTTTCCTTGACATAATACTGGTCTTTTGGCAAGAGGTCCAACTGCATATTCAGTGCCTTTTCCAGCGTATCCATATTGTTGATTGCGTTGAGCGAAATCTCTTCGTTGTCATCACCAGCGTCTTGCATAACACGGAGTCGTCTTGCCGGTGCGGCGCGTTTTGTCTGTCCGGAAGACGCGCGCAAGTATTCTTCTTGCATAGTGGAAGTCAACTCAAATTTGGGGAAGTTGGTGTATCGTACCGAAATCTTATGTAAATTTTTCTTCATGTCAATACTTTCCGGCTTGACATTCTTGGTTGAGAATTGTGAATCATTTTCGTCGTAGGTAACGTCATAGCAGTATGTAATTTTATAGGCTTCGTGGCCTGGCTTCTTTGAACCATAAAGCTGCCAATTTGTTTTACCTGTAGTGATACCTTCGTCAAATACATCATTCCACGTGTTTATAATTGGCAAGTCATCCCACATAGTCCCAATTTTGGCCACCACGCGTTTCCTCAGTATTTGTTGAAGAACATGGCACATCTGGAGACCGATAATCATATGAACGCCATCCTTTGTAACATTCTTATCTTGCACGATATTCACGTTGGGTTTTTCCATAATGTAGACCGGAAAACTCGTATTAGAATCCAGTTTCATCATAGTTGCAATTTCACTGAAATACAAATCCAATAAGTCAAGAATGTGTCCATGGGTGTGTTGACGACTTTCAATCGTTATGGGATAACGTAGATCAATATCTATTGCAATAGGCGACCTAAGGTCATCCAGCTGTTTCTCTGTTAGATATTCCGGTTGACCATTCACGAATACCTTATTATGATAGTGCTTGTAGAACTCATCCATATCAGTATCTACTATAGAATAGGACCCACCATATATATTCAACCTGCGATCAGGTATACGGGTGTGGGTGGGACCATTGCTATCTGCACTATGGTTAATAAGGAAATCATTAAGGTCTTTGAATTGATTTGCCATTGTAGTATAATATAGATATACATATTATTCTTATTTCATTTTTATTAACAATTGTTATCTTGTAAAACTTTTAGAAATCATAATTATAGACCATAAATGGTTTAAACATACATTATTGTATGTAATAAATGATTAATGCTAAAATTAAAAGTAAAGAAGAATCGGGTGCGTTTATAAGTAGAGACTCTGTACACAGACTCTTACGAGATGTCAAGCAGATTATGGTAAATCCTCTTATAGATAATGGTATATACTATCACCATAGCGACGAGGATATGTTGAAAGGCTATGCCATGATTATAGGACCTAGAGGTACGCCTTATTTTGGCGGCTATTATTTTTTCGATATAGGCTACCCACCAGATTATCCACATTCACCTCCAGTTGTCAAATACTGCACAAATGGCGACAATGTGAGATTCAATCCAAACCTGTATAAAAGCGGAAAGGTCTGTATTTCAGTATTGAATACATGGCGAGGCGACCAATGGAACTCGTGTCAAACCATTACAAGTATGCTTCTTACACTATGCACGTTGCTGTGCGAAAATCCTCTTTTGAACGAACCGGGAATTAACACAACACACAAGGACTTTGCCAATTACAACCGGATTATAGAATATAAAAATATAGAGATTGCGACATTGCACCTATTAAATAAAAAAGACGATTGCTATTTGCCATGGTTTGATATGTTCTTTGTCGCGATGGTCAAGCATTTCGCCGAAAACAATGGAGACTTATTTAATCACCTCCAAAAAGTGATTGAGAGCGCCAGACCCCATAAAACAAAAACGTACAAAACGTCATTGTACAATATGACCATCTATGCGGATTATACCATGGTTGAGACGTACTTTAAAAAGACGCAAAAACATGTTCAAATGTTGATGAGGGAGGAGTGTGATATATACAAAGACATAGTGTTCAAAAAGAAAATTGTTTCCGTTAACAAAGCTGTGGACGGACTCAAAGAAACAGGCATCTAAATTACTTACTTGAAAATGAATAACATTGTAAAAACAAATGATTTAGAATTTTATATCCTTGAGTATGTATATACAAGATCATGCACTTCTGCAACGTTTGCGATAATATGTACTACATTCGCATAGACGAAGAGTCTGGCTCAAAACTTATATATTATTGTAGAAAATGTGGAAACGAGGATAATACGCTAACGGGTGCAAACACGTGCGTTAGCAAGACAAATCTAAAAAACAAAGAACAAACATATATGCACATTATCAACCCTTACACCAAATACGACCCTACGTTGCCTCGGTTCAACACCATATTGTGTCCCAATGCTAATTGCACCACTAACACCAAAGATACCCCTAGAGAAATTATCTATATTCGTTACGACGAGGTTAACTTGAGATACATCTACTTGTGCAGCACCTGCGACACCACTTGGAAGGCAACGCAACAATAGGTATATTGTCTTATCTGTAGATATAGTAGTATGTTGTGGTCCTATAGTGAAGATAGAGTGTTATCTGTGATGGAAACGCGCAATAATACTCATAAATATTCTTCTTGTATATACAGGTTGTGGGGATATATGTCGTTGTTCTTTTGTTGCTTGTGACCGATAAGTCAACAATAAACAAAATAAATGAACATAATTGGGTATAAAAGAATATCTGTATATTATAAAGCTACAATGAGCGACAACGAACATGAAGATAATATTTTCGACGAAGAAGATACCGATGAAGAAATTGCCGTGGCAGTTCCAGTCTCCAAAAAAGCGGTGCCAAGTAAACTCCCCAAAGTAACCATTGCCGCCAACGATAATGATAGCGATTTTGAAAACAATGAAGAAAGTGATAACGAAAGTGAAGTGGTGGAACTTGAGAATGAGAATGAGAATGAAGATGAAGAGGAAGAGGAAGAGGAAGAGGAAGAGGAAGATGCAGAGGAAGAGGAAGAGGAGGAGGGAAAAGATGCTAATGACCCAGTTCACCAGTCTTCACCTAACCATTCCGGTCTATCAAATATGGCAGAGACACTTCTTCCAAATGAAGAAGTATATGAAGATAACGAAGAAGATGAAGAGCCCGATGAATCATATCTACAAAAATTTGATACCAATATTCGCGAGAATTACGTAGATCAATTTCACCCAGAAACACATGTACATAATTACGAAGAAATTGCCGCCATGGTGAATGTTGTTCGCAATAAAGATAACATTATTGTAGACCCTCTTCATCGCACCATTCCCATTCTTACGAAATATGAGCGTACGCGCATTCTGGGTCAACGCGCAAAACAAATAAATAGCGGTTCGCGACCTTATGTGAGCGTGCCAGAAGACATTATTGACGGATACTTGATTGCAGGATTGGAACTGGCGCAAAAGCGCGTCCCATTCATTATCAGACGTCCCTTACCAGGAAATGCCGGATGTGAATATTGGAGAGTGTCTGATTTAGAAAGCATAGACATGTAGAGCACCGCACCAGCACATTATTGTAAGTAAATAATGTAATAAATTATTTTTTTCATTACATTATTCATCCACCCTCTAATATTGAAATATACATGTAGATAATATATATCTACATATATAAATGGTATTTGGTAGAAATCGTAGAAGTATTATAGGGGGTAGGGAAGTACGTCCTGACATAGCTGTCATTAATTATCCTGGCGGCAATAGCAACTTTACAAAAGAAATTTGGGCAGAACATGGAAGCCCAACTGACGTAGCCTTGGGCGATGGTTGGAGTAGCATACGTGATTTTACGTTTGTTGATTCAGATTTACAAAAAATTAAAATCCCAACATCTGTCACATCTATTGGAAACGCAGCATTTGAAAATACACTAAAACTTGTATCGGTAACATTTAATCCAGATTCTGAACTCAAAACTATTGGGGAAAATGCGTTCAAAGATGCAAAAGCATTAACTACTATTGAAATTCCATCTGGCGTTGAAACGATAAATTTTGCCACATTTGCTAGTGCAAGCAGTTTAACGTCTGTAATTTTTCAACCAAACTCTCAGCTGAAAATAATTGACATGTATGCATTTAGTAATACTGATTTGCGTACAATAGATATACCAAAAAGTGTTCAGGATATTAGGTCTAACGCATTTTATGGGAATGCTAATTTAAATACTATACGTGTGTATCCTATTGTTTTAGATAGGTTGAACGCAGATGATTTGAATCTTCAAGCACATTTTGGTATCAACAATTTTGATGAGAACAATATGTTTTTTGGGATAGACCATCCAGTTAATATTATTTCTATGGTTGACACCCAAGGTGGCAGACGTAAACCACATTCAAGAACGAGAAAACGAGGCAGAAAAAAGACCACCCAGCGACGAAGAATCAAAAGAAAAACCAGACGTCGCAAAACAAAACAACGCAAATAATTTACTTGTTACTTGTATCAACTGGACTTGTTGTAATATCTTCAAGAGTTAAATCACAGCCCGACCATTATCTTCTTTCCAGTCCTGTTCCGGTCGGTCTACCTTTTCATTTCTTTCGGTGATGGCATTCATAATATATGGAATCATATTTGCCTTGTTCATCTCGTAACGCAGGCTGTTGGTGTCTTTGGGAAAACAAGTGCCGCCAAAACCCTTTCTTCCGTCATGACCAGGCACCGCAGTGTGTGAAAACAGAATTCTGTCGTCGGCGGCTGCCAATTTTCGCACAACGTCGTAGTTGACGTTCTTCTTTTCACAGAACTGACTGATTTCGTTGCAGAACGACACCTTGGTTGCCAAAAAGGTATTTCTAAACATTTTTACCATTTCAGCCTCCTTGTTAGAAACAAAATGTAAATTGTTATGTTTGATACGTCCATTCTTATGGGCAAGCATAAACAACGTTTCGATAGCATGTTTGAATGCTCCGTCGCTGGATGTTTCTTGCACACCAAAAATCCAGTCTTTATTGTCAATAAAATCTTGAATGTAATTTTTCTCGGTTAAAAATTCAGGCATAAAGTAGCAACCCAATCCATCACATGTTCCAACTGGAACAGTGGAACGAATGACAATGGGGTTGTTGTACCCTACATCTTTCAAATCTTTTAGTACAGAATATACAATGTTTAAGTGACATGACCCCTCCTTTGACATAGGCGTAGGAACGCTAATAAAAATAATTTCGCATTCACACATGTCACGTAAAGTCAGATTTTCAGGTTTACATAATGCAGGGTTAATGTCATAGGCAAGTATATCAATGTCAACACATGCTAGCTGAAATGTGGCTTTTCCAACAAATCCATTGCCAATAATCCCTATTTTCATATAATATAGAATAAGACATCCTTTTAATTTATTTAACGCGTATTTTATATAAAAAGATGTCAAATATCCCTATATGAAGATTGCATTATGTTTCATTGTATCATATAATAATTCACTCATCAAAGAACAAATCTGGAGAGAATGGATTGAACCTAACAAGGACATTATCAATATCTACATACACTATGAAAAGACTCGCGAAATCTCTTCAGACTGGATAAAGACCCATATTATCCCAGAATCGCAGATAGTGAAGACTAGCTATTTTCACGTGGTCCCTGCATATATGACGCTGCTTAAACATGCATTGTTCACAAGTGAAGACAACCAGTGGTTCTGTATGCTAACTGAATCTTGCGTCCCCGCGGTTTCACCGAATAAATTCAGGTATTTGTTTTTTAGAAATGCACACCAAAGCATCATGCATTGGCAGAAACCATGGTGGAACGTCTTCTTGAAAGAACGTGCTAATTTACGCCATTTTACAGAAGATATGCGTTTCGGCCACGAACCATGGTTTATATTGACTAGAACAGACGTAAAAAAATGTATAGGATATCCTTTGATGAATGCAACCATATACAAGCTGGTGTGCAACGGAGGCGTTGCCAACGAAAGTTTGTTCGCTATGATTTTATATCAGGCAAAGACGCTTATGAGCGGACTGAATGAACGAACACATATTACCAACTGGGAGAAACCAAGCTCAGCGACGAGTCCCTATGTATTTAAAACGGGGTCGTCCTACGAATTAGACTATATCAACCATTTCTTGGCCAACAACCCATATGCATTCTTTCTACGAAAAATCCATAAAGATTTCCCAGATGACGTGATTCAATCCATTATAACAAAAAATACATTGGACACAAGATTGGCTATTTTTATGGATAACTGGTCGTGGGGATACCTACTTTTTGCTGTAAAGCTATTTTTATGTTTGGGGTGGGTGCTATATCAATTTCGTTTCTTTGTTGGTGCATTTTTCTAATGTATGTTGTATGTTAACACTTCCACCTGTTTCCACAATCTATACACGTGACGAAAGTCGTCATGGGTTCATCTGCCGACCTAGTCTGCATCTGATAGTATGTGCATTTCTTGGACCGACACTTCCTGCAAGTAAACGTATCTGTTGCCGCCTCAATGGTGGTCTCGTACTTGTTTTTATCGCGTTGGATTTTTTCCTGAATCAGCTTCTCCCACTTGTCGGGACGAAGTTCTTGGTGTGTCATGAACGCAATCATGTGTGGTTTTATTGTGTTATTTTTTATCTGCGCAATAATATCGCTATTCAGGTTTAAGTAAATGCTGCGAACACGATCCACGTAGATTTGCACAAATTGGGGGTTGTCCCACTTCTTGATGATTTTACGCGTGTTAGACTCCTTGATAGAGTAGTTATAAATACCCACTTCTAGATTCTTGCCCGCCTTTTCATCCTCCAAAATTCCCCCAAGTTTGGCAACTATGTTACTGCGAAATTGTTCTGGTGACGATATAACTCTCATTATAATATAGATGCATAGGTAGTTCTAAATTATAATCATTCATTTTTTATTTTATTACACAGCCAACTCTTCTTCGTCGGAATATTCATATTCTTCTTCGTCAAGCTCTGATGTTATATCTTCAAGTACAAGCTCGTCATTTTGTGTTTCTGACCCGCCACTGGTGATGTCGGCTTCATCGCTTGCAGAAAATGACCCCGATGTGTTATCCCCGTCTTCAAGGTCCTCTGCGTCACTCACAATGAATCCGTCCTTCAAGTAGCCGCTCTTGGTTTTATACTTTGTTGGGACATTTTCTAACTCGTCAATCTCGTTGTCGTCTTCTGCTTGACTCGCTGCAAGATCCTCAAACCCACCAAATAGCTTTTCATAGATTTTTAACCACAAATCAGTGGTGAGGTCGCATGGACTAGTCTCATTCTTGCGAAAAGCAATGAGAAGACATGAGCCAAAAAACAAGATGTTATCTACAGGTGGCGGAAAATCGTACTTGTTTTCGTTATTTGCACGTCCGTCTGTCTTGCCATACAATTTTACAATATAGCTCTGCTTGTCTATCTTGCTCGTCCACTCAACATGTTTATCGAATCCGTCAGCTTTTTTAAAACCACATTTTTTATACAAATCGCTCTCGGTATACTCCTTTATTGTGCTTTCCTTCAGAGCACTTGCTTTCTCCACAACTATACATGTTGGCATTATAATGAGTATTCATAATGGGTTTAAATAGTTTCCGGTGACTAATGTTAATATGAAGATATACGCAGATACCAACATGCAGCCGCATATTCCTTTAGAGAAGCTTGAAAAAAACTATAAGCACACCAAAAGTGTACAAGAGGAATATTATAGTCAGGAAGGGAACTACTTGATGGAGCGCGACCAGTTGTATAAATTAAGTGTGGTGGACAAGCCAGTGGAAGTGATGGATACGCCGTCAGGCATCTTTTTCGTGGACCGCTCATTCTTTGTAAAAACGCCATCGTTCCATTTAGCATTTGACCATGCACACGTTATTGTGTACAAGTATCTGTTTCATTTAGAATCGGTAACTGCAATAGTTGAATGTACCATGAGAAACAATAAACTTGTACCGGTAGACATGTATTTTACCCTCAAAAACAAAGATACTGGTTTATCCGAGCCCACATTAAAAGTCATAAATGAGTTTTTATCTCTAGTAAAGTAATATTTTGGTAATATATGATTTACTGGGTCATAAAAATTTCCATCATATCCATTATATTTATTTTAATAGTGCACAACATTTTGCATTTTCTCAGAGATACGCTCACCATTCCCAAAATACGGGATTTAGTGCATGCCCCAAACGAGAAATATGAGCGCATCTACAATATTATTAATACGAAGGATATAACTCCATATATTCCCGAGCAACCCTCCGTGGGGGGCAATGGGACAACTCCTATTGACTCCATTCCCACCATACCCATGACAACACACACGTCAAGTGCTGCACCAAACCCTATTATTTCTTCTCAAACAAAACAAACCATGAAGGACGAGCTGAAGAACTTTATGAAGTCACATATTGAAAAGCCGGTTGACGTCGCACCACAATACATGGCATTCTAATATATCTAACCATATTAAAGACATGTTTGCATGTAATATATAAAGACCATTATGGAGATTGAAAAGAAGTTCTTGCACTCTTACCCGAAATTAAAACTTTCTTATGAAACGCTTCTGCATAAGAAAGTTTTTAATGCTGATGTGATACTTGCAATTCCGCAGGGAAAAAAGTGTTATGTGTGGTTCACCACAGAAGACACTCACTATGTCTGCTACTTGCTAGAGTTGGGCAGTGGAGGAATTGTAGATAGGACACACAAGTTGCCATGCTCATTCTCCAAGGAGCTGAGCTACGGCAGCGTCTACTACGGAACCATGTACTTGTACAATCACCGACAATTTGTCATCATTGAAGATGTGTGCTTCTATAAGAGCCAACATGTGGGGACTAGACGATTCTCTGAACGGCTTGATATCTTGCACGACACATTTACACACAACTTGAGACAACTTATAACTATGCGAAAATCTCCCATATTTGGTTTGCCTGCTATGCATACGTCGCATGAAGAGTTGGTAAAAATGATTCATCCCCAACAGAGAATTGGCTATTTTCAATACAAACATTTCAACAAACATAATACATATCGTGTAAAACCGCATGTCGTTTTGAAACCGCAAGAATCACTAGAAGGTCAAACAATTGCACCTACATACCATAGAGAACGCCCTCCACACATGACTACTCCTAATACTCCTAATACTCCTAATACTCCTAATACTCCTAATACTACTAGTAGTACTAGTACTACTTCCAAATACAATATTACCAAACAGCCTGTCATGGAAAGACGCACCAAGAATGCACAACATATTGAACGTGTTTTTTCCGTTTCCGCGACACTGCAAAATGATATCTACCTGCTGCGCGACAAAGAAAACAACGATGTAGGAGTTGCCTATATTCCAGACTATGTAACTAGTGTCATGATGAACAAAATATTTAGAAATATCAAGGAAAACGTTAATTTGGATGCGTTGGAAGAAAGTGACTCAGAGGAAGAATTTGAAGACATGAGACCAGATAAATATGTAGATTTGGAGAAGAATATGCTCATGGTTTGCGTATTCCATTACAAATTCAAAAAATGGGTGCCTACGAAACTATATGAACGGGGTGGGTGGGATACGCGATAGATGATAAATAAAATCGCATCCAAGTATATAAATGTCTGGTTCTGGCGCATCAATTATGGGATATGGGTGCACCGACCCCAATAGCAACGTGTCAGGCGAGTTTGTGAACAAAATGGGTTCCAATTATGCCGGCAATTTTGGAAGTAATGTAGTTCCGTCCTCTGCACATAGCATGCCAGAGCCTTCCAGCAATGTGGTAGCTGCGTCTGGAACATGGACCGGTACAGGTGGAAGAAAAAATATTGGTACAATATATAAGATGAAAGCAGGCAAATCTAGGTCTAGAAAAATACGTCATACCAGTCATCGCACTAAACGCAACGGCGGGGTATTTAGAAGAGTTGGTAAATTGGGAAGAAGAGTTGATAAATCAGTAAGAAGAGTTACCAAGGGGTCCATCGGTATGGCTACTGGCTTGGTGAGGGGTATAACCAAGCGTACACGAAAAATGTTGGCGGCTGGGCGCAGACGCAATAGCAGGCGACACCGAAAGTCCACAAAGAAACATCATATCGGCGGAAAACGTAGACGATTCCGCGGTGGTATGGGATACGACCAGTTCCAGAGCAACGTGCCGTACACGCCTGGGTACGCCGTTGCCGACGTTAACCTCGGTCCAGGCATGTCTTCTCTGGCGAACCCTCCTCCTATTGAACCCTATAATCACTGCCAAGACAACTATAACCACTACGCAGCCACACAGGGAGCATAAATAAATAAATACCCCAATTCATTTTCAATGATCCTATTATAATCTTAGAATAGGATCATCTTATCAACATCCATATTTAAGTTCAAAAACTAATATAGTTAAAAACGGGGTTTAAAGAGCGTGCAAAAAAAATCGCCCAAAAGTTTTTTGGGGAAATTGAAATTGGACATTTTTATGTCCCAAGAAATGTCCAAAACCGGATTCCTGAAAAACTTTTCAAAAAAAGTAAATTTGTGACTGAAATGAAATTTTATGGTCTCATGCCCTTAAAAAAGGCAAACAACTTTGTGACGATAACATTTTTCGTTCATTTTTTTGCGATTTTTTCTACTTCCTATATATGGAAGTTTTAGGAAGTATTGGAAGTCAAGAAAAATCGCAAAAATATTGTTGTGAAATATGTGATTATAATACGTCTAATAAATTTGATTTTAATAAACATAATAAGACTGATAAGCATAAAATTGCGATTTTGGAAGTAAATAGAAGTCGGTTATCGTCACAAAATCGCAAAAAATCGCAAAAAATCGCAACTCCATATAAATGTAAAAAGTGCGATAAATCGTATACAAATAGTGGCGGGTTATGGAAGCATAATCAGAAATGTGGTCTCAACACTGGTGTGCAAAATCACATAATTGACCCGACAAGTGATAACACTGGAATTGACAAAGATAGAATCATTTTGGATTTGATAAGTGACAACAGAAAACTAGCAGAAAGGGTGGTAGAATTGTCCAAAAATGCCGGCAACAATGGCACGATAAACAATAACAATAACAACGGAACAATCAATAATAACTTTAACTTGAACGTGTTTCTCAATGAAACATGTAAAGATGCCATGAACATCACCGATTTCATTCAATCTATCAAGCTACAACTTCAGGATTTTGAGAAAGTAGGGGAGTTAGGTTATGCAGAAGGTATTTCACGTATGTTTATAAACGGATTGAACCAGTTAGATGTGACCAAAAGACCTATACATTGCAGCGATTTAAAGCGAGAAACTTTACACATCAAAGATAAGGATAAGTGGGAAAAAGACGTAGATAAGTCTCGTGTCACACGAGCAATAAAAGACCTATCAAATAAGAATTTCATGCTTATGGACGACTGGCAGAGAGAAAACCCAGGGTGCAAAGAATATAACAATCGCAAGAACGACCTCTACCTCAAAATGATGGTTGAATCGCTAGGGCCAGTAGACGTCATTGCTGAGAATCGTGCCCATGGCAAGATCATTCGCAAGATCGCCAAAAACACCATTATTGACAAATTCATATCTATAGTATAGTCTCCTATCTATCTATCTATCTATCTATCTATAATTAACACTATATCAATGCATATAGTGTTAGTCTGTCTATCTATCTATCTAAAATTGTATTACCGCCCATGCCATATCTTTGTAATAGGATGTCTCTTGTGCTCATTGCGGTTATCCCAACCTGTAAGCCATGCACACATTTTAAGTATAGGTCCAATTAATACCTTTTCCTTGTATGGACAATTATGATGATATTGTAATATAGCTCCCCAGACTCTTTCAAACGATTGCCTGTGAACGCGGCAATTTATTTTGTCCAACATATCGCGAATGTCGTGTTTATTATTGATAGTCATTAAAAAATCGTAATTCACTATAGATGCTGCGCCAAAACATCCGGTCCACTGGTTTTTATTGCGATAAAACTTAGTTAAGTCGGGGTCTTTATATACGCCAATAATTCTCTCTTCGTCGCCTAGATTGTCTCCATTATGACATCCAATATCCCATAATATCTTGTATTTTTCTACCGCAGCAATATCTATATGGGCAGTTATAAACATGGAATCGTGCATGCACATTGCCACCTCACAAAACTTGTTCCCTAGACGCGAGTAGTAATAGTAAGGTAAAAGTTCGCCGCGGCACGGAAACTCGCTTTGTATAACAAGAGTGCTTTTATCAAGTTCTTTATAGGTAATAAAATCATAGTTACTATTGTCGTCTATGATAAGAATATTGCTTTCTGGATAAAATTGTCTGATACAATCATAGCTATGTTGCCAAAAATTATTCGATTTTTTATCACACACATGTCTGGCCATAATAAAACCTTCTTTGGTGACACTTGGAAATAATGAAGAAATCCTATCATATGGATTATCTATAATAAGATTGTTTTCTTCTAAATAGTTATTTTTAAAATTTTCTACAAAAGTATACTCTGTAGATATTTTTTTAAGACCAACAAAATCTTTCTTTTTACTAAGCTGTTGAATCGTATTGGTCAACAATAGTCCAAATTTTTCTGTAAATATTGGTTCAATTTTACAACTATCGCATGTATGTCGTTTAGAGAGAACGATAAAACAAAATCCACAACAATCAGTAGACATATAATATATTCATTGATATGAAAAAAATATTATATTAACGACTATACCATGTTTTTGTAATAGGATGTCTCTTGTACTCATTGCGCTGTTCCCACGTTGTACCCCAATATGTTTTGTTATGTATATCACCAATTAAGGTGTTATTAAAGTTGCTTGTCTTTTCACAAACTTGCATAATAACACCCCATACACGTTCAAAGGCTTCTCTCTCTGCTCGTTTAGTTACTTTATTCAACATTAATTTAATCTTATATTGATTGTTTATTTCTAGTAAATAATTATGATTTATAATACACATCCCTCCAAAACAACCCTTCCATTGGTTACTATTAAACAAGTTGTTTAGTTTTTTGTCTTTATAACAAGATAATATTCTGTGTGCATTATCAATATCATATGGATGATGATTACTAAAACTCCATAACATTTTACATGTTTTTACATCTCCAATATCAATATATCGTGTTATAAACATTGAGTCATGAATACATAATGCTGTCTCGCAAAAGTTATTTCCGGGTAATGAATAATAATAATAAGGTAATAATTCACCTCTTCCGGGATATTCACTTTGAATAACAATTACATTTTTATCAAGTTCTTTATCTGTTATAAATTCATATTTACTATTATCATCAATAATAAGAACATTTGAAGTTGGATAAAAATTTCTAATACAATCATAACAATGTTTCCAAAACAAATCAGATTTTTTATCACTTACATGTCTTAACATGATAATACCTTCTTTTGTTATATTTGGGAATAATGAAGAAATATTATGATTTGGACCAGTGATAGGAAGGGGGCATATTTCTAAATATTCATCTTTAAAATTTTTCAAAATTTTATCGTGCTTTACAAGGTGTGTAAGTTTATCTATATCTCCGCTTTTGCCAAGTTTTTGTATTTCATCTGTTAACAAAGTTCCCATTTGTTTTACAAAAGTTTTCTCAATGGTACAATCGTCACATGTATGTTTTTTAGACAAAAACATATAACAGATACCACAACATGACTCGCTCATTATCTATATTGTACCATATTTACAGATTAAAAAAATAGCATCTTTACCTATTTTCAGGAATGTCTGGGAAGATGGGATAATTATCGGAATATCTTATGCTCATGCCAATAGTGTTGTATTGGTTCATACCTAATGTATTGTACACTTGGCTACATTTAGGTGTTGTGCATACAGCTGCGCGAATATTCTTGGCGCGACGAATGGCTGTGGGCTGGGCACCCACATACGTTTCGCCAGGCTTGTATTTGTTGTAAATATAGGTTGCTTGGTTTGTCATTGCTCCTCCTCCAGGAACATCTCTCGTGCTGCGACGACCGCCCCCGCCAGCCTTTTTCTTGTATAAAAACCCATAGGGTCCGTAAGCAAATGCACCCCCACCAACACCATTGGATTGCCCAGTTCGATTTGTCATAGATTATACACTATGATTATATAATTATTATGGTTGTTAAACATTATCAAAACGTAACATATAGTATCACTAACTGGATGTCAGTGATACTACTTAATATAAGTAGAAATGTTACAATGACTGGGAATCGAACCCAGGACAAGTGCTTGGAAGGCACTCATTTTACCACTAAACTATCATTGTTACAACATACGTTCCTACATTTAATTGTCGGATTAAACGCATTTCATTAGATAATTACATCTCTCTCCTCTCCTCTCCTCTCCTCTCCTCTCCTCTCCTCTCCTCTCCTCTCCTCATTCATCCTTGCTCGTTCCGCCAATGAATGTCATGTCGGAGTATTCGTTCATGGTTCTGATGCTCGCGGTCTCCGTTAACAACCCGTTTGAATATACCCCATAATTGATATAAATATCGTCATGTGCTAATGCAAAGTGGTAGATGTTAAATGTACCCTTGACAGGATACACCTCCGTATCCTCAGTAAGAATACACGCAGGGAAACGATAAATGCCGTCGGTCACGCAAATACGCTTGTTTACGCGCTCCACCTCGCTTCTCTCAAATTCGTCCTTGAAATCTCTGAAAAGCAGCAATGAGTGGCACCCCGTAATCACCAAATCGTCGGTCGCGTCAGGGAACTTGCTTTTCGGACAAACATACAGCTGGTCATTGATGCGTTCTTTGTCCGCCATATGCTTTACAAGACGAACGCCAATCAGCTTCAACGGCACGTATCCGTGGTTATACGTTTTTATCAAATCGTCTTTGCGCAACTTCTCCACCGCCACTTGGCCGCGGTCCGTTTCAATACAAGTGCCTTCCAAGAAGCAGTTGTATCTAAGCGGGTGAAGCTGGTTGAATTGCGTGTAAAGCGGTGTGGGCACAGATAGGCCATAAGATCCGTTGCTGAACCCAGAACTTCTAAGCATATTGGTGAGGTCTGTGGATGGCTGGACAACCCATAACGTGATTTTCTGATTAAGCACTGTAGCGCCGTCCATCATATAAGACATGTTTGTTGCACCAGATATATCCCATAGACCGATAAATTGGTTAAACGCAGAAGCGCCCGCAAACATGTAACTCATGTTTGCCACTTTTGTCATATTCCAATTTGATATAACACGATTAAACGCAATCGCGTTCTGGAATAAGCCGGACATATTCGTGACGTTTGATACATTCCAATTACCGATATCGCCATTGAAGGTGCTTTTATCCTTAAAAAGATTGGACATGTCCGTTACCAAAGACACATCCCAGCTGGAAATAGGTCCAAAATAAGGCGTATTAAATGGATCTGTGAATTGGGCGGCCGACGGATTACTGATCCAGTCATTCACTATGGTCTGAATATTCGCATTTGTAATTGTTATAACTTGGTTGAATTCACTATATAACGGAGTAGGCGTCGTCAATCCATAGATATTCCCAATCATACCGCTGCTGGCGAACATATCTGTAAATGTTGTGCTGCTAGATTGAATTTTCCAATAGCTAAGGTCTTGGTTAAATAACGTCGCGCCATTAAACATATTACTCATGATTGTCACACTATAGACGCGGATGGTTGATATATCTTGGTTGAATGCGGTCGCGCCGCTGAACATGCTGCTCATGTTCGTTGCGCTGGTTGTAGCCCAACCGCCAATATCTTGGTTGAATGCGGTCGCTCCGCTGAACATGCTGCTCATGTTCGTGACGCTGCTTACCACCCATCCACCAATATCTTGGTTGAATGCGGTCGCTCCGCTGAACATGCTGCTCATGTTCGTTGCGCTGCTTACCACCCATCCACCAATATTTTGATTAAATGATATCGCGCCGCTGAACATGCTGCTCATGTTCGTTGCGCTGCTTACCGCCCATCCACCAATATTTTGATTAAATGATGTCGCGCCGCTGAACATGCTGCTCATGTTCGTCACGTTACTAACATACCAGCCGCGAATATCATCATTAAACGTTGTCTTTCCACTAAATAGTCCTGACATGTCAGTTACTTGCGCAACATCCCACCATGTGATTGTCCCATAATACGGAACGTTACTCGTGTTTGTGAATTGCGCATCAGTAGGATTAGCAATCCAGTCATCAATAACCGACGCAAGCTGGGTCTTTGTGGTAATTGCGGTGACGCTTTGACCGAATTCACTCACAAGGGGGGTTGGTGTCGTCAATCCATATGTATTTCCAACCATGCCGCTGCTGACGAACATATTTGCAAATGTCGCGGTAGATTTAACTGACCAAAAACTAATGTTCTGATTAAAATTGGTTGCGGTTTGAAACATAGAAGTAAAGGCCGTTGGCTTGCTGACGTCCCACTGACGGATATTTTGGTTGAACTTAGGAGCATTATAGAACATATAATTTAGTGTACTCACACTACTCATGTCCCAACCACCAATATTTTGGTTGAATACAAGAGTATCACCGAACATAAACATCATGGTCGTAACCTTCGACACGTCCCAATCACCAATATACTGGTTAAACTTGCTTGACAACCGAAACATCGCCGACATGTCGGTAACCTTGCTCACGTCCCAACCGCCAATATCTTGGTTAAATGCGCGAGCATTGATGAACATGGCGTTCATACTTATGGTAGTTACTGATGGGTCGCTGCCTATATTCCAGTCGCCAATATCTTGGTTGAATACGGATGCAGTGTCAAACATTTCTGTAAAATTAATTACCTTTCCTACATTCCATCCTGAAATATCATCATTAAAGGTGGTTTTATTCTTGAACGCTCGAACCATAGTGGTAACCTGCGACACGTCCCAAACACCTATAAGTCCGTAGTACGGAGTATTGTTTGCATCTGTAAATTGGGCAGCTGAAGAATTAGTAAACCAATCAGCGATTGTAGTATTAAACGTAGCATCTGTTAATGGAGTCACTGGCATATTATATATTATTAAAACATATAATATTTATATCATTTCTACACTTGAATGATTATCTATCTATCTATCTATCTATCTATCTATCTATCTATCTATCTATCTACTTGTGTTTGCGTGTGTGACGACGTCTACGGCTCTTACCTCTGCGTGTCTTGCGCTTTGACTTACCGCCACGACGACGACGTCTACGACGTCCTCCGGCCTGTTCGCCAGCAGGTGTCATGGAAGATGGCTCTTCTTGTGCAATAGGCGGCTCTATGGTAGCCGCGGGAACGACAGGCGGAGCATTCATACTATCACTAGAACTGGGTCCCTCCATGCTCATTGAGCTAGACTCGGACGAAGAAGGCTTATTGCCGCTGAAATAGCCCTTGATTTGGTCAAATGGCCACATACCGCCTCGGCGGGTTCTCATTCCGCGGCGCTTCATAGGGTGGTGGTTTTTGCTAGTGTTTTTTCTTGCGCTTCCGCTTCTAGTTTTTCGCATAATATATACTATGCGAAGAATAAAAATCAAATTAATAGGTCTGGCGTACAATAGAACCTATGGCGCATGTTTGGCCGTTCCTTAAACTTTGGTTATAAATAGACCCCTTTTTCGCGGGAGCGGTACATCCGCCTGAACGAGCGCGACGCAATCTTGTCCGCGTTTCACTGGGAAAATAACTTTTGGTGGCGTACGCGGCGTCCGCAGGAAGACCCACTTTATACCCGCTTTTACCCACCGCATTTGCCCTTAATCTTTGTGTACGCATAGAAGAATCGGTTGGCGCAATATAATTCATATGGCCCGAGGTATGGTTGGCCGTGCCAGTTGAATGGTTGAAATGAAAATTGCGGGTCACCTTCTCAATGGCCCGCGCGCGCTGTATTGCGGCTCCTTGTACAGATTGCGCAGTCCTAAAGTACTGGTGTCTAGAATTTGTATTCTGGTCCGCCTGCACAGGCTCTTGCGAAGGATAAAACAACGGCGGGTTGGGATGCACACCAGATAACACGCCTAAATTATGTGCGGGCGCGGCATATGGATATTGGTGCGATAATGGACCATATACAGGCGTAACGATAATGTCTGAATATTGTGTCATATATACTTACGCAATATAATAGTTACGTCTGGGGCGGTGCATCGTCTTCCACTATAAGCTTCTTCTTCTTCATCTTGTGCGCCCTCGGATTGGTGGACGATGCGCCCTCACTAGGCACAACGGATTGGTCCGCCGACAATGATGTATTGCTGCTGCTAACTACCTCATTCACCTCTTTCTTCTTTTTTTCACGGACCCCCTTTTTCTTTTCTGCGGGAGGCGCAGACGAGGCAGTCTTTGCAGAATCAACGTCACTCTTCTCTTGTGTCGTCGTTCCCTTGCCATTGCCCCCGCCATTGCCATTGCTACTACTCTTACTCTTACTCTTGCTCTTGCCCTTGCTCTTGGGCTTATCCTTATCATTACCCTTAGGGTATTCTTGTTTATTCGGTGCATCTGCATCTGCATCTGCATCTGCATCTGCATCTGCATCTGCATCTGCATCTGCATCTGCATCTGCATCTGCATCTGCAGCTACATGAGGAGATGCGTCGTTTGTCTCGGGCGGGGCTTCACGATTGGCGTCTCTGTACTGGTTAAACATCGGGTCTGCTTCGTCAATCAAAATATTAATTATGCGAGGTTTTTTGCTATGTTTTGTCTCGTTGTCTCCGTATTCTTGGTACCAACTATCCGTCAACACTTTATATTGCTGACCCACGCTTTCGCGGCCAAACCACACGCGTCCAAACGGCGCGGTACCCACAACAAACACGTTTGTATCGTCATGAAATTCCTGAATAATCAGCTTTGCTTCAATGAAATGTTTGTGCTCACTCTCCGGTTCGTTGGTCATAATACTATATCTTACCTAGTTGTGTATCTTTATATTCTTATTTTATTTCTTTTTAGTCTTTTTTGTTTTTGCATTTTCAGCAAATGGAACCCATTTATATGTGCCACCCATAGCTTTTGAAATATAAAACTTTCCGTCATTTCCTTTCTTTTTCATGCGTTTGCAACTATTTGCAGGATATGCAGGGGATTTTCGGGTGATGTACTTTTTGGTCGCCTGTTTTTGGCACTTTGAACTGGTTTTGCTTGCCATATTATATATAATAATGATATAATTATTTTACTAATGTAAATACTTAATATCTGCGAATGGCTCTCCACGCGCTCTGGGACGCGGAACTCTGGTCACCGCCATTAGAGTAATCATTGTAGTTTCGGTTGACCGCGCGCTGTTTCAAGTACGTGACATAATCCGAGGAATCATACACATACTTGACATTGCATGATGCGGCAGGAATACCGCTATCGTCACAACGACTCACAATTGCACCAAACCGCTGACGAAGTCCATTGAGTCCAGGGCGGCTTTGGAATGTCTGGGTGGAACCTCCGCACGTGTAATTTTTGCGTGACAAAATATCGCCAGAGTTGGTCACCGCGCGAAAAGGCGTGATGATGCGCTTTCTGTTTCCAAGCTGGGTTACATAAGTAGTGTTCCATGCATCGCGTAGCACAAAACGTGTCTGGGCATATTGGTCGTCATTGTCGGTATCAATGGTCTGTCGCGCAATATACCCGCGAATACCTCCCCCACGAATAGGTCGTCCGCCTAAACCTCTAAGCATAGGAAAGCTGGGTCCGCCGCTGCCACAACCGCCACTTATAGGGTTTTGATATCCAACTGATGTCATTATATATATACTACGTTAAAAAAAATTAGTGCCTCCAATAAAGAAAATATCTGCCTATATATCATATCTATGAATTCTACAATTCTCGTTTTGCTTTCCGCCATCATCGTTGTTGTCATTGACAGCGTCTACTTAAATTTAGTCAAGGGCTTTTTTGCCAGACAAATTGCCGATGTTCAAAAATCACCCATGAAAATTAACATGACTGCTACTATTCTTGTGTATGTATTCATGATATGGGGTCTTAATTATTTTATTATCCAAAGACATGCCAGCGTTTTGGACGCCTTTCTTTTAGGTCTAGTGATATATGGCGTTTTTGAGTTCACCAATATGGCGCTCTTTGATAACTGGCGCATCACTACAGTATTATTAGACGCTACGTGGGGAGGCATTCTTTTTGCATTAACTACGTTCTTAACTTATAAGATTGGAAATATGTTTGTCTAATGTAAATCTTAGTTCTTGAAAAAAAAAATGAAATGATTTTTACTTATAACTATAATAGCATTGAGTAACAACAGGATGTCCTACGAACGTATCAAACTATCCAACAAGCGTATACCTCCCGTTAGTGACCCCATTTGGCAAGACAATCGGATGAAGGAATTATGGAGAGAATGGAAACTAGAAAAAATCCGTGTAGAGAAATATCGTAACAAAAAAGACACCATTGCAAAACTCAAAAGGGAACATCCTTTATTATGTAATTGGGAGATTGAGTTACACTGGTTGGAATCTCTAGTAAAACTAGATAGTGATATGCGTGAAAAAATTCACGACATTGTTAAAGAGATCAGAAGAGAGAACAAAGAACAGGAGAAGGTGAACGAGACAGAACTAGAGGCGGGAAAAAAACTCAAAGAGATGAAGAAGGAGGGGATAAGGGAACGTAAAGCAGCCGAGGCATTGTTAATGCTTCAAAATCCAGAACATTACCAGCCCAGACGTTCTTCCCGTATCGCTAAACAACGGCTAAATGATGACTTTAATTAAATAACAACATTATAATACAATCTTGTAATTTAACTAACTAACTAAATAAACTTTGCTCTCTTTTTCTTTGTGTTGTAGGACGACAACTTGATTGCATCAATAATGTCAACATACTCTTCTTCGTCTTCGTTAACTGCATCATTATCTACGTCTCCATAATGCGTAGCAATATAAGAGTAAAATACGTCGTCTACATCCATCCCTGTTGTCATATCTCCATCTGGAGGTGCATGTTGTAATGGTACAAACATATTCATCTTATCGCTAATCTTGTTGTGCTCTATTTTATGCTTATCGCACCAGTATACACATTTCTGAACATTGTGTCTCTGTAATAATTCTATCTTCTCCATCTTGTTTTTGCTTTTTAACAAGTTAATCAGCTGTGAATAGGCGTCCAGTTTCTGTTGTCCAATAATGACATTGGACTCTTCCACCTTGTTCAAGAAGTAATAATACAACTTGTTTTTAAGTATAGAGCTCACGTTCACATCATTTTTCACATTAAATAGCGAGTTATAGAACTGGCGCAAATGGACCATTATATCATGCGATTCCCCACAAAATGTTTTGCAAACCAAGTATCTATCGTCCAAAATAACGTTGGATGTATTCGGCTTCATAATGTATATTTTCTTGTACATGTGACTAATAATGTATATCAAATCCACAATAGGCTTGTAGAAAATTGTGCTGATTTTTATAATCAAACACCCAGAACGCGACTGATACATATTTGCAAACAACATGGCTTTGGTCAAATATAACACATACTCGTTCACATCAACAAAATTCTTGTCTGATTCTTCAAAGTACATTAAATCGCACTTGCCTTTCATTGACTCTGCATGTTCAAAATTTTCGTAGTAATCCAGTGAATTCGCCTGTTTTCCCAACAAAGTGAGGTTTGCACAGCTCTTGAATTGATCTAACAACTTATAGGTAATTTGCATATCTTCGCATTGAAACTTAAACGCGTCTAGTGCAGATTGTGCGTTTTTTCCACAACACAATATATGTATGGGGGATGTCTTCAATAAGATTTTATCGCCCAATTTCAGTGTCTGAAAAATCTCTACTATATCAAAATACATGGGCGAATTTGCCTGCACAGAAGTCACCGGCGTACCAAGGCCAGACACGCAAGAAAACAAAAAATCGTAGCCGTGAATAAGTTGTGTCAACATACGAAACGAAATATTCACGTTACAATCCATCGAAAGTTGCTGCTGTAGGATAGAGTCGCTCTCCTTTGTATAATTAATAAGACTGGAGGAAATACATGGTTTTGGCTGATCCATCACGTTATACAAAACAGGACTCATCTGGTAGTCCACTTTTATTTTGGGTAATACATAATAACTCATAAATAGGTTGCTTGTATAGTTTGTCTTTTATATTTAAGTAACTATATTGGAAATTCATATCTATCTAAACTAGGTAGAAGGTGTTTCGTCCACTAATACCAACTTTTTCATTAACTTTCTAGGTTTTTTGCCATTTTTTGCCGACTTCTTTTCGGGAATTTCTGTCTGCATTTCTACTACATCCTCTTCCCCTTCTATCACAAAGTTGTCGCCGGCTACGTCCGCAACATCCTTCTCTTTTTGTATCACCATATCCGCAGATTCTTCGGCTTCCGCCAACACGACCTTGGCGGCGTTGACAATGCGTATTTTCTTGTAGACGACGTATCTGTTCAAGAACGATATTTTCTTCTCATATTCGTTCATGTTCACCGCAGCCTCATACTCCTTGGCTTTGGACTTTTTGTATTTCTTCACAAGGTCGGTGTATAGTTCGCTGAATGACCCCGTTCCATCAGGGAGACCAATCTCCTTGGCCTCGTCGCGGGATATTGGATGGAATCCATAGTCTTCCATCACCTGTCTAAAGTAGTCGTAGTTCACCAAATACTCGGGTTGCAATTTGTTTATGGATTCTTGAAACACATCTATCTTGTAGTCAAGACTGCTGGAATCATCATTGAAGGTGTTAAGCGAGTATTGTTTTTTGATTTCCCATATCTTGGCATGGTCTTCGTAAATACTGGTGCCGTCTCCCTTGTCTTTATTCTTCAACATATTAAATACATTCTTCCCATCGTACGAAGTAGCGATGAAATAACCACCAAGCTTGGTGCATTCTGCTAAATTTCGCACAAAGTTCTGGAGGATTTCCAAATTCTGGAAGAAGTAGTGTAATGCAAACTGGCATGAAGACACGTCAAATCCGTTGACCGCCTTTCCGTATTGTCGCACCACCCCCGCACCCAACTTATCTTCGTCGCGACCACCTTCGCCAAATACAGCGCGTATGATTTGTATACCCTTATCACTACGAATGGCTTGCCCATTGCGAATATTTTTGCCACTATCCCCTTCCACAAACAATGAGTATGGAACATGTACATAATCACGTTTATTATTGAGAAATCTAGCACATGCACCATCTATCTTGTTTTCAAGGTTGTCCTTGGACTTATCAATGCCCAGCACAAAGGACAGCTTTGCGTCTATCCATTTTGGAAAATCGCCTCCCTTGCCGCACGCATAATCAATGAGGATATCTCCCTTCTTGGAAACCGCCTTTATCAACACCGACTTGATGTAGTTGTGAAAAGACCGCATACCGATGGTTTTTTTAGATTTGACCATTTTGTTATAATACACGTCCTCGTCTATTTCCACATGCGTAATATTGAGACCACTCGTAATCATCTCACGCGTAATGGGATTGTGTATGGACTTCCAGTTGCTTTCTGCAACATGGTATGCATTTCCATAATTAGGGCTGAGTCCCTGTCGCAGCTCGGTAGTTTTGTCAGTTCGTACACGAATAGGCACCCAGCGCCACGACTTTTCTCGGTCCAACTCGTACTTAAACTCCACAATCGTATTGTCCTCAAACACGTCCCCGTCTTCAGTGAACATCTGTAATACGCCGGTGTCATCACGCTTCAACATGATGTTGCAAATGCCCGCTTCAGGATCGTATGGATTTGTGGGAACAAACAGCGCTGGTTTATATTCGGCACTATCCTCCTTGTCTCCTCCTTCGGGAAGCTTGTCTTCGTACACATCTTGGCACGGATTCAAGTAGCCGTGAAGACGCTGATTGAATCCACATCGCAACTCAATGGTCTTGTACTGGTCCAAATCCGTAGTAGACTTTCCCGGCTGGAAAATGGGCGTAATTTTGTCTTCGCCGTTTGATTTCTTGGTGATTACAAGGAAGTCAATCGTGTTGAACTCAGGCGGCTTCCATTTAAACGAGTGCTCCCACGTGATTTTCTTAAGTGGGCCTGTCTTGCCAGATTGCTCGGCGCCCACGCCATAATATGCGTGGGTAAATATCAGGCCGTCGGTTTCATACTCGTACAGCCCGTTATCTACGTTATCAAGAATATGCTTACATGCCGCAAATATTTGCATGTTTTCCACGTCAGCCTCAATCTTCTCGGGGTAGAACTTCTTGGACTCAAACCGCATGGGGCTCATTTCGTTTTCAACAACGGATGTCGGTTTCAGCAACGTGATGGTATTGCTAATAATTTTTTTACGATAAATTGTCTTCTCATCGTCTTCGTCTATGAATTTTAATTTTCGCACATCCTCGCCTTTCACGTAATACACATCAAATATAGCAAACAAGTTAATAAACTTGTGGTTCTTGTTGTGCAAGATAAGCTCTCCATCAAACATCGAGTTAAATAGAATTTCCGACTTGGTAATTGCGCCAGTAAATATAACGCTCATGTTTGTGTTGATGAGATAAATCTTTCCTTTTGGGGATATATACATCAGATTACGCTCCCCATCCGCTTTATCTGTCACCACATAGTTCTTTCTTATGTTGGGCAACGCCACGTTGTCATTTTCGGGGATAATATGGTCCAGCTGCAATGTCTTGGATGATGGACCAATAAAGTTTTGGGGGTAGATGCGCTTATATGCGTTGTATTCAGGTCCATGTAACAACTGCATGTAATCAATTAGTGTATCATTTTGTTCGTCAATGGATACAGGATAATTGGTGCCCTGAAGACCCATAAGGACATATTTAATTGCTTTGCGCAGAGGAGCCATCAGTGATTTGGCTGTCGTAAAAGGCGTGCCTGGGCCAATGCGGCTATTGTCCACCTCTATCTCTATTTCATATACGTTTGTGTTTGAAAACACCCCCGCTTCGTCTGTTGTATATGTTTTCTTCAGGTTGCTTCTTTCTTTGGCGTCATACGGCGAACTTCTTACTATACTCAAGTCTATGTTCACCGGAAGGTCCGGATGCGTGAATGTAACGCGATTGATGTAGCGAAACGTTTTTTTTACTTGCGCCCAATTGCTCGTGGTGTTTCGTATAATAATGTTGGACGACGCAAATGTTTCCTCTTTTTTGAACGAAACGCGAAAGTTGAACGCCTTGAAATCCACGTCGTCTACGCGCTTGTCGTTTTCGTAAAGGGACGATTTCTTGACAAAGTTCACGAGTCGGGCGTATTGCTCAGTGTTCATCAGCTTCACAATATCATTCGTCTTGCAGTATTCTTGAATAGTCCTCCATCCATTCACCTCTACACGAATATCGGAGTCCGTGTAGTAACCGCTCTTACCTAAATACTCGTACATAATACGCATCATGTAATTACCCTCCTCATACATGCTGGTAAACCCCGATGATTTTAACTTTTTAATCACGCTGTCGTAGTCCAACTTTGTATATGGCCTGACGCCCTTATCTTTCCTTCGCAAGGTTCCAAACTTTACCTCCAACTCGTAGTTGGTGATTATGTTATTCACATAAGGCGATGCGTCATAGAACTTCTCCACCATTTTCTCAAATAGCTTGGGAACCTGCTTTTTATATTCCTCCTCCTCTCTTTCCGTTATATGTTTCATAGTACGATTTGTCATTTGTCGTTTACTCATAATATAATAATACACATATTTTTATATTATGATTCACTTTTTTCTATTATTCATCGCCACCCAATTATCCGGATATGCATAGTACAATGCGCTCATATAGCTCTTTCTTTTTCAGCTTTGGTTCCACTTCTATATGTAATCTGTTGCACATATTGACCAACTCGTCAACTTTATAGGATGCCATTGCCTTGATTGGTTTGGATAAGTTGTCTACGTGAAACAATGTGTTTCTCACTAAATGGACGTCTTTCATTGTTGTCGCGGGCTTGTAGGTGTATTTCTTGTTTTCATTTACCGCATTGTCACATACAATTGTGTGGATATTGTCACTTTCTTCATCCGCGTCCGCGGACGCGTCAATGTTAATTTCATGATAACATTTTCCAAATGTAAATATACAACTGATACCATCCAACACACAAAGAGCATGAAACGTCTTCATATCAATGCATCTTTCATTCAGCAACAAATTTTCCACATGCGACAATGGCGCTAGCCGGTGTGTTTTAATAATCGTCTTGTTTTCACGGAACTTATCAATATATGCAATCTTCAACTGCTTTTCCACCACTATATTTCGGCTAGGTAAATGCTGATATGCCTCTATGCCATTCACCATGATATAAAAACACCAAAATAGAGTATCGCGTTCCTTTGGCGAACACATGTGTGTCGTTATATCTTGCGCAGCAGACACATCCTTTTCTACCACAATATTATCCTCTTTTATAATATTTGTTCTTTTTTCGTATTTTAAAAACTCGTTTTTTGTTTCAAAAAAATGATTATTGCATGCTGTGGATATTATCTCTGGGGTAATCATGAATTTATGTAGCTTAGTAACATCAAAAACGTGTTGCGGGTTTGGTGTTACTGGACAAGCGTGTTTGGAAGAATGTGCCATTGTTGTATACTACTCTATTATGCGACGCCTTTAGGTTGTTATGAAAAATATATATTCTTTATGCTCTCCTTCTCCTTTTCATCCTTATTCAGCGCATTTTCTTGCGTCATGACATACGAAACATACTCGGTCAACTTCCCTATAATTTCTTCTTTAATGTCGCTCAAATTTATGTGGATTCCGTTTTTGTTCTCGTTGATAATCACGCTATCATGACTATTTAAAATCTTCAGAATATTAAGTTGATGGAACTTTGACATCTTCTCGATGTTGTCTCGCATAGTAACAATATTTGCAGTCATTGTACTCTATACATGCATGTTTTTATATCGTTTACACCCTTGGTAATTTAAAATGCCGTTTTTCTCGTCTTTATATTTTTATTGTATTACTTAATGTTTCAACCATTCTTTATCATCCCAATCATCATCATCCTCAACCAAGTCATCCCAATCATCACATTGCCCCCACCCTTTCCATTTGCGAATATTTCTTGGATGAAATCGGTTTTTCATCAAGTCTTCCATAATCCCACCATTACTATTACTAAACATTTTATCTTTCATAGCCTTGTAATCGTATGTGAATATATTTGGATTTTTAGACAACATTTCCCAATCCACTTTATCCAAGTTTCGTTCCAATAGAGAAATAGCACTTGGATTTTTAGACAACATTCCCCTACCCACTTTATCCAAGTTTTTTTCCAATAGATGAATCGCATTTGGATTGAAAGACAAATTACCCCAACTCACTTTATCCAAGTTTTTTTCCAAAAGATGAATCGCATTTGGACTTTTATTATGACACAAACAATACCAATCCACTTTATCCAGGTTTTGTTCCAGAATAGGGATCGCATTTGGATTCATAGACAAATAATACCAAACAACTTTATCCAAGTTTTTTTCTAAAATAGGAATCGCATTGGGATTTTCAGACAACTCACCCCAATTTACATAATCCAAGTTTTGTTCTAAAAGATGAATCGCATTTGGATTTTGAGACAAATGATACCAATTCACCTTATCCAAGTTTTTTTCTAAAATATGAATCGCATTTGGATTAGAAGACAAATTACACCAATCCACTTTATCCAAGTTTTGTTCTAAAAGATGAATCGCGTTTGGATTAGAAGACAAATTACACCAATCCACTTTATCCAAGTTTTGTTCTAAAAGATGAATCGCATTTGGATTTTGAGACAAATGATACCAATTCACCTTATCCAAGTTTTTTTCCAAAATAGGAATCGCGTTTGGATTAGAAGACAAATTACACCAATCCACTTTATCCAAGTTTTGTTCTAAAAGATGAATCGCATTTGAACTTATATTTCGAGACAAATTCCACCAATTCACTTTATCCAAGTTTTTTTCTAAAATAGGAATCGCATTTGGACTGGTATTTTTAGACAACCAATACCAATCCACTTTATCGATAGGAAACCAGTCGCACAACTTAATAAAGTGGATTCCGGTATTAGATGCTGTCGTCATTTTACTATGAGGTAGTCTTGTACTATACTATTACACTCAAGTTGTATATTTAGGATCATTTTTTTATAATTACAGGTTCTCGTTTTCTAAATGAAACTTAACTGATGTAATCTTATAATCTTCGCTTTTACGTGAGGACATTCAGTATATATACCATTCAGTATATATACTATGAAAAAATATATTGAAAAAACTGCGTTTTACACCCTTGAAGATTTAAAATGGGACAAAAAAACAACTTAAAGATATTTGATATTACTTTAATCCGTCATCAATCCAATCAGTAACTATTTTATAATCACTGAAATTTTTGGTTTTACACACTTCAATTTTAGTATCACGTGTTTCAAATGTGCCTGAACCAAACATAACAACACCATCAAAATTGTTACTCAATATATGTAAAATAAATTTATCCTTATTTATAGATATATTTTGTATATAATTTTTATTAATTATTATATTGGTTAATTTAAGAAATCTAGACATTACTATAATTAAATTATAGTAGTAATTTTAAGTTATTTTTATAATTTATTATGACATTATTTGTCTCATTTTAAATCTTCAAGGATGTAAATTACCAAGGGTGTAATGTTTCTATCTATCTCTTTTCAACTACCAATTCTCCAATTATGCTTACATAATCATCATTAATTTCAAAACGCTGACCAATAACTCTACTTATAAAAGTGTCTCCCTCATTGATGGAGTTAAATTGGGATGAGTTGATATGATGGTCCCGTGAAATAAAGCATATTATGGGGCTAGGCGATTCCTCCGATGATTCTGCACGTATACCCGCCTTGGTAATGTTTCGCGCAATGCAATTAATTAACATGCCTTCCACTGGATAACATACTTGGCATTCTAAGGCAACTTCAAATTTTACATTTTCGCCTTGTACAACCCCACATGAATACGAAATAATCTTTGCCGATTCTGTTTTGACAAATCCTTCTACAATGCATTTACCCTCTATGGACGTCTTTACAGAACGTTCCAATATACTTTTCAGATTTTTACCAATATATTTTACGTTTAAAACGACAGGATGCGAAAGCATGCAGCGCGAATAGATGCCAGCATGCTTGGGTTCTTTTCGCTTACCTTGTTTTTTTCTTCCTTCCATTATGCTATAATACCTCTATATTTTCTTTTTATTATCTTTCATTTTTTAATAATAACTACGAATTTACGCCATACTCGCGGGCACTATTTGGGTCCAAGAACCATATTTTGTCCGACTTGTCCTCATTGTAATATCGCAACAACATCTCTTGTATACAACATATACCTATATCCATCGTTTGTTTCATGTTTTCCTTTGTAAATATTTCGGCACCCATTATGCTATTCAGCAGAGAGATATTCTTCGCCTTGGTGGAATTGTCGCATTTTCCGCCCTGAGAACGTTTTGTTTTCATGTTCTTGACTCTAAATGACAATTCTTGTTCTTTTGCATTGCTGCCAATAAACCCAACATGTTCGTTGAACCGATCATTGTCAATAGTATACCTCTTTTTAATAACGTCTGCCAAATCTCGTCTATCTTCTTCCTCCGATTCTTTCCATGTATTTGTGTTTCTGTCCAAAATTAGTATATGACGCTTAGCTAAATCGTACATAACCATGCCCACTATCTGGTTGTCGTTGACAATAAACTTGTCAAAGTACATTTTTATCCTGTTTTTCGTATCATAGTCTTCTTCCTTTTCGTCCAATTCTTTGAGATTTGTCACGTAATTCAACAAGGCTACCTTTTCTTTGTATGGTGTCATGTCTACTATATGCTCAATGACATAATTGTACATTTTCTCGTAGGGCACATCAAACATGGTATGTATTGTAGATAATGCCATGCCAAGATGTCGGTAGTAATTTTTGTCACCACGCTCCAACTTTGCGCCAATAAACTTTTTGGTTACTCTGAGTTTGTCTAATATATCCGCCATGACCTTTGAACCCATATTCGCGGGTTCCGTTGCATCCAAGGGCTGTTGTTCTAGCTCGTTCACATCAGTGTACACAACATCTGGGCGCAGGTCCTTTGGGGGCTCATCAGCGCGTTTAATGGAAAATGCTCGTGGTTTATAATCAACCGGTACAGATATGTCAAACCGCGAGGTGTTCACCATGGTAAGTTCAATAGGTTGAAATAGATAATACTCGCCTATGTTCACAAGACGTCCTGTTCGTTTATATTTGTCGGTAATAGTTTCCGTCATGTCTTCTATAAGGTGCGTCAACGCCGAATATATTTCTACGAGGGGATATTGCTTTGGATGATTGATACGGGACAATAGCACATCTTTCTTGTAAAAGAACTCCTCCGCCATCAACATCTTAATTTTTTGTATGATCTTGTCCGAATTGGCGCGAATAAACGACTCGGTATACGTATACTCATTCAATTCATTTGGCTTGATTGTTACATCGGGTATACATTTTATGTCGCAGTTTTCCATGTAATCGCACATAGAGCTATATGGAAGATCACCAACTCGGAAATCGTTCAGCACCATGCCATTTGACAACAATTGTTCAACCCGCATATCCATGTTTTCTGCTATGAAGTTGTTCTGTTCGGTATTCAACAAGCAGTCTACAGCGGTTTCCTTGAGGAGTCGTGACACTTCTCCAATCTGTTTAGCTTTATACTCGGCAATCCTGTAAATATACAAATCAACCGGCTCGTCTTCCATATCTTTCAGTATGGTTCCGTGTAAAAATATTTCCACATTTCTCTCTTTGAATGGCAGCGCCATGTGACTAAATGTACGCACTCCTCTGCCAATAATCTGTTCGAGTCTACTCATAGTATACCATGGTTCCAATATATGGATTTGGCGGATGCATTTTAAGTCAATACCCTCGCTTGCCGCCTTGGAAATCAGGACGACCTTTATCTTTTCGCCATGAATATTATCGTCATTGGTAATCATGCGTATTTCTTCGTTGTTGTTAGGCGACAAACGGATGTCGCCTGTTATCATGGTATATCTAGCAGGCATGAACTTTGTAGTGGTTTCATTTCTTGGCTGCATTGTCATTGCATCAATGGGAGTCGCATTGGGTTCTTCAAATAATGTTGTATTGTTGCTTTTCATAAACCCAAGTTCTTCTAGCGCAAGCGCCATGGGAATGAGTCCAGCGTCTATCCATTGCGAGTAAACAAGCACAATCCCCGTAGATTTCATTATCTCATCACATATGGTCTTTATTTTACTGCTATACTGGCCTATTTTATCTGGTGAGAAGATTCGTCCGTATTTGTCAGTCTTGTAGGAGAACTGGCCTTTTACTGGCGGTGTAATTGTATCTTTGAAATTCATAATTCTGGACAATCCGTTCTTACCAGTCAGTGACGTTGTATCAATATTTACATTTTCTGTTGTTGCCCTGGGAGCACCGCCGCTTGTTGGAATAGAGACTTCGCTAGAAGGTTTGCGCGTAATTTCAACGTCTACCAATTCCACGTTATCATCTATGGGCTTGGACTTCGCATATTCAATACACCGCTCTTCTTTTTTGTTGTAGTGCGTTCCCTTGGGACACCTTTTTCGTTTTGGTTTGATGAGAAATATCTCAGGTTTGGATTTTTCCTCCTCTTCAGGCTTCCCTTCCTCCGCCTCCTCTTCCGCCTCCGCCTCCGCCTCCGCCTCCGCCTCCGCCTCCTCTTCCTCTTCCTCCTCCTCTTCTTCCTCCTCTTCCTCCTCTTCCTCCTCCTCTTCCTCCTCTTCCTCCTCTTCCTCCTCTTCCTCCTCCTCTTCCTCCTCTTCCTCCTCTTCCTCCTCTTCCTCCTCTTCCTCCTCTTCCTCCTCTTCCTCCTCTTCCTCCTCTTCCTCCTCCTCTTCCTCTTCCTCTTTATTCTCAGCCTCTGCCAACCCAGCAGCGGGCGCGTCGCTGGGGGGCGCAACCCCCACAATACCATCGTCTTTCAAGACAAACATGGATCTTGTCCCAAATTCGTCAATTGTCGTCATATTTTTCTCACTACGATCCGGTAACACAGGTTCAATATTTTCCGCGGCAGTTTCGTTTACCTCGCCCCGCTTAATAGGTAAGATGGACGCAGCATATTCAGCAACACCTTCCATTGGATACGTCATAACAAGAGATTCCAGTGGACGCTGAAGCAACGTATATGTAAATCCATCCAGCTTACGAAATCTGGTCATTTCATCAATGGTACTTTCGCTTGTCTTGGTCTGCATATTGTTCACCATAATCTTGTATACGCTTGCCTGATAGTCGCCAATGTTCGTAAGAAATAATTTAGATTGCAACGTGACAATTTGGTCGTCCTTTTTGATATACTTTCCATTCATCTGATATACAGGCTGCGAAATTTTCAAAAAGGTGCGTTCTGGATCAAATATGTTAGGGTATACGCGAAACGGAAATGTATACGGGTTCTCTCCGCGAATATATGAAATATATCCTGTTGCTTTTTGGATGAGTGTTTTTCTGCCATCTTCTTTGAGCTCACCCTTTGCGTTGAATATATCTTTCACATTCATTTGACTACGGCGATCATTAATATTCATCAAGTTCAACAGCCATACTATTTCACGCACGCTGTTGTACATGGGTGTAGCCGACAACAACAACAATCTCATGTTGTCTACATAAGTGACAAGTTTCATAAGCTGAGTAGATACCTTCTTGTTAGACGACTCTTGTGCATTTCGAATGTTATGCACCTCATCAATAACAATCAATCTATTGGAGAATTCATTTTGCAAACGTTTTATCATCTGGTTTTCACTAACCTCGCTTGAATTGCCCATAGAAACCCTCGTAATATAGTTGGAAAAACTCTCATACCCCATGAAAAAATACGACTTGGAAATAATGGCCTTGATCTGTGAAATAATCTTGTCTTTCGGAATGTTTTTAATGTTGGTTGGGTTAATCTCTTTAATATACGTGTTTCCAATACATCCGCCCGCACTCCATACCCCATCCTTTAATTGCAATTTTCTTTCATCAAAAAGCTGGAGTCTAAAATTGTCCTGTACGTTAGGCGACGCAACTATCAGGATTCGTTTTGTAATACCAGAATCTTTTAGATATGTGCGCATTTCTTCACATATGCCAATTGCGCTGCATGTTTTACCGGTACCTAGCTGATGGTACAACAATAAACTATTGTAGGGAGTCTGAAAAGAGAGAAAATTCTTCACAAACAGCTGATGCGGCGCCAGCTCAAAAATTTGACTTTTTATGGAATCTGCGTATGTTTCAATATCCCGTTTTCGCCCATCGTATTGCGTGTCGTTGAACTCCTTCTTCTTGGCAATCTTTACGTTAAAATTAGGGTCGTTCAAGTCAGGATACAACTGCACGTCCTCTTCGGGGGTTGCTTCCAAATATTTTCGTTCTTCTTTCTCTCTCGTGTCCAATATTCTGTTGCATTCTTTCCCATAACGATTTTTTGGATTTTCGCATGCATTATCTATAAATTCATCCGTGATTGTTTTTTCCATTCTTAGTTATATATTACAAATATAATCTATATTCTTGTAGCAAGTTATATATATTTGTTAAAATCTTCTTTTTTTCTAAATGATAAGGCCGAATGCTAGTTAGGCACTCCTTGTATGATTTCCATTCTAGCTTTGATACCTCGCTTTTTTGGTAATTAGTCATCTTTTGGTCATCTATAGGTGGAAACATATAGGCCAAAAAATACTTGTGTTTATATGACCGGTAATTAGACCCAATAAAGATTTCTTCAAACGGGAGTATATTCTCAACAATGGTAATGTCTTCCTTAGAATATCCCGTCTCCTCCTCAAATTCGCGAAGCGCGCAATCAATGTCGCGTTCGTGGTTGTTGCGCCGCCCCTTTGGAAATTCCCATTCTGTTTCGCACCACGATGTTTGGCTGACATCTATCATCTTATTCAAATTATATGTGTTGTTATTCACATTCACCCCATTGGATATCATATCAAACTTCTTGGAAGATATAGACTCCTCCCCCCGAAATTGTCCGGTTGTTGCGCCTCCCCACATTTGTGTCCATAGCCCTTCAAACGTCATATCCTTGATACGTTGTTTCTCCGTACAGGACATCTCGTCAATTGTGTGTTGCAGTTGCTCAACGTTGTGGGGTGAATACTTTCCGCGAATAAAATCTATGTAACCAAAGCTGTCTTTTCTGCGAATCATCAGAAATTTCAATCCGTCGCTGGTAGACGTGAATAGAATAATTCCGTAACTTGTAATGGGTAATTTACAATTGTGAAAAGAGTGTCCCTGCTTTCCGCAATTATTGCAATGATTAAGTGTTTTGTTCATTATAAGTTTAATATACAGAACTTTTTATGTTTCTTTTATTATAATGGGATTAGAACCTAGTGTATGGGGACCGCATTATTGGTTTTTTTTACACACCATTGCATTAAATTATCCAAAGTATCCTAACGCGGTCACGAAAAAAAAATATTACGATTTTATCCAGAACTTCCCCATGTTTATTCCGGTTGAAAACCATGCCAACGACTTTACCAAACTGCTAAACATGTACCCAATAAGCGCCTATTTGGACAACAGAGACTCGTTCATTCGCTGGGTGCATTTTGTTCACAACAAGATAAATGAAAAGCTGGAGCGGCCCAAAATATCTATCACAGACTTTTACACAAAATATTACGACCTGTACAAGAGCGATGGAGAGAAATACGGCGAATATTATAAACTCAAGACGCGTATTGTCTACGTCGCGACGCTATTGGGTTTAGTCGGAGCAATATATTATTTATACGACAAATAATATTCTTTATCCTTGTTCATAAAATATACATATACATATATAGTATGAAGACAATATCAAATAAACATCATCCCTCGCTACCAAACCAAACACGAAAGCGCGGTGGAAGGACAATAGGTAGCGGCGGCTATGGATGCGTGTTCCGTCCAGCGCTTGCATGCAAAAACAAAAAGACGCGCAAGAAGCACATGGTGTCCAAGCTCCTCAGAACAAAACATGGTAAAAAGGAAATGTCTATTATTAAAAAGCTCCGCAAAATAGTGCAGCGCATACCCAACTACACTCAGTACTTTCTCGTCAAAGACGCCAGTTTGTGCAAGCCTGCCAAACTCACCGATGCAGACCTTGAGGGATACGATGATAAATGTAATGCGCTTGAAAAACACGACCATATTACAAAGGCAAATATCAACAATCATCTAAGCAAGCTCGTTTCCATTAACCTGCCGGATGGCGGAGTTACTCTCGCCTCCTACTATGATTACATGACGAATGAAGAAAACTTTAACTACATTAATTATGATTTGATAGATCTTTTCAAGAACGGCATACTGCCCATGAATAAGCTAGGTATGTACCATGGAGACGTAAAAGACAGCAACATCTTGTATAGCTCAGAGACCAAACACGTTGCACTTATTGACTGGGGGCTGTCATTCTCGTACAAGAAGGGTCGTGTCCCCGACATTGTTCGAGGCCGTCCCTTCCAGTATAACCTCCCTTTCTCTCTTGTCTTGTTTACCAAGACCTTTGATAAAATGTATAACGATGCCTTTAGAACATCGGCTCTAAATTATGCAAGCGTTTCTTCTTTTGTCAAAAAATACATCAAGGCGTGGAACAAAGAAAGAGGCGTGGGTCACATCTCCACCATTGATGATATATGGGGACTATTTACCAAATCCAGCGTGACCAACCAGATTATCGTGCCTTATTTGACCAATGTCATTCTCGCATTTGGCGACACCGACGTATTCCGCGCGCAAGAGTACTTTGAGAAGGTGTATGTAAAAATAATTGATGTGTGGGGACTATTGATGTCATACACGCTCATTTTAGAGAACAACACGTTTCGCAAGAGAGAAGGTCTGTACGCGTTATACAGAACCTACTTACTTGGTGACCCCACCCGCCCCATAGATATGAGCAACATGATTCGGGACTTGTACAATTTGTAAAAAAACAGGAAATAATTTAGCACGTGTTATAAATGTATATTGTGCTGGACAACCGGCCGGATAGAATGGGGGCCAATTTAACATGGTACATTATGCAACTTATATATGCACACAAAAACAACTGGTTTGTTCATTATTACGAGTCTCCGTTTGATAAGAGTATATTTTTTAAAGCGATTTGTAGGTTTGTTGATAAATATAACAAGGTATTAGGAATTAAATTAGGAACAAGTGACCATGAGTGGAGAAGTTATGTGATAGATAGAAATGAACAAGACTGGCCTGGCAACAACATGAAGGTGTGCTTAAATATCAAGCAGGACCTTGTCTCTTACTACTATGAGCATTTATATACCGACATGATGACATGTTTTAACTCGGTCGTCGTAGAAAACATACACCTATTCCGCGAGATGCCGCAGCTCAATCTCAACAAGACCATTGCGGTCCATCTGAGACTAGATGACATTGTAGACAGGGTGCCATACGACGGCACACATTCAACAGAGTATTATAGAAAAAAACTGGATAGCGGAGATATCGCCATTAACTTGAACGAAGAGCAGGCATTTTTTCGTGAGCGCGGTATTTGGGTCCCTTCTTATGGTCGGGGCTACAATCCATATGATTGCCAAGCGCCCATTGAAGAACAAAAGGTGCAGGAGTATATAGACAAAGCCAAGCAGGCATTCCCTGACCATGACGTGGTTATAGTGACCTCGCCAATTAGCAAGGTCACGTTACCCTATCCAGTTATCAAAAGCACCGATGCTGACATAGACTTGTTTATCATGTCCAAAGCCGACGTGTTAATTTGTTCCAAGAGTCTGTTCTGTTTTTCGGCGTTATATTTTGGCAAGGCTCATAAGCGGTACATTCCCATGTGGGGCCATATTGCCGGCACTGGACTTACGAGCAAATACGATAGGACAGAAAACCACGTGTATATGTACTAGTTTTAGCTTATGGAAGGGTAGCCCATGTTATTTTATGTAGGTATTATATGAGAACTGAATTATGGATTATTGTGATAACTGGGTTCCTTATATATAATACTTACCACGACAACAAGTACACCAAAATGGTCATGACAGGCAAAAAATACTACCAGATGGCATTTTACGGCGCGCTAGGCCTTGGAGTATACCTCATGCTCAAGCGTGACCCAGGGCAGTGTAAGAATATGTTGATGCATGCAAACAATGTAGTAAAATACATGCCCATCAACAAGGCCGCGCTGGACATGTTCAGTCCGGTGGTGGATTTAACCACGAGTTACCGCGACCAAGACCCGAATGCAGACACCACCGGCAGTTTCATGAAATCCTTTTTGAACGCCAACCATATGGGCGAGCAGCGCATATTGGCATCAGGAAAAAAAGCCACAAAGCGTTCGGTGAGCGAGACGAAGAAGAAGTACGTTGCGGCCCAACAGCAGTGGAAGTGCGGTAATTGTCAGAACCAGCTTACCGCATGGTTTGAAGTGGACCATGTTCATCGCCTTGAGCACGGCGGAAGCAACGAAGTGAGCAATTTGGTTGCATTGTGCAGAGAATGCCATGGGGAGAAAACCGCGATGGAGAATATGTAGATACCGCAGCTGCAATGCGCATATATAGGTAATCTTTCCAAGGTTCTGATGGATAATTAAAAAACGCAAATAAAATGAAATGCTTTGGCAACCCAATTGGATAAGCATAACAATATAGTTAACGATACTATCGTTCTACAATCAATCACTAATCAAATCAAGTATGTCCGCAGTTATGAATATGCCTTTAACAAACGGGTTGATGGATATTAAATCAGCAATTAGGTTTATATTGTCAATTGAAAATTTGCAAAGCAAACAAGAACTTGATGCATGGTGTGGAGATCAGGGTAGAGAAAAACTATTTGACAAGAAAATGACAATTGCTAATAAATTTGCGGTAATGACTGGACTGCCAGAATATGGCGAACGTGCTAATACTTTTAATGTAAATATAGATGATGTAATTACTTACAGAGTAAAAGGATACTGGGTATTTTCAATTGTTATTGGAACAACACCAACTATGATACAAGTAATTGATTTATTTTGTGAAAATACTATTGATGGAGTAAACTTATATATAAATAGAAAACAAAATTCTACTACAAAATGTTTATTACATCCGGCACGAAGAATATTTAAAGTTACAAATATAAATAGATTGTAAAATTAATCAACTGAAAATAAAAAAGAGGAAAACCTCTTTTTTATTTTCAGTTTTTGAAATGTAAAAAAAAGGGTTACTATGATAGTAATAGGAGCTAAGATGTGTGGTCGTGTGGTCTCCGAAAGGTTCCTACTAAAAAAAATGAAATGAAAAATAATGATAGTAGTGAAAGCATAAAAGAATATAGTAAACGAAAAATCGTTCTAAATCAAGTATGTCCGCATTTATGTCAATGCCCTTAACAAACCAGTTAGTGGATGATTTCACAATTGTGAGCAATGTAGACCGCGGTCTATACAATGTAATTGAGGGGGCGATTCACAATGGTCATGAATTGCGCTATTATAAAGAAAATCGTGCACTTGAATCGTTCGATTCAGAATTAACCGATTGTGAATTAGTAGATGGCATAACTGGTGCGCAATTACGTGGTTTGATTGGCGCAGGCACAAATGTGAATGCAAGATTTAAATTTGAACAGACGGCTCTAATGTATGCGTGCGAAGGTTCGCTAACAGCGGCCAAAGTGTTGGTAGAGCTAGGCGCAGATGTGAATGCTATCGGCAACTTTGGGTCAAACGCGCTGTTTACTGCGATTGGAAACAATCAAAATAAGATAGTTGAATTGTTAATTCAAAATGGTGCGGATATTCATTCCGAATCAACCAGCACGCTGAACGATGGTCGATTTAACTCATCGCCGTTAGTTTATGCGGTGGGTGTTAGCAACTTACCCGCGGTGAAATTGTTACTAGACAATGGGGCAAATCCCAATACGAAGGATATTAATGGCCACACGCCTCTAGGCAATGCAATCCGTCTAAAGGCAAGTGAGATCAGCAATCTACTAATTGAGCGCGGTGCAACTCTTGCGGAGCCTACTGAAAATGCGTAATGTGTAGGTAAGGTAAGGTAAGGTAAGGTAAGGTAAGGTAATGATAGTTAGTAAGTTAGTTAGTAAGATAAATAAAAAATTAATAAAAAAATGCTGTAAAGGTCAGTATTTTTTTTTGCTACAGAAGAACATGTCCGTAGAATAAGCAAATCCATCTTTTAGTATATTCTTGTTGAATGCCCTCTCCATGTGAAACAATCATATTTAGGGCAAGAGACGCTAATTTGGCAATCCGCACATTGACTTATACCAGCGAAGATTTAAAACCGCACCCCCTAGGGGTGCTTGGTTTCAAATCGTTACTGGTATCTTACTTGAAGTTTGAATCCGCTGTGCGGATTTAAATCTTCAAGGGTGTAAATAGTTAAAGATGTACACGTTTTTATTGTTGGTATATACTAGATTAGAATGTCCAATAAAGATGGTGTGCTTAATGAAAAGCTCAACCCGTCGCTCTCCGTTGGAGACGGCAGCAGCGAGGAATCCAGCTACACGCTCAGCGATATCTTGTATGTCAGCCCGCAAGGCTGGGCATTTCTCTCTATCCTTCTGGTTATGGGGTTATTCTACCAGTTCAATCCTTTCAAGAAGTTTATCGTATCCTCCCTGAAGGCGGAACGATATTTGTACACTTTTATTCTGGTTCTATTTATTGTTGAGGTGACGCTGTTTTACGTGTACGACCCGTTTAACTTGCTCTCGTGGTCTGGCATACTCACGCCAATTCTCATCACCATAGGCGTATTTTTACTGGCTATCTTATTGTGGTACTTGCTACAATTCACAGACGGCGATATTTATCAGTCGGCTGTTCCAGAGAGACCTAACAAAGTAGTATCGTTCTTCATAAAAATGCTCCTCTTTCTCTCCACCATCGGACTAGTGGGACTCGTGGTTGGTTGGGCGGTGTTGAATAGCGACAAACTCAGCGGTCCGTCTTATGTGATTGCCCTCCTGCTCAACATCGTCATTGTCCTCGCCTTCCTAGGCTTTGCATACAAAATAGTAAGTAAGAGCAGTCTCCTTCAAGAGTCGCCATACACGCGACTCGTCCTCAACGCAATTTTTTACATTCCGTGTATGATAGTAGACCTTATTGATTTCCTTGTGCGAATCTACCAACACGAAAAGAACAACACGACCAAGCGTGTGCTAGTCATCTCGGGCGTCATCATTGTCTTGTGTGTCGCATACTTACTGGTCCCTCCCCTTATTAATTGGGTCCGCAGAGCGCGGGTAGGTGGCAAGATTTACGTGACTAACCCAGTACCCACTACCAAAAAAATGATAGTTGCGACATATACACAACTCAACGACATTCCACAAGACGAGATCTATATTACGTACGAATACAACTATGCGCTTTCGTTCTGGTTCTACATGAACCCTTCGCCTGGTCACGTGAAACATTCCCACAATGTATTCACTCCTATTTGCGATTATGGTGGCAAACCGACTATATGGTACAACGGCAACTTAAACACCCTCATGGTTACAACGAAACTGGCAGAATTAACTGAGGATAGAATCAAGAACGCTCATTTGGAGTTGGATACTGAAGGCAACGTCATTATATACAAGCAGGAAAACGTGCTTTTGCAGCGATGGAATAACGTCATGTTGAATTTCGACAAGGGAAACTTGGATCTCTTTCTTAACGGAGATTTAGTAAAATCTGTCAAAAATATGGTTCCTTATATGGAGATGGACACTTTAAGCGTTGGGTATCCATCTGGAGCAAATGGGTCGGTATGCAATGTCGCTTATTACAACTATTCTCTTGACGCGATTAATATCAATATGCTCTACAATTCTGTGAAAAGCAGCGACCCACCAGTTATACCTGAGCCAAGTATAATAGGAAATCTATTTGGAACAAAATAATATATCCCCTAATAATATATATAGCATATGGAAGTGCAGTCAGTATTTTGGATAATTTTGATACTCTTACTGATATACATTATTTATATCTATGTAACAAAAGATAAGACCATGTTGAACCAAGCAGTCACCGCCGGAAATGTGATGACTACTCTTAGCCCTTCTTCTATAGCTAGTGCAGAAGATTTTGGGTCTTCCAATTTTACCTATTCGTTGTGGTTTTACATTGAAGACTGGAACTACCGGTATGGCGAGGTTAAAGACCTCATTTCTCGCTCCATCACATACCCTGCTATGGGGACCCAAGAAGGGATGAATAGTTTAGGTGGCGCAATGGACGAGATTTCCGAGAAGCAGCCATGTCCGTTTGTCATGTTGTCGCCCAAGGAAAACAATCTGGTTATTGCGCTGACCTGCTATACACAAGACTCTACCGCAGATGCAGGTGTGGTGCACTATGTAGAGGTCGTCAATGTCCCCATTCAGAAATGGGTGAACTTGTATTTTAGTGTATATGGGCGCACTATAGACATCTACATCAACGGAAAGCTCGTGCGCACAGGCATCCTCCCCGGTCCTGCCAAAATAGCACCTGCTTCCAATATTTATCTGACCCCGAATGGAGGATTTAAGGGATGGACCAGTAAGTTTCAATACTGGAATACCGCATCTAATCCTCAGGCTGCATGGGATACATATATTAAGGGGTATGGCGGTGGGCTACTGGAGAACCTTTTTGGCAAGTACAAGGTTAAAATGTCCTTGCTCGTGGACAACAAGGAGGAAGCGCAGTTCACTGTTTAAAGCACATCAAAATAATTAATTTACTATTCATATTATCTATCACTATAGTATATTAATATGAATATCTTTAGCAATGAGGAGCCAAATACTTTTTCGTTATCAAGCGTAAAGAATTCAACCGCCGAATTCTTGAATTCCAATAGCATGGTGGCCAAACTAGCCTTTTTGTTTTTAGCGCTCCTTGTATTTGTATTACTACTAAGAATTGGTATTTTTATCATATCTTGGATGTATACTTCCGCATCCAGTATACACTTTATCGATGGCATGCAGGAAGGCAACCAGATGAAACGTTATGAACAAGACCCGTCCGCTGGAGGGAAAACCACAATTCGGTCTCACAACGAAGACCAAGGTATTGAGTTCACGTGGTCAACATGGATATATGTAAATGACATTACAGATGGTGCGGGAAAATACAGGCACATTTTTCACAAGGGGGATAACCCGAACAACATTGCAGACAACGGCATCGTGTACCCAAATAACGCGCCCGGACTTTATCTAGCACCCAATACTAATGCATTACGCATAGTGATGAACACGTTTAACGACTACAATGAAAACATTGAAATTCCAGATATTCCTCTCAATAAATGGGTTAACGTGGTCATTCGCTGCAAGAACGTGGTGTTGGACGTCTATATCAATGGCACAATCGCCCAGAGCATCGAACTCAACGGCGTACCCAAACAGAACTACGGAGACGTTTGGTTATGTGCAAATGGAGGGTTCAACGGGTTTGTGTCCAACTTGTGGTATTACGATTATGCTTTAGGAACCAGTAAAATTGCCAGCATCTTCGCTGATGGACCTAACCGCAAGATGGCTGGTAGCCATGGTGGAATGGAATTCAATAAACCCGACTACTTGTCTCTCCGATGGTTCTTTTACGGAAATGAAAATATGTATAACCCATAAACTATACATAACCTAGCACACG
>Ga0222652_1000035_pt1 | contig 80479 bp, 97 predicted proteins | sample AntAcemetagen371_FD_179803 | JGI IMG/M metagenome (GOLD analysis project Ga0222652, IMG submission 179803) | Saline water microbial communities from Ace Lake, Antarctica - #371 | ecosystem: Environmental > Aquatic > Non-marine Saline and Alkaline > Saline | place: Antarctica: Ace Lake... | reverse complement strand
GATCTGTCGTTAAACTGTCGGTGTTTATTAATTATAAATAATAGAATCATTTATTCTTAAATCATGCTAGTGTTTGCTTATGTTAAATGAGGTGTGTGAGATTTAGAATGAAGTCTTTTGATTACAAATCAGTTGCTCTACCAGATGAGCTAAAGGGGCTCAGATGCACTACATAGGATATAATTTATTAATCTTCAAGTTATATCTAGTTAATTAAAAATTAGATTTTTTTAAAAATCCTTTTAAAATCAACACATGACTAATTTTAATTTCTTTTACAGTACAACTATTTACAAAAAAGCATTTTCTAAAAATTTTCAAATAGTTTTTTTGATTTTTTATATTATGTCCTATATCCAGAGCTTTTAAGAAAAATTCCCATGATAAAAAAGTTTTAGGAAATAAAGGCTCGACAATAAAGACTTTTGTTTTTGGGCGTAATTTTCTTTTAAAAAAAAAGAAGGCTTGTTCTATTTGAGCATCACTTAGATGGTGCATTACATTATTTATAAGAATTATATTAATTTTATTTTTATAGCCGTCTAAACAATATTTATTTAACAGTCTAAAATTATAGTTTTTGTATTTTTTTTTTGAAGCTAAAACAAAATTTTTATTTATTTCAACACCTAGATATTTCTTTTTATCAAATAAGGTTGAAAAAAAACCAGCCCCACTTCCAAAATCTAAAACAAAATCATTTTTTTTAATATTATTTTTTAAAAAAATTCCATAAGAATTTTCTGAAACAGGGCCAATATTCATTGGTGTAAAAAAATTGGTAAAGTTATTTTGCATGAAGTCTGCCAAAAAAATTATGGGATATAGTATAAATCTTACAGTTTGATATGCATATTTAATCATAATATTTTAAATATTTTTAGTTAATTGGAGCATGTCATTAACGATTGCTGAAAAAAGATAAACTATAAAATAAATATGGAATAAGCAAATGTTTAATTTACTTTTTAAAAAAGATTTAGTTAAATTTGTTCGGTAAAAAAAAAATAAAAGTAATATAAACATCGGTTCAAAATATTTTTGAAAAATTATCCAGGCACTAATTGAAAATAAAATTATTGTACTTAAAAGTAAATTCATCTTATTTTTTAAACTTAAAATACAAAGTAGATATAGGCCAATTACAGATGTTATAAAAAATAAACTTAAATTATTAAACAATAAAACTGAAAGTTTGATAAAGAATCCTCCACCCATTTTAAAATTATAATCGAAAAAAATTGCGCTTATTGCAACTATAGTTATTGAAGTTATTAAAATTAAAAAACTTTGATTGTTAAAAAGCATTTTTTTTATTTTGAACTTTTCTAGAATTAAAAAAAAAGGAATTAAATAAAAAGAAATTATCGAACTATTTATTAGTAGAGTATTATATAGCTTATAATCAAATGTAGCTTGTAATATTCTTGGCCAATAATAAATATATGCAAAACCTGGCAATGAAAATAAAAATATTAAAAAACAAGTTTTTATAAGAGTTTTAGTTTTCATTCTTATAAAAAATTCGAACAAGAAATAAAAGAATACTAGAGCATATATTTGACGTGTGTATACGGTCAATGACATAAAAAAAATTGTGTAAAATAATTCTTTATTTATTTTATTAAATTGTTTTTTATTTTCCCAACTCAAATAAAAAAAAATTGCTATTAAAAAAAATAATATCCCTGTTATTTGAGTGTTTGGCCAAATTGCTGCAGCTCTAAAGGAAGGTAGAAGAAAAATAATTAATGAAAATAAAAATAAGTTATTAATATCAGTATTTTTAAATTTTTTTTTAAGGCATTTATAAAAAATAAAAGGAATTGTTGCAGCGATTATACAGTAGGTTATTCTTAATAGATTTTTATCATCTAAAATTAAATAAATAAAACTTGCTATATAATAATGTAACGGAAATTTTATATCATATTTTGTTAGATCTGACCTGAAAGGTTGTTCTACCAGACCCCATGTAGTTGAAAAATCTAATCTAAAGCCGCCGCTGCCAGCAGAGTCTTCACCAAAAAATAAACCAATAAATAAACTGATTGTTAAAATTACATAGTAAATTTTATTCGTATAATTAATTTTTGTCATTTATTTTTTTAATTTGTGATTAATAAAATGACATACTATCGAAACAGTGTTTGATATATTTAAGCTCTCAACATTTTTATTAATACTTACTTTAAATTGAAAGTCTGAGTGTTTTAATGTCTGATGTTTTAAACCAAAACCTTCTGATCCAAATAATAAAACATTTCTTCCTTCCCATTTATGTTGCGTAAAATCTTTTTTTCCAGACACATCAAAAGCACTAACCCAAAAATTTTGTGATTTTAAATATTTTAAAGAAGTATTAATATTAGACTCTTTAAATATATTTATGTGTTCTGTACCACCACTCGCACTCCTGTAAAGCAGTTTACTTTTTAATGGAAAAGATCTGTCTTTAACTATTACTCCATCAATATTAAATGAAGCAGCTGATCTTATAATTGACCCAATATTTCTTGGGTCTGTAACATCCTCTAATGCTATAAAGTTTATATTTTTTTTATTTGTTTCCATTACAAAGTCTTTCAAAGTCAAATCTTCTAGTTGTTCAACCTCTGCAACAAGACCTTGGTGGGCAATTTCATCTCTGCCGCATATGTTGTCTAATTCTCTTCTAGATTTGTAAAAAACATGGGTATTTTTAAATAAATTTAGAGATTGGTTTTCTCTATTCAAGTTCTTTTGAGCATCCTCTGTAACAAAAACCTTTTCAATTTTCCTTTTAGGGTTTTTTAGTGCTTCGACGACAGCATGTTTGCCTACTATTAAAAATGTTGTTTTTTTCATAAATTTTGGGCTAATTTTGTAAATAACTAGCATATTTTAATGCAAAATGATTTATTGCATTTGAATACTAAGATGCTTATAAAACGTTTGTTTTTAAATACTTTTTAAGTTATTGGGTATCCCAATTTAGTTGTTAAGGAGGGGTACCAAAGCGGTCAAATGGGGCGGGCTGTAAACCCGTTGCCTTCGGGCTTCGAAAGTTCGAATCTTTCCCCCTCCACCAAACTTAAAGTTGTATTTATTAGTAAGAGTGAGTAATAGGTTGGATATGCGGGTGTGATTCAATGGTAGAATGCTAGCCTTCCAAGCTGGATGTAAGGGTTCGATTCCCTTTACCCGCTCCAAGAATTTTAAGTTAATTATTAATATAAAAGATAAAGGAAAAAAAAATGTCAAAAGAAAAATTCGTTCGAAACAAACCTCATTGTAACATTGGAACAATCGGACACGTGGACCACGGTAAAACTACTTTAACTGCAGCTATAACAAAAGTGCTTTCAAGCACTGAAGGTTCTAAAGCTGATTTTACCGCATATGATCAGATTGATAAAGCACCAGAAGAAAAAGAAAGAGGAATTACAATTTCTACTGCGCACGTTGAATATGAAACTTCTAACAGACATTATGCACACGTAGATTGTCCAGGTCACGCTGATTACGTAAAAAACATGATTACAGGTGCAGCACAAATGGACGGAGCAATTCTAGTTGTAAACGCAGCTGACGGTCCTATGCCACAAACTAGAGAGCATATTCTTTTAGCTCGTCAAGTTGGTGTTCCATCAATTGTAGTTTTTTTAAATAAAGTTGACACTGTTAAAGATAAAGAACTTTTAGATTTAGTTGAAGAGGAAATAAGAGAACTTTTAACTTCTTATAAATATCCTGGAGATAAAACTCCAATTATTAAGGGTTCAGCTTTAAGTGCTGTCGAGGGTAAAGACGATGAGATTGGAAAAAATGCAATCTTAGAATTAATGAAACAGGTTGATGCTTTCATTCCCCAGCCTAATAGACCAAAGGACAAACCTTTCTTGATGCCAGTTGAAGATGTTTTCTCAATTTCTGGAAGAGGAACGGTTGTAACTGGAAGAATAGAATCTGGTGTAATTAAAACTGGTGAAGAAATAGAAATCGTTGGAATTAGAGATACGAAAAAATCAGTTTGTACTGGCGTCGAAATGTTTAGAAAACTTCTAGATAGCGGTGAAGCTGGAGATAACGTTGGTATTCTTTTAAGAGGAATTGAAAGAGAAGATGTTGAAAGAGGACAAGTTCTTTGTAAAGCTGGCTCTATAACTCCTCACACCGAATTTGAAGCCCAAGCATATATACTAAAAAAAGAAGAGGGCGGAAGACATACGCCTTTCTTTACTAAATATAGACCACAGTTTTATTTTAGAACAACAGATGTTACTGGAGAGGTAACATTACCATCTGGAACAGAAATGGTTATGCCAGGTGATGATGGTAAATTTACTGTAAAATTAATTACTCCAATCGCAATGAATGACAAACTAAATTTTGCTATTCGTGAAGGTGGAAAAACTGTTGGAGCTGGAGTAGTAACTAAGATTTTAAAGTAAACGCTTAGGAGCGTAGTTCAATTGGTAGAGCGCCGGTCTCCAAAACCGGAGGTTGTGGGTTCGAGTCCCTCCGCTCCTGCCAAAAAAACTATAAAGAAAATATGAAAAATCCTCTTAGATTTATTCAAGAAGTTAAACAAGAAGCTTTCAGAGTTACTTGGCCAACCAAAAAAGACACTGTGCAAGGCGGTCTTATGGTTTTTGGTCTAGCCTCTATTGCTGCTATTTTTTTTCTTATTTTAGACCAAATACTAAGATTTCTACTTAACCTAGTTTTAACTATAAGTTTTTAAATATGAATTGGTATATTGTGCAAGCATACTCTGGTTTTGAAAAAAAAGTAGTAGAGTCTATCAAAGACACTTTAACAAAAAGTAAATTAGAAACTAATCTAGGTGAAATTTTGGTCCCAACACAAGAAGTAACAGAGGTTAAAAAAGGAAAAAGAACAAAAAAACAAAAAAAATATTTTCCCGGCTATATCTTGGCGCAACTTGAAATGACCAAAGAGGTTTATCACGCGATCAAAAATATTCAAAAAGTCAGCGGTTTTCTAGGCTCTGGAGATAAACCAACGCCCATTTCAGATCAAGAAATACAGAGAATCTTAGGGTCTGTTTCTGAAAGTGCAATTAATCAAAAAAGTGGTATAAGTTTCGAAATCGGGGAAAAAGTAAAAGTATGTGATGGTCCTTTTGCTTCCTTTAATGGTTTAGTTGAAGAAATAGATGAAGAAAAGTCTAGACTTAAAGTTTCTGTTTCTATTTTTGGAAGAGCTACACCGGTCGATTTAGAGTACAACCAAGTGGAAAAAAATTAATATGGCAAAAGAAATAGCAGGTTTAATAAAATTACAAATTAAAGGTGGTCAAGCTAATCCAGCACCTCCTGTAGGACCTGCGTTAGGTCAACGTGGAGTTAACATAATGGAATTTTGCAAAGCATTTAATGAAAAAACAAAATCAATGATAGGCAAACCTGTTCCCGTTGTAATCACAGTTTATAAGGACAAAAAATTTGATTTCATTGTGAAGACGCCTCCAGCCTCACATTATATAAGAGAGGCAGCAAAATTAAAGAGTGGATCAAAAGAGCCGGGTAGAACTGTGGCTGGATCAATTACAATGAAACAAGCAGAGGAAATTGCAAAAGCAAAAATGAATGATTTAAATGCATTTGATATTAAAGAAGCCACAAAAATTATCTGTGGTTCGGCAAGATCAATGGGTATTGAGGTAAAAGGATAATGAAAAAAAAATCAAAAAGATTTAAAGAAATTTTAAAAAATTCAAAGGATTTCAAATCTAAAGATTTAAAAGAAATTTTAGAATTAATTAAAAAAAATTCTACTGCTAAATTTGATGAATCTATCGATGTTTCGTTACATATTGGATTAAAACAATCAAAAGGTGGAGATTTTAATTTAAGAACTGTTACTCAACTTCCTTCAGGTACAGGTAAAAAAATAAAAGTTGCCGTTTTATGTGAACCTGACAAAACTGAAGACGCAAAAAAAAGTGGGGCTGATATAGCTGGTTCAGATGATTTGATTGAAAAAATTGCTTCTGGAAAATTTGATTTTGACAAATTAGTTTGCACACCTGGTATGATGAGTAAAATTGGAAAACATGGAAAAGTTTTGGGGCCAAAGGGATTAATGCCAAACCCTAAACTTGGAACTGTTTCAACAAATATTAAAAAATCTGTTAATGATATAAAAACTGGCTTGATAGAAATCAAACACGACAAAGATGGAAATATTGGATTATCTATTGGAAGAAAAAGTTTTACTACTGAAAATTTAGTAAATAACTTTAAACATTTTATTGACTTTGTTAAAAAAGAAAGACCAGACGCAATTAAGGGTGATTTTATTAAAAATATATTTATTACTTCCTCAATGGGGACTTCTGTAAAAGTTAGTAGCAAAGGAATTTAATTATGATGAACAGGGATTCAAAAAAAAACTATATTGAAGAAATGAAGAAAGTTTTTTCTTCAAACGAAGCTGTAATGATAGCTCATTATCAAGGATTGAACGTAGTTCAACTCGATGCGTTAAGAAAAGAATTAAGAGAAAATGGAATTATTTTTAAAATTACAAAGAATAGAATTACAAAGTTAGCAGTTAAAGAAACGCCTTTAAAAGATCTTGAGCAGTTTTTTTCAGGTCCAACAGCGGCTGCAATTTCTTCAGATCCTTTTATGTCAGCAAGAATTTTGACTAAATTTGCAAAAACTAACGATAAATTAAAAATTGTCGCTGGTTTTATGGAAGGCAAAGTTATAGATCAGGCAGAAGTTGCAAAAATAGCTAGTTTACCAACCTTATTAGAAGCAAGAGCTCAAATAGTGGGTGTACTAAATGCCTCAGCACAAAAATTAATTGGTATTTTGCTTGCACAGAGCAAAAAAATGGCTAATTTAGCGCCCGCGGAAGAAAATAAAAAATAATTCACAGGATTGAACAATGTCAGATTTAAATAAAATTATCGAAGATTTATCAAAACTAACTGTTGTGGAAGCAGCAGATCTTTCAAAACAACTTGAAGAAAAATGGGGTGTTACTGCCGCTGTAGCAGCTGCACCTGCAGCCGCAGGAGGAGCAGCAGGTGAAGAAAAAACTGAATTCACAATTTTCTTAACTTCTTTCGGAGATAAAAAAATTAATGTTATTAAAGAAGTTAGATCAATAACTGGTTTAGGATTAAAAGAAGCAAAAGATTTAGTTGAAGCTGCACCTAAAGAAGTTAAAGTTGGAGTTGCTAAAAAAGAAGCTGACGAAATGAAAGCAAAACTTGAAGCAGCTGGCGCAAAAGTTGAATTAAAGTAAACAAGAAATTAGTTGCATTTTACTAAAGTTTGAAAAAAACTTTAGTAAAAATTTAGATTATTAATGGATTTATCTTTTACTAAAAAAAAAAGCATTCGAAAAAACTTTGGTAAGTTAATCGAAGGCTTAGCTATCCCAAATCTTATTGAAGTACAAAAAAATTCTTATAGTGAATTTTTAAGTTCAAAATCTATACACGAAAATGTTGATGAACTTACGAAGGGAATTCAAAAAACTTTCCAAAGCATATTTCCAATTGAAGATGGAACTGATAAATCTACTTTGGAATATATTTCTTATAAATTAGAAAAACCAAAATTTGATGTCTTAGAGTGTAAACAAAGAAGCCTCACTTATGCTGCCTCTATAAAAGCAAATTTAAGATTGGTGGTTTATGATATAGACCCTGACACAAACACTAAACAAATATTATCTGCAAAAGAACAAGAAGTGTTCATTGGGGACCTACCTTTAATGACTTCAAGTGGAACATTTGTAGTAAATGGCGTTGAAAGAGTTGTCGTCAATCAAATGCATAGAAGTCCTGGTGTTTTCTTTGATCATGACAAGGGTAAAACGCACAGCAGTGGAAAATTATTATTTAATTGTCGTATAATACCTGGAAGAGGTTCTTGGTTAGATTTTGAATTTGATCCAAAAGATCTTTTATATTTTAGAGTAGATAGAAAGAAAAAACTTCCAATCACAACTTTACTTTATGCTTTAGGAGTAACAAGAGAAGAAGTAATTGAGAATTATTATTCTCAAGATCAATTTACTTACGATAAAGAAACCAAAAAATGGAGCACTAAATTTATACCGGAAAACTATAGAAGACCTGTCAAACTGCCTTATGATTTGACAGACGCTAAAACTAACAAAAAATTTTTAGACAAAGGTGAAAAGCTCAACTTTGTTATAGCCAATAAATTAAAAGAAAAGGGGCTTGGCAATATTCTAATCTCTAATACAGAAATTATAGGGAAGTATATTGCTCACGATATTAAAGAAAAAAGTGGTGAGCATATAATTAGATCGGGTTTTGATATTACAGAAGAAGCACTTGAAAAGATTATTTTTAATGAAACCTACTCTTTAAAATTAGTAAATATTGACCCTATTAACAAAGGACCCTACTTACTGGAAACCTTAAAGGTTGAAAAAAATATCGACAAAAATGAGGCTTTGAATGATATTTATAGAATTTTAAGACCTGGTGAAGCACCAACTATCGAAGTTGCAGAGCAAGTTTTTCAAAACTTATATTTTAACAAAGAACGTTACGATTTATCAGAAGTGGGGAGAGTTAAACTTAACGCTAAATTAAATCTTACAAGAGATATAAAAGATACCGTTCTGCACAAGGAAGATATTTTAGCCATTATTCAATTTATGCTTGATCTTAGAGATGGAAAAGGAGAGGTGGATGATATTGATCATTTAGGCAACAGAAGAGTCAGATCTGTTGGTGAGCTAGTAGAAAATCAATTTAGAATTGGTCTATTGAGAATGGAAAGAACTGTTAAAGAGAAAATGTCAACATTCCTTGAGATTGAGTCAGCAATGCCACAAGATTTAGTAAACGCAAAACCTATTACAACTTCATTGAAAGATTTTTTTGCAACCTCTGCTTTATCTCAGTTTATGGATCAAACTAATCCATTGTCTGAGATTACTCACAAAAGGAGAGTTTCGGCTCTTGGACCTGGCGGGCTAACAAGAGAAAGAGCTGGTTTTGAAGTACGAGATGTTCACCCGACACACTACGGAAGAATCTGTCCTATCGAAACACCAGAAGGACCAAATATCGGTTTAATTAATAGTTTAGCTACATATTGCCGAGTAAACAAATATGGATATATAGAGAGTCCATATAAAAAAGTTATTAATGGTAAAGTTTCCAAAGAAGTTAACTATTTGTCAGCAATAGAAGAAGAGAAATTTACAATTGCACAAGCTAACTCACCGATTAACAAAGACGGTACTTTTGAAGAAGAGTTAGTTTCTTGTAGACACAATTTAAATTTTCTTTTAGCTAATAGAGAAAATATTAATTACATTGACGTATCACCAAAACAATTAGTTTCAGTTGCTGCAGCACTTATTCCGTTTTTAGAAAATGATGATGCTAATAGAGCATTAATGGGATCAAACATGATGAGACAAGCAGTTCCGCTGTTAAAACCCGAGTCTCCACTTGTCGGAACTGGAATGGAGTCTGACGTTGCCTTGGACTCCGGTGTAACTATCGTAGCAAGAAGAAATGGAACTGTAGATAAAATTGATGGTAAAAGAATTGTAGTTAAAGCAACAGATGTTAAAGATTTATCTCAATCTGCGGTGGATATTTATAATTTGTCAAAATTTAAAAGATCTAATCAAAACACGTGTATAAATCAAAGACCATTAGTCAAAGTTGGAGACAACATTAAGAAAGGCGACATTATTGCAGATGGTCCAGCAACTAAACTTGGTGAACTTGCGTTAGGTAAAAATGTAACTGTAGCGTTCATGCCTTGGCAAGGTTATAATTTTGAAGATTCAATCCTAATTTCTGAAAGATGTGTTACAGATGATGTTTTTACTTCTATTCATATTGAAGAATATGAGGCAATGGCCCGTGACACCAAATTAGGAGCAGAGGAAGTGACTAGAGACATTCCAAATGTTAGCGAAGAAAGTTTAAGAAATTTAGATGAATCAGGAATAGTTTATGTAGGAGCAGAAGTTAAACCTGGTGATATTTTAGTTGGTAAAGTGACTCCAAAAAGTGAAACCTCTTCTAGCCCAGAAGAAAAATTATTAAGATCAATATTTGGTGAAAAAGCTACTGACGTAAGAGATTCTTCTCTTAAACTTAAATCAGGCGGAGCTGGTGTCGTTATTGATGTTAGAGTTTTTAATAGACATGGAATAGAAAAAGATGAGAGATCTATAGCAATAGAGCGATCTGAAATAGAATTAGTTCAAGAAGATAAACTAGTCGAAGAAGAAATTTTGAATAGAAATATTAAATTAAGAGCCATCGATTTAGTGAAGAGCAAACAATTAGACAAAACTTATAAATCAATTGAAGCAAAAACAACCATACAAGCGGAGCAACTAAACGATTTGAGTTTAAAAGATATTTGGAAATTAACATTCTCCGAAGAACAAGTAAGTCAGAATCTTTTAAAGCTTAAAAAACAATTTGATGAAGCAAATGAGGATATTAAATTAAGATTTGAAGACAAGGTAATAAAAATTAAACAAGGAGATGATCTTTTACCTACTGTAATGAAAGTAGTGAAAGTCTTTGTTGCGGTTAAAAGAAGATTGATGCCTGGAGATAAAATGGCTGGACGACACGGCAATAAGGGTGTGGTTAGTAAAATAGTTCCAGTTCAAGACATGCCTTATATGGCAAACGGAAAACCAGTTGATATTGTTTTAAATCCTTTAGGTGTGCCTAGTCGTATGAATGTAGGTCAAATTTTAGAGACCCATTTAGGGTGGGCATGTTCTGAATTAGGAGATCAAATAAAAGAATACTTAAAAAATTTTGAAAAAACTATCGAAGAACTTAAGAAAAAATTAAAAGATATTTACGGAAATGAATATTATGAAAATGTGGTTAGTAAACTAAATAAAAAAGAATTATTCGAACTTGTTGAAAATATTTCAAATGGCGTACCGATTGCAACCCCAGTGTTTGATGGAGCTTCTACGGATAACATTAAAGATATGTTAGATTTATCTAAATTACCTAACTCTGGTCAAACGACTTTGTGGGACGGTCTAACTGGAGAAAAATTTGACCGACCAGTTACAGTGGGAATTATTTATATGTTAAAATTAAATCACTTGGTTGAAGATAAAATTCACGCTAGATCAACTGGTCCGTATAGTTTAGTTACTCAACAACCATTAGGTGGTAAAGCTCAGATGGGTGGACAGAGATTTGGTGAAATGGAAGTTTGGGCCCTAGAAGCATATGGGGCTTCATATACTTTACAAGAAATTCTAACTGTTAAATCAGATGATGTTGCAGGTAGAACAAAAGTTTACGAAACTATTGTTAAAGGAAACAATAACTTCGAGTCAGGTGTACCAGAGTCATTTAACGTTTTAATCAAAGAGATTAGAGCTTTAGGTTTAAATATAGAATTAAATTAATATGGAAAAAAATTTAACAAAACAAAGTTTTCAAAATCAAACTAATAATTTAGCTGAAACTAATTTTAGTAGCATAAAAATTACTTTAGCTAGTCCAGAGAAAATAAAATCTTGGTCATTTGGAGAGATAAAAAAACCTGAAACAATTAATTATAGAACTTTTAGACCAGAAAAGGATGGACTCTTTTGTGCGAGAATCTTTGGTCCAGTCAAAGATTATGAGTGTTTGTGTGGTAAGTATAAAAGAATGAAATTTAGGGGCATTATCTGTGAAAAATGCGGTGTTGAAATAACAAAATCTAATGTACGAAGAGAAAGAATGGGACATATAGACTTAGCTTGTCCGGTTGCACACATTTGGTTTTTAAAATCTCTACCGAGTCGAATAGCTCTCGCTATGGACATGAAGTTAAAAGATGTCGAAAGAGTTTTATATTTTGAGAGTTTTATTGTAGTAGAGCCTGGCTTAACGACCTTAAAAAAAGGTGATTTAATTACCGAAGAAAAACTAATTAAAGCTCAAGAAGAGTTTGGTGAGGATACTTTCCAAGCAGGAATAGGTGCGGAAGCAGTTAGAGAAATTTTATTAACCTTAGATTTAGCAAAAGAACAAAAGAAATTACGATCCTCGCTTGAAACAGTTAAATCAAAAGTTACTGAAGAAAGAACTATTAAAAGATTAAAACTTATAGAGTCATTTATTGACTCAGGAAACAAACCAGAATGGATGATATTAACTACTGTTCCGGTTATTCCACCTGAACTAAGACCTCTAGTACCATTAGACGGAGGTAGATTTGCAACTTCAGATCTTAATGATTTATACAGAAGAGTTATTAACCGTAATAATAGATTAAAGAGATTATTAGATCTTAAAGCGCCTGATATCATCGTGAGAAATGAAAAAAGAATGCTTCAAGAGTCAGTGGATGCCCTTTTTGATAATGGTAGACGAGGAAGAGTTATAACAGGAACAGGTAAGCGACCTTTGAAATCTTTAGCAGAAATGCTTAAGGGAAAACAAGGAAGATTTAGACAAAACTTACTAGGTAAACGAGTTGATTATTCAGGTCGGTCAGTAATAGTCGTAGGGCCAGAATTGAAACTACATCAATGTGGTCTTCCAAAAAAAATGGCACTAGAATTATTCAAACCATTTTTATATGCACGTTTAGACAAATTAGGTTTAGCCACAACCATTAAACAGGCAAAACGCTTAGTAGAAAAAGAAGTACCCGAAGTATGGGATGCTTTAGAATATATTACTAGAGAGCATCCAATATTATTAAACAGGGCTCCAACTCTACACAGATTAGGTGTTCAAGCCTTTGAAGTTAAATTAATCGAAGGTTTTGCAATCGAATTACATCCATTAGTATGTGCTGCTTTTAACGCTGACTTTGATGGTGACCAAATGGCAGTTCATATTCCTTTAAGTTTAGAAGCTCAGCTTGAAGCCAGAGTTCTAATGATGTCTACCAACAATATTTTAAGCCCATCAAATGGAAAACCAATTATTGTTCCAAGCCAAGATATAGTTCTTGGAATTTACTACCTTTCTCAATCCGATGATTCGAATGAAAAAAAACCAAAGGGTATTTTTTCCAATATAGAGGAAATTGGTCATGCAATAGAGGATAAATCAATTAGTTTACATTCTAAAATTGTTTCCGTTTTTGAAACGGTTGATGAAAACGGTAATAAACTAAATCAAAAATATGTAAGTACTGCTGGAAGATTTTTGTTGGCTAATGTTTTACCAAAACATCATAAAATTAAATTTACTTTAATTGACCGACTATTAACCAAAAAAGATGTTTCTGAGGTTATTGATACTATCTTTAGATTTTGTGGCCAAAAAGAAACGGTTATCTTTTGTGATAGAATTAAAACTTTAGGATTTAAGCATGCATTTAGAGCTGGAATTTCATTTGGTAAAGATGATTTAATAATACCAGAAACAAAAACAAATCTTATAAATCAAACCAAAAAACAGATTGAAGAATACGAAAAACAATACTCCGATGGATTAATCACCAGAGGTGAAAAATATAATAAAGTTGTAGATATTTGGTCTAAATGTACAGACACAGTTGCAAATGAAATGATGAAAGAAATTTCTTCAGCCCAAAAAATATTTCCTGACGGTAGAATAGAAACAAATTCAGTTTACATGATGGCAGACTCAGGTGCTAGGGGCTCTCAGGCACAAATGAAGCAATTAGCTGGTATGCGTGGACTGATAGCTAAGCCTTCAGGAGAAATTATTGAGACTCCTATTATGGCAAACTTTAAAGAAGGTCTAACTGTATTAGAATATTTTAACTCAACACACGGTGCTCGAAAAGGTCTCGCAGATACTGCATTAAAGACTGCAAACTCAGGTTACCTAACCAGAAGACTTTGCGATGTTGCTCAAGATTTGCAGGTTACATTAAAAGATTGTGGTTCTAAATCTTCGATTAACATAACTGAAATTATTGAAGGTGGAAATATTTTAGTAAGCTTGTCTGAAAGAGTTTTAGGAAGAACACCAGCACAAGATATTAAACACCCAATTACCGGTGAAATAATAATCAAAAAGAAAAAATTACTAGATGAAGCTGACTGTGAATTAATTGATGCAGCGGGCGTTAAAGCTATTCAAGTTTATTCTGTTATTACTTGTGCTGCAGAAAGAGGTGTTTGTCAGACTTGTTATGGGCGTGATCTTTCTAGAGGAAAATTAGTAAGTATAGGTGAAGCTATAGGAATGATAGCAGCTCAATCAATAGGTGAACCAGGAACACAGTTAACCATGAGAACCTTTCACGTTGGAGGAACTGCACAGATAAAAGAAGAGTCCCAAATTATTTCACAAAATGTAGGAAAACTTAAAATTATAAATAAAAATCTTATTGAAGACTCTAAGAAAAATATAATTGTAATGGGAAGAAACACTGAGCTTTCAATTGAAGATGATAACGGAATTCAACTGGGTATTTACAAAGTTCTTTATGGCTCAAAACTTTTTTTCAAAGACGGCGATATGATTGAAAAAGGGAAAAAAATTGCAGAGTGGGACCCTTATACTCTTCCAGTAATTGCTGAAACTAGCGGTGTTGTAAATTACATGGATTTAGTCGAAGGTGTTTCTTTGACAGAAACAATGGATGACTCCACTGGTATTTCATCAAAATCAGTTACTGATTGGAAATCACTTTCAAAAAACACAGAGCTTAAACCAAGATTAACACTTAGAAATGACAAGGGTGAAGTTATTAAAAAAGCAGATGGTAATGTAGCTAGATATTTTTTAGTGCCAGACTCAATACTTTCAGTAAAAGATGGCCAAAAAATTTCAGCAGGAGATGTTCTTGCTCGTTTACCAAAAGAGACCTCGAAAACAAAAGATATTACCGGAGGCCTTCCAAGAGTAGCTGAGTTATTTGAAGCCAGGAAACCTAAAGACAGCGCAATTATTGCCGAGAACGATGGTGTAATTGAATTTGGCAAAGAAATAAGAGGAAAGCAAAAAATTTCCATTGTTTCTTCTAAAGGTGAAACATCAAACTATTTAATTCCTAAAGGTAAGCACGTTAACTTCAATCAAGGAGAAAAAATTAAAAAAGGGGAATATTTACTTGATGGAGCTCCACTACCCCATGATATTTTAAGGATATTGGGCGTTGAACGTTTAACAGAATATTTTGTAAGTGAAGTTCAAGAAGTATACAGACTCCAAGGTGTTGTTATCAATGATAAGCATATAGAGACCATAGTTAGGCAGATGTTGAAAAAAGTTGAAATTAAAGAACCTGGTGATACTGATTTCTTATTGAATGAGACAGTAGATTTAATAGATATCATTAAAATGAATGAGAATTTAAAGAAGGATGGTAAAAAACCAGCTGTTTATGAAAGAATTTTACTTGGTATTACTAAAGCCTCATTACAAACTAAATCATTCATATCTGCAGCTTCATTCCAAGAAACTACTAGAGTTTTAACTGATGCATCAATTAGAGGTAAGGTAGATTATTTAGAGGGTTTAAAAGAAAATGTAATAGTAGGCAGGTTAGTTCCAGCTGGAACTGGTCTTACAAAAATGGGCTGGGACAAAGAAGCTAGAAAACAAGACGAGCAAAGGCTAGCTGAAATTAAAAAACAAGAACTTGAAAAACCTCCTGCAGCCGAATAATCCTTTAAAAAAGTAAATTACACCTATTAAATATTGACTTTTGGCTTTTCGATGTTAATTTAGCGCAATTTTGATAGTTAGAAGTAAGGCACAATTTAACCTTAAACACTGACTTAGACGTACCTTGACAATCAAGGCCTGCCTTTAACTTTTTTTATCAAAATTCTATTATGCCTACAATAAGTCAACTGTTAAGAAAACCTCGGATTAAACCGATAACAAGAAATAAAGTTCCAGCTTTAGAAGGCCAACCTTTAAAGCGTGGAGTTTGTTTAAAAGTTTATACAACAACTCCAAAAAAACCAAATTCAGCATTAAGAAAAGTAGCACGTGTAAGATTATCAAATGGTTTTGAAGTCACAGCATACATCCCAGGAGAAGGTCATAATTTACAAGAACACTCAGTAGTATTGCTTCGTGGGGGGCGAGTAAAAGATTTGCCAGGAGTTCGTTATCACATTTTAAGAGGAAATTTAGACACACAAGGTATCGCAGCAAGAAAAAAAAGACGATCTCTGTATGGAACTAAAAAACCAAAATAATTTAAAATATGTCTAGAAAAAGAAAAGCTCCTGTTAGAAAAGTTTATCCCGATCCAAAATTTAGATCAGAACTAGTTTCCAAATTTATAAATTGTATTATGTACGACGGAAAAAGATCTACAGCTGAAAGAATTTTGTATGGAGCTTTAGAGAAAATTCAAGAAACCAATAAGCAAGATCCAATAAAAACATTTAACGATGCGATAAGCAATGTTAAGCCAAATGTTGAGTGTCGGTCCCGTAGAGTAGGAGGTGCAACTTACCAAGTGCCTGTAGAAGTAAAGTCAAAACGAGCTCAAGCATTAGCATTAAGATGGATCAAAGATGCCACTAGAAATAGAAAAAATAAAACTATGGCAGAAAAATTGTACGCAGAATTAATAGACGCTTCACAAAACAAGGGTGCTGCGATCAAAAAAAGAGAAGATACTCATAGAATGGCAGAATCGAATAAAGCTTTTGCTCATTTCAGGTGGTAAAAATTTATGGCTGAAAAAAAATATCCTTTAGAAAAATATAGAAATATTGGTATCATGGCACATATTGATGCTGGTAAAACTACTACTACAGAAAGAATTTTATACTATACAGGAAAAAGCCATAAAATTGGAGAAGTCCATGACGGTGCAGCTACTATGGATTGGATGGAACAAGAGCAGGAACGAGGCATAACTATAACTTCTGCTGCAACCACTTGTTTTTGGAACGACCACAGAATTAACATTATTGATACACCCGGGCACGTTGATTTTACAATTGAAGTCGAAAGATCTTTAAAAGTTTTAGACGGTGCTGTTTGTGTGTTTGATGGTGTTGCAGGTGTTGAACCTCAGTCCGAAACAGTATGGAGACAAGCAGACAAATATAAAGTTCCAAGAATTTGTTTTGTAAACAAATTAGATAGAACTGGAGCTGATTTTTATATGTGCGTTTCAATGATAAAAGAAAGATTGGGTTGTAAGCCATTAGTATTACAACTACCTATTGGATCAGAAGCAGATTTAAGAGGCATAATAGATCTAGTTCAAATGAAAGCTGTTATTTGGCAAAATGAGGATCTTGGTGCGAAATTTGATGTTGTGGAAATACCAGCCGATCTAAAAGAAAAAGCTGCTAAATACAGAAAAGAACTTGTTGAAGCTGCCGTTGAAGAAGACGAGAAGTTGATGGAAGTATATCTTGAGGGCAAAGAACCTTCAGAATCTGATTTAAAAAAATGCATAAGAAAAGGTACGTTAGGATTTAATTTTGTTCCGATAACAACAGGTTCAGCTTTTAAAAACAAAGGTGTACAACCTCTTTTAGACGCTGTTGTTGATTATTTACCTAGCCCAATGGATATAGGTTCTATTGAAGGCACTAAACTTGGAACAGACGATAAAGTTCAAATGAAATTTGGAGACAATGAACCATTCAGCGCTTTGGCTTTTAAAGTAGCAAACGACCCTTTTGTTGGTTCGTTAACTTTTATAAGAGTTTATTCTGGCACTATTAAAACTGGCACAAGTGTTTACAATTCATCAAGAGAAAAAACAGAACGTGTTGGAAGAATGTTGTTAATGCATGCCAATAGCCGAGAAGACACTAAGGAAGCAACAACTGGAGATATAGTTGCTCTAGCTGGACTTAAATTTACCGTCACTGGACACACACTTTGTGATGAAGACAAACCTATATTGTTAGAACCTATGGAATTTCCAGATCCGGTAATAGAAATTGCAGTAGAACCTAAAACTAAAGCTGACCAAGAAAAAATGGGTGAAGCCTTAGGTAGGCTAGCTAAAGAAGATCCCTCATTCAGAGTTACGTCTGACGAAGAATCGGGCCAAACTATTATTAAAGGAATGGGAGAACTGCACTTAGATATAATTATAGATAGAATGAAAAGAGAATTTAAAGTTGAAGCTAACATTGGTGCTCCCCAAGTAGCTTACAGGGAAACAATATTAAACTCAGCAGAAGTTACGTATATTCATAAGAAACAAAGTGGTGGATCTGGACAATTTGCAAAAGTTACACTTAGTGTTGAACCACTAGAACCAGGCAAAGGAAGAGAAGTTGAAAATAAAATTAAAGGTGCTTCAATACCTAAAGAATTTATTCCAGGTGTAGAAAAAGGCGTTGAGTCAGTCGCAGAGAGTGGAATTTTAGCTGGCTTCCCGATAATTGATTATAAAGTTACAATTTTAGATGGGTTACATCACGATGTAGACTCAAGCGTTTTAGCTTTTGAAATTGCATCTAGGTATTGTTTTAAAGAGTTATGTCAGAAAGCCACATTAAAACTTTTAGAACCAGTAATGAAAGTTGAAGTTGTTACGCCAGAAGATTTTATGGGTGATGTGATTGGTGATCTCAATAGTAGACGAGGTCAAGTTGGATCTACAGAACCTAGAGGTAATGCTACAGTAATATCAGCAACAGTTCCTTTAGCTAACATGTTTGGGTATATTAATAATTTAAGATCAGCTACTCAAGGTCGAGCTCAGTACTCGATGCAATTTAGTCATTACGATAAGGTCCCTCAAAATGTTCAAGACGAGGTAACAAAGAAATTAGCTTAATATTATGGACAAACAAAATATACGAATACATTTGCGAGCTTACGATAATAAAATTTTGGATCTTTCTACGGAGGAAATAGTAAATACCGCTAAAAGAACTGGAGCTCAGGTAAAAGGTCCTATACCTCTTCCTACAAGAATTGAGAGATATACAGTTTTGAGGTCTCCTCATATAGATAAAAAAAGTAGGGAGCAATTTGAGTCAAGAACACACAAAAGATTAATAGACATTATAGAACCAACACCACAAACAGTCGAAGCTTTAATGAAATTAGATTTAGCTTCAGGTGTAGATATAGAAATTAAAATATAAACCATGACTTTAGGCTTATTAGGAAAAAAAATTGGAATGACAAGAGAGTTTTTGACAAACGGCCAATCTGTACCTGTAACCGTAATTAAAGTTGAAACAGGAAGAGTTTTAGATGTTATTTCAAAAGAAGCTAGAGGATATTCAGCAATTAAAGTTGGATTCTTTTCAATCAAAAATTCTAAATTAACCAATCAAATGAAAGGTTACTTTACTAAAAAAAATACAGAGCCAAAAAAGGTTTTAAAAGAATTCCGTATAGATAAAGTTGAAGAATTCAAAGAAGGTAATGAAGTTGGGTTAGAAATATTAAAAGATACAAAATTTGTTGATGTTAGATCAAAGACTATTGGAAAAGGTTTCGCTGGGGTAATGAAGAGATGGAACTTCGGAGGTCTAAGGGCTTCTCACGGTGTATCTGTTTCTCACAGATCACATGGATCTACTGGTCAAAGACAAGACCCAGGCAGAGTTTTTAAGGGTAAAAAAATGGCTGGGCATATGGGTGATAAATTTAGAACTATGTTAAATTTAGAAATAGTAAAATCAGATTTAGAAAATAATCTTCTTTATATAAAAGGTTCTGTCCCTGGTTCTAAAAATTCTACAGTTTTATTAAGACAATCAATCAAAGATGTGAGAAAGAAAACTTTAATTGAAAAAATTGATGCTAAAAATAAAGCAGCAGAAGCTAAAAAAGGTAAAAAGAAATAAATGAAATTCAACTTATTAAATATTGATGGCGGAAAATCTGAGTCAATTGAAGTTTCAGACAAAATAATGAAATTAAAATTTAATCATAAATTAGTTAAATATGTAATTGATTGGCAGTTAAATCATCAAAAACCTCGTACTGCTAAAACAAAACAAAGAAACGAAATTAGAGGCTCCACCAAGAAAATTTATGCCCAAAAAGGAACCGGTCAAGCTAGACATGCTAGTAAAAAAGCACCTTTATTTGTAGGCGGAGGTCAAGCACATGGCCCTAAAGGAGCAGTTTATAAAGTAAAAAAAATTAATAAAAAAGTTAGAAAATTAGCATTAGCTCAAACAATGGCTAAAAAAAATATAGATAAAAATTTTTTCATTTTATCTGATGTTAAAAAAGAAATAAAAAAAACTAAAGAATTTAATAATTTTTTGCTTAAGAACAAACTATCTAATGCACTAATAGTTTCAGATAAGAATTCAGAAAAGAATTTTTTAAAATCTGCTAGAAATATAAAAAATATTAAGATTATCAATGACGAAGGTGCAAATATTTATGATATGTTAAAATTTACAAATGTAATTATTACTTCATCTTCCATAAAAAAAATTGAAACAAGGTTGTTAGATGAAAAAAATTAATTCAATAGACTCAATAAGACAACCTATTATTACGGAGAAGGCCACCGTTTTGTCTGAACAAAATAAGACTGTTTTTAAAGTACACTCAGGAGCTAATAAAAACTCTATTAAAAAAAATATTGAAAAATTATTTAAAGTAAATGTGATAAAAGTTAACATTATAAATACCAAAACAAAAAAGAAAATTAAACAGGGAAAATTATCTAAAAAACCTGGTTATAAAAAAGCGATAATAACTCTTAAAAAAGGTCAAAGTATAGATCTAACAACAGGAATTTAAATATGGCATTAAAAACATTCAAACCTTATACCAAATCTGTTCGTGGTACAGTTTTAGTAGACAAAAGCCAATTGTGGAAAGGTGACTCCTACAAACCTCTTACTGTTGGGCAACATTCTACCGGTGCAAGAAATAACATGGGAAGAATAACTTCAAGACATAGAGGGGGCGCTCATAAACATAAATATAGAATAATTGATTTCTTAAGATCTAAACGAAACATCAAAGGTGTTGTGGAAAGAATTGAATACGATCCAAACAGAACTAGTTATATCGCACTAATTAAGTATGAAGATAAAGATATGAGATATATTATCTGTCCACAAAAATTAAATGTTGGTGATACTGTTGAGGCAGGTAAAGGAGTTGAAATTAAAGTTGGAAATTGCCTAGAGTTAAAGGATATTCCTCCAGGAACTGAAGTTCATAATATAGAATTAGTGCCAGGATCTGGTGGAAAAATAGCTAGATCAGCAGGTTCTTCCGCGTCATTATCAGGTTTTGATGGCGATCACGCGATCATAAGATTAGGTTCAGGAGAAACTCGAAAAGTTTCTTTAAATTGCATGGCCACACTGGGGGCCGTATCAAACCCTGATCAAAAAAATATTAAAATTGGTAAAGCTGGTAGAACTAGATGGAAAGGTCAAAGACCGCAATCAAGAGGGGTTGTAATGAATCCAGTAGACCATCCTCACGGCGGTGGAGAAGGAAAGACTGCAGGTGGAAGAAACCCAGTGTCTCCTTGGGGCCAGTCTGCAAAGGGACTTAAAACTAGAAAACCACAAAGAAGCGATAAATTAATAATTTCAAGAAGGAAAAAAAGAAAATAATTATGGCTAGATCTGTTTGGAAAGGACCTTTTGTTCACCCAAGTCTTTTAAAAAAGATTGATAAAATTAAATCAGGTGAAACAAAAAAGCCAATTAAAACCTGGTCGAGAGACTCAACAATAATTCCTGATTTTGTTGGACACAGTTTTTTAATTCACAATGGAAAAGCTTTTATACCCATAACTATTTCAGAAGAAATGGTTGGTCATAAACTAGGAGAATTTGCAGCTACAAGAACATTTAGAGGGCACACACCAGCAGATAAAAAAGCAGCTGCCCCTGCAAGTGCAAAACCGGGAGGCGCAGTTGGAAAAAAATAATATTTCAGTTACAGCTGTAAATAAAAATGTTAGATCGAGCACACGTAAAGTTGCTTTAGTTTTAGATTTTATAAGAGGTAAAAAAGCTGATGTTGCAATTAGAGATTTAGAATTTACAAGAAAAAGAATAGCTCACGATGTTAAAAAGACAGTACAATCAGCTGTAGCTAATGCTGAAAATAATTATCAATACGATATTGACACTCTTTACATTAAAGAAGCATATGTTGGGAAATCAATTGTTATGAAAAGGTTTAGACCTCGTGCAAAAGGAAGGGCTAGCGCAATAAAAAAACCTTTTAGTAGAATTACAATTATTTTAGGAGAAAAAAAAGAAACCAAAAAAGAGACTAAAGTAGAAACTAAAAAAGAACCCAAGAAAGAACCTGTGAAAACAACTACTACTGAGGATAAAAAATAATTATGGGACAAAAAATTAATCCAATCGCATTCAGACTTGGAGTCAACAGAGGTTGGGACTCTATCTGGTTTGCTAAGAAAAAAGAATTTGGAAAATATTTAATAGAAGATTTTAAAATTAGAAAATATATCCAAAAAAATATTTTAAATTCTGGTGTTTCAGATATTATTATAGAAAGATCTGGTAAAAAATTAATTGTATCAATACACACATCAAGACCTGGTTTTGTAATAGGAAAAAAGGGAGCTGATATTGAAAAGATTAAATCAAATGTTTTAAAAATATCCAAAGACAGCGAAGTAACAATTAATATTAAAGAAATTAAAAAACCTGAGCTTAATTCATATTTAGTAGCGGAAAATATAGCAACCCAATTGGTAAAAAGAATTGCATACAGACGAGCAATCAAAAGAGGCATGCAGTCAGCAATGCGACTTGGCGCTTTAGGGATAAAAGTTATGGTTAGTGGTAGGTTGGCGGGAAATGAGATTGCTAGAACTGAGTGGGAAAGAGACGGCAGTATACCATCGCACACATTAAGAGCAAATATAGATTATGGTACAGCTGAAGCCTTAACAACTTATGGAATTATAGGAATTAAAGTATGGATTTATAAAGGTCAATTATTTGAAAAAGATGTAGACAATGAAAAAAAAGAAAGGGTAAAAAATAAAAATGCTACAGCCAGTCAGAACTAAATTTAGAAAAGCTTTTAAAGGCAGAATACACGGAAACTCATCAAGAGCTGTAGTTCTAAACTATGGAGCGTATGGACTAAAAGCTCTACAACCAGAAAGAATTATTGGCAAACAAATAGAAGCTGCGAGAGTAGCTTTAACAAGATATATGAAAAGAACAGGAAGAGTTTGGACGCGTATATTTCCAAACATACCTGTATCAAAAAAGCCAACTGAAGTTCGTATGGGTAAGGGAAAAGGTAATCCTGAATATTACGCATGCCGCGTTAAACCAGGACGTATTATTTTTGAAGTCGACGGAGTAACAGAAGAAGTGGCAAGAATTGCTCTTTATAAAGCCTCTGCAAAGCTACCAATTAAAACAAAATTTATTAAGAGATAAAAAATGGCAAAAAATAAAAAAGAAGACCAAAAACTAACAGGAGAACAAGCTATCAAAAAAATTCAAATACTAAAGAAGGATTTATTTAATATAAGGTTTAAAAAAATCAACGGACAGGTTGAGAATCCAGCTCAATACAATGAGATTAAAAAAAGTATAGCAAGATTATATTCAACAATAAATGCAAAGGTTTCTAAATGAGTAAACGAGTGCTAAAAGGTAAAGTTGTAAGTTCAAAAAACAACAAAACAGTAATTGTTCAAGTTGTTAGAAAATTTCAACACCCTTTCTATGGAAAAGTAATATCAAGATCAAAAAAATATCATGCTCACGATGAAAATAACAAATTTAAAGAAGGTGATATTATAGAAATTATAGAATGCGCACCAGTTTCTAAGAAAAAAACTTGGGAGGTTAAAATATAATGATAATGAATCATACAGAATGCACTGTTGCTGATAATACTGGCGCAAAAAGAGTTGAATGCATTAAAGTACTTGGTGGATCTAAAAGAAGATACGCAGGTGTTGGAGATTTAATAGTCATTAGTGTCAAAGACGCCATCCCTAAAGGTAAAGTAAAAAAAGGAGCGGTACACAGAGCAGTTGTAGTTCGAACTAGAAAAGAAATTTTTAGAGACGACGGGTCAAAAATACAATTTGATAATAACGCTGTAGTCTTAACAGATGAGAAAGGTGAGCCTATTGGTACTAGAATATTTGGGCCCGTAACAAGAGAATTGAGAGCTGCAGGTCACACAAAAATCATTTCACTTGCGCCGGAGGTTATATAGTCATGATAATTAAAAAAGGAAATCAAGTTAAGGTTATTACTGGTAAAGACAAAGGGAAAACTGGTGAAGTTATAGAAATTAATAGAAAATTAAATATGATAAAAGTTAAAGCTATAAATTTAGTAAAAAAGCACTTGAAGCCAACAAAAGAAAATAAAGGTGGAATAATTTCAAAAGAAAGTTTTATACACTATTCAAATGTTAAAAACTTAGAAACAAAAAAAGAAGCAACCAAGAAATAAATAAATGATACCAAGATTAAAAAATATATATGAAAAAGAAATTTTACCAAAGTTAATGGCAAAATTAAATTATTCAAACAAACATCAAGTTCCTAAAATTACAAAAATAATCTTAAACGTAGGAATGGGTGAAGATGCTGCAGACACTAAAAAAGTCAAATCATGTCAGGATGATCTTACATCTATTGTTGGACAAAAAGCTGTTGTGACTAAATTTAAAAAATCTATAGCAAACTTCAAAACAAGAAAAGGTTTTGCAGCCGGAGTAAAAGTAACGTTAAGATCAGCGAAAATGTATGAATTTATAGATAGATTGGTCAATATTGCCCTACCAAGAATAAAAGATTTTAGAGGTTTAAGCTCAAACGGAGTAGATAAATTTGGCAATTATAGTTTTGGAATTAAAGAACATATTATTTTTCCAGAAGTAAATTTTGATAAAGTAGATAAAATACGAGGCATGGATATCACCTTAGTTACCACAAGCACTTCTAAAGAAGCGACATTAGAACTTTTGAAAGAATTTAACTTTCCACTAACACTAACAAAAAAAAACTAAAATATGGCTAAAACTAGTGCAATACAAAAAAATCTAAAAAGAATAAAACTGGCAGAAAAGTTTTTAAAAAAAAGAATGGATTTAAAAAAAATAATTAAAGACAAAAAACTCCCTTTGTCTGAAAGATTTGCAGCTCAATTGAAATTGAATAAGCTACCAAAAAATTCTGCAAAAATAAGAGTAGTAAACAGATGTGAAATCACAGGTAGACCACACGGTGTTTATAGAAAACTAAAAATATCAAGGATAGCACTAAGAGAGATGGCCTCATCTGGAAAAATTCCAGGCATGACAAAATCTAGCTGGTAAGGAAAAAAATATGACTTTAATGGATCCAATAGGAGATATGTTAACAAGAATTAGAAACGGGCAACAACGACTAATGCCGCAAGTTCAGATGCCATCGTCAACTTTAAGGCTTAATATTTTAGAAGTCTTAAAAAATGAAGGATTTATTTCAAGCTACCACATTGAAAAAAAAGAAAATAATAAGATAAATTTAATTGTCGATCTTAAATACTACGAAGGCAATCCAGTTATCAAAGAGATTAGAAGAGTTTCAAAACCTGGTAGAAGAGTTTATTCAAGAGCAACAAGCATACCTAGAATTCAAAATGGTTTGGGGTTAGCTATTATTTCAACTAATAAAGGAGTCATGTCCGACATCGATGCTAGAAAAAATAATATTGGTGGCGAAATACTTTGTAGAATATTTTAATGTCTAAAATTGGAAAAAAAAATATAGTTGTACCAAAAGACTCTTCTGTAAAGTCTGAAAATGGAATAACTACTATTACAGGACCTAAAGGATCAAAAACATTGTCTATAAATGATAAAATATTTTCATTAACAATGAACGAAAAGAATGAATTTAACATCAAGCCTTTAGCTAAAGATCTAGATACAAAAACCTCTGTAATGTGGGGTACCTATAGAAGTTTAATTAATAATGCAGTTTTAGGTGTTTCTACAGGACATCAAAAAATTTTAGACATAACGGGCGTTGGTTTTAGAGCAAACATAAAAGGGGAAATACTTAATCTTCAACTAGGTTTTAGCCACGATATTAATTTCAAAATACCAAAAGAAGTTAAAATAACTGTAGAAAAAATGACCATAATTACTATTACAGGAGTTGATAAAGAATTAGTATCAAAGGTTGCTTCTGACATTAAGGCTTTGAAACCAGTTGAGCCATATAAAGGTAAGGGTATTAAAGAAAGAAATCAATTTGTTCTTAGAAAAGAAGGTAAAAAGAAATAATATGAAAAAATTAAATATTACTAAAAAACGAGGACTCAGAAATCGTAAGAAGCTAAAAACAGTTTCTACTAGATACCGTGTGTCTATTTTTAGGTCTTTAAAAAATATTTCTGCTCAGATTATAGATGATAAAGAGAAAAAAACACTTGTTTCCGTCTCTTCAATAGAAAAGGAAATCAAAGCTAATAAAAAAAAGAAAAGCGAAACCTCTTCTCTACTAGGAGAAATATTAGCCAAAAGAGCTACAGAAAAAAAAATTACTAAAGTTTATTTCGATCGGGGAGCTTATAAATATCATGGACGTATTAAATTGTTTGCTGACTCACTAAGAAAAAATGGATTGGAGTTTTAAATGGCTGAATGGCAAAAAAGAGTAAGTGAATATAAAGAAAGATTAGTAGCAATAAATAGAATTACTAAAGTTGTAAAGGGTGGAAGAAGATTTGGTTTCGCTGCTCTTGTAGTTGTTGGCAACGAAAAAGGATCAATTGGTGTTGGTTCTGGTAAATCAAAGCAAGTTCCAGATGCAATTAAAAAAGCCACTCAAGATGCTACAAGAAATTTAATAAAAATTTCATTAAAAGATGGAAGAACATTGCACCATGATGTTAAAGGAAGAAATGGATCAGGAAAAGTTATTTTAAGGTCCGCACCTGTTGGTACGGGTATTATTGCGGGAGGTCCTATCAGAGCAGTTTGTGATGTTCTTGGCATACAAGATATTGTTGCAAAATCTGTTGGTTCAGCAAATCCACACAACGTAGTTAAAGCTTCTATAGATGCTTTATTGTCCCAAGCCTCACCGAAACTTCTATCTGCAATGAGAGGAAAAAAGATATCAGAAATTGTCTCTAAAAGAGAAAACACAAAATGAAATTAAACAACTTAGTAAAAACTAATTCTAAAAAAATTAGACCAGGACGCGGTATTGGTTCTGGCAAGGGTAAAACAGGAGGGAGAGGTATTAAAGGTCAAAAATCAAGATCTGGAGTAGCCATCAAAGCATTTGAAGGAGGTCAAACCCCTTTGTATAGAAGATTGCCGAAAAGAGGTTTTAAATCTCTTGCACCGGACAATACTGCGATTATTAATCTTTCTCATTTGCAGAAATTTCATGATAATAAAAAAATTGACCTAAGTACTCCTATTGATTTAAAATTTTTACAAGGAAAGAAAATATTAAATAAGAAATATATGAAACTTAAAATATTAGGCGATGGTGAGTTAAAAAATAAAATGATCATAACTGCTAATTACGTTTCTAAACAAGCCCAAGTCAAAATTGAAAAAGTGGGTGGAACTCTTAATATTTTAAAGAAATTTGTTTCTAAACGAAGTACTGCTAGCGTTGCAAAAAAACTCACTGAGAATAATACCTCTAAAAAATAGAAATTATAATGTCGAACGAAAACTTAAATCAAGGTGCTTTTGCTAAAGCTAACGATTTAAAAAGTAGAATTTTTTTTACAATTGCAATTTTAATTGTTTATAGAATTGGTACCTACGTTCCTTTAGCAGGTATAGATCCCCAGGCATTAACCCAGGTGATGAGTAATGCTCAAAAAGGTTTGCTTGGCATGTTTAATGTCTTTTCAGGTGGGGCTGTAACGCGGATGGCAATTTTTGCCCTGGGTATCATGCCTTACATTTCCTCTTCAATTATAATTCAACTTTTAACAGGTGTTTCTGATTATTTTAAAAATCTTAAACAACAAGGTGAAATAGGGCGAAAAAAAATTACACAACTAACTAGGTATGGAACTGTTCTTATTGCTTGCTTACAAGGCTACGGTGTTTCCGTAGGATTAGAAAATGCAGGCTCATTAGTCTTAGATCCAGGTATGTCTTTTAGAATTACAACAACAATTGCTTTAGTTGCAGGCACTACTTTTTTAATGTGGTTAGGAGAACAGATCACACTAAGAGGTGTTGGCAATGGAATCTCATTAATAATCTTTTCTGGTATAGTTGCTGAAATTCCAAGGGCTTTAGCTTCTACATTTGAATTAGGTAGAACAGGCGCATTAACACCTACATTAATCGTAATTATGTTTGTTTTAATAATACTAACTGTCCTCTTTATTGTTTTCTTTGAGAGAGCTATGCGAAAAATTCTTATTAACTATCCAAAAAGACAAATGGGAAATAAGGTGTACGGTGGTGAGTCATCTCATCTTCCCCTCAAAATTAATACTGCGGGTGTAATACCAGCAATATTTGCATCTGCTTTATTGTTATTGCCTGTAACATTAACTAATTTTGGTTTTTCAGATTCAGATACTTTTTTAAATATTTCTTCGATGTTTACACAAGGTCAGCCTCTTTATATGCTGTTATATGCCTCAGGAATTATTTTCTTTTGTTTTTTTTACACATCAATAGTTTTTAACCCAACAGAGACTGCAGAAAATTTAAGAAAGTATGGTGGATATATTCCTGGTATTAGACCAGGGGAAAGATCTGCAGAGTATATAGAAACTATTTTAAATAGGCTGACAACTATAGGTGCTTTATATTTGACATTTGTTTGTTTACTCCCGGAGTTTCTAATATCAAAATATCCAATACCATTCTATCTTGGAGGCACTTCAATTCTTATCGTTGTCGTTGTTGCTATGGATACAGTAACGCAAGTTCAAACTAGATTAATGAGCTCACAGTATGAATCGTTAATAAAAAAAACAAAGTTTGGTAAATAGTTAAATTTAAGATGAATATTATTATATTTGGACCACCAGGAGCAGGTAAGGGTACTCAATCTGATTTTATAGTTAAAAACTTTAATCTTTTTAAATTGTCAACTGGTGATTTATTAAGAGAAGAGATTAAAAAGAAAACAGATTTAGGACTAAAGATCACTTCAATTGTAAACGCAGGGTCGTTAGTTTCAGACGCTATAATAAATAGTTTAATAGAAGGCGTAGTTTCAAAAAAAAAATATGAAAACAGAATTATTTTTGATGGTTATCCAAGAAATTTATCTCAAGCTGAAAATTTAAACGAACTTCTTTCTAGATATAGTCAAAAAATTGATATTGTAATAAAACTAAAAGTTTCGCTGGAAGTAATTAAAAAAAGAATTACTGGCAGACTCACTTGCTCTAAGTGTTCAAAAATTTTTAATAAATTTTTTAGTCCTTCAACAGATAATATGACTTGTTGCGAAGGTGGAGTTTTGCAAAAAAGAGATGATGATAATGTTGATGTAGCAGTTAAAAGGTACGAAACTTACGAGAAATCTACCGAACCAGTTTTAGAATTCTATAATAAAATGAATTTAGTAAAGGATCTTAATGGAGAAATGAATATTGAGAGCATTCAGAGCAAAATAGGGGATTATTTGACTGTTATAGAGGCTTGACTTTGCAAAATAACGCCATATAAATACATTTTTTAAACTTATACCCAATAAACTATGGCCCGAATAGCCGGAATCAACATTCCTCCAAATAAAATAGTGTATATAGCACTAACCTATATTCACGGGATCGGCTTGCATTCGTCTAAACAAATTTGTAAAAAATTAAGTATTCCTGACGATGTTAGAGTTAATAATTTAACCGAGGATCAGGTTCTTAAAATCACAGAGTACATTAACACCAATCATAAAGTTGAAGGAGATTTAAGAAGAGACATTTCTCTAAATATTAAACGTTTAGTTGATTTAGTCACATATAGGGGAACAAGACATAAAAAAAAATTACCAGTCAGAGGGCAACGCACACACAGTAACGCTCGTACAAGAAAAGGTAAAGCAATAGCAATAGCAGGAAAAAAACTTACACCACAGAAGTAAAAAATTATTTTATGAATAAAAAAGTTGAAGATAGTAAACCAGCAAAAAGTGCAAAAAATGATGCTGTAAAAACTGCTAAAGTTGAAAAAGTTTCTACATTTAAAAAAAAGAAAAAAGTAAAAAGAAATATTACTTCAGGAATTGCTTATGTTTACTCTACATTTAATAATACTATTATTTCAATAGCTGACGAAAGTGGAAACGTTATCGCCTGGTCTTCGGCAGGAGCAAAAGGTTTTAAGGGTTCAAGAAAATCTACCCCATACGCAGCACAAGTTGCTGCTGATGACGCTGGAGGAAAAGCTTACGAGCAAGGCTTAAGAACTTTGACTGTTGAAGTCAAAGGCCCTGGCTCTGGAAGAGAAACAGCCTTAAGAGCATTTCAATCAAAAGGTTTTAAAATTACATCAATTAAAGACACAACACCTATGCCACATAATGGTACAAGGCCACCAAAAAGAAGGAGAGTATAATGCAAACGGCAAATAATATTATAGATAATAATTGGAAAGCGTTAATTAAGCCAAATAAATTAAAGATAACAAGTAATGAAGATAAGTCATCTGCATCAGTAATTGCTGAACCACTTGAAAAAGGTTTTGGTCAAACTTTAGGAAATGCACTTAGAAGAATTTTACTTTCTTCAGTACAAGGTGCTGCTGTAACAGCAATACAGATTGATAGCGTGTTACATGAGTTTTCTTCTATAAAAGGTGTTAGGGAAGATGTTACGGACATAGTTTTGAATGTTAAAAGTTTAGCAATTAAATCCTCAGTAAATTCTCCTAAAAAAATTATATTAGATGTTAAGGGGCCTAAAGAAATTAAGGCAAAAGATATTACATTACCTGCAGAAATAGAAATATTAAACCCCGAACAAGTAATATGCAATTTAGATGAAAAAACTAATTTTCACATGGAACTAATAGTAAACACAGGAAAGGGATATGTTCCTTCCACTAAAAATAAAGGAGAAGATAGTCCTTTGGGTTTGATTGCTGTAGACTCACTTTTTAGCCCAGTAAAAAAAGTTTCTTACACAGTTGAAAATACTAGAGCGGGTAGTGCTTTAGATTACGATAAATTGTCTATGTATATTGAAACAAATGGAACAGTAAACGCTGAAGACGCTGTTGCTTACGCTGCAAGAATATTTCAAGACCAACTTGCAATGTTTGTGAATTTCGATGATCCAAAAGAAGTTGTTAAAGAAGTTAAATCATCAGAACCTGAATTTAATAAAAATTTACTAAAAAGAGTTGAGGAACTAGAACTTTCTGTTAGATCTATGAACTGTTTAAAGAACGATAACATAATTTATATTGGAGATTTAGTTCAAAAAACTGAACCTGAAATGTTAAGAACACCAAACTTTGGTAGAAAATCTTTAAATGAAATTAAAGAAGTTTTAAATACTATGTCATTATATTTAGGAATGGAGATACCTAATTGGCCACCTGACAATATTGCTGAAATGTCAAAAAAATTAGAAGAAAACAACTATTAAATATGAGACATGGTTTAGGTCATAGAAAGTTAAACAGAACAGCTGAGCATAGAAAAGCTTTGTTCCAAAATATGCTTAATTCCTTAATTAAGTATGAACAAATAACTACAACCTTACCTAAGGCAAAAGAACTAAAACCTTTAATAGATAAAGTTATTACAATTGGTAAAAAAAATAATTTAAGCAATAAAAAAAGACTTTTTTCAAAATTGCAAGACAAGAGCTCAGTTATCAAAGTTTTTGATATTCTTTCATCTAGATATGAAAAAAGAAAAGGTGGTTATTCAAGAGTGCTAAAAGCTGGCTTTAGGTACGGCGATGACTCACCTATGGCAATTATCGAGCTTGTTGATAGAGATATTGAAGCAAAAAAAGTTGATAAACCTAAAAAAGTTGAAACTAAGGAAAAAGACATAGCACCACTAGCGGCAACTAAATAATTTCCTTAAACCACTTCTTCTATGATCAAAAAGTTCGAGGTAGAAAAAGATTTTCACAACACACGTTTTGATCGTTGGTTTAAAAACAAAGTCCTAGATATACCCCAAGGCTTGATAGAAAAAATTATTAGAAAAAATCAAGCAAAGGTTAATGGTAAAAAAACCAAAAGCTCTTATCGTGTGCAAGAAAACGATGTTATAGAAATTTTTAATATCGACAAAATAAAAAAAACTGAAAAGAATTTAATCACTCAATATATACCCTCTCTTACAGAAAGAGATAAATATGATGATTTTATTATAGAAAATAACGAAAATTTTATAGTTATAAATAAACCTTCAGGTATAGCGGTTCAATCTGGAACAAAATCATTTAAAAATGTGGTTGATACTTTAAGGGGAACAAAATATTTTCAAGATTCTAAACCTTATATTGTACATAGGCTTGACAAAGAAACCTCTGGTATTCTAATTGTAGCAAAGACAAGAGAGTATGCTCAATTATTTACATCTTTATTTCGTATAAGAAAAATTCATAAAACCTATTTAGCTGTAGTGTATGGAGAAGTTTCTAATGAAATTAAAGTTTTAGAAGATGATTTAATTTTATATGAAAAAGAAAGAAAAATTGTTCAAAAAGCAACTTCGTACATAAAAATTTTAAAAAGTAGTTCTGATTATTCTTTATTAGAATTAAGGCCTATAACAGGAAGAAAACATCAACTTAGAAAACAATTATATAATATAGGTAATTCAATTATTGGCGACGATAAGTACTACATTAAAAGGGGAAAAGATTTTATAAAAAGTAAAAATTTAATGTTACATGCATATGAAATCAAATTTATGATTAATAATGTAAAATATAATTTTAGAGCTGATTTTAATAATGAATTTAAAGATTTTCTTTCTAAAAAAGATCTAAATATTTTTTAAATTTTTAATAAAAATTTTTTTTAAATTATTTTCTATATTTTTTTTTTTATTGCTAGTTTCTCTCTCCATAGAGGTAATTTTATTATTACTTAACCCACATGGAATTATTTTTTTATAATGATCTAAGTTATTATTTATATTTATTGAGCAGCCATGATATGCAATCCATTGAGACACTCTTATTCCGATTGCAGCAATTTTTTTATCTTTAACCCAAATTCCTATATTCTTTTTATCGGCGTAGCTTTTAATGTTATAAAGCTTTAGGAATTCAATAATACTTAATTCTATTTGTTTAACTAAATTCCTAATATCTTTTTTTCTTTTATTTAAGTCTAAAGCAAAGTAAATTATTTTTTGTCCTGGATTATGTAGAGTTATTTTCCCACCTCTATTAGTTTCAATAATCTTAATTTTTTTATCTAATATTTCATTTTTTTGAGATCTAATACCCCCGGTAAAAGTTAAAGGATGTTCTAATATCCACAATAAGTCTTCTCCTCTTTGCTTTTTAAGTGAATCAACACGTTTTTTTAGAAATTTAAATGCTGATTTATAAGGGATTAATTTTTTACTTATCTTAATTTCTAAGGTCATTTTAAATTGAATTTTACCACTAGATCAACTATTAGTCTCACAAATAATGTAATAGGAATTTTTATGAGTCTTATAAAATCGATAGGTAGCAAAAAAGTAAATTTCGATTTTAATAAAAATTTCATAAGTACTTTTATTGAGAAAATAAGTGGCAGCGATCTTCAATTTATTAATCAAACACTTAAAGATTTACACCCCTCAGATGTAGCTAATTTAATCGAGAATTTACCTGAAGAGACTAGAGTTAAACTTATTGAAATGGAGTCCTTCAATATTGCTCCTGAAATTTTTATTGAATTAAATGAGTCAATTCAAAGCGAGGTTTTACAGCTCCTGTCAATCGACTCAATTTCTAACATTGTAAAAAGGTTAGAGTCAGATAACGCTGTTGCTATTATAGAAAATTTAGATATAGAAAAAAAAAATTCAATTTTAGATAAATTACCACCTAAAGATAGATTTTTATTAGAGGAAGGTCTTAGTTATCCTGAAGACTCTGCCGCACGTATTATGCAAAGAGAATTTACTGCTATTCCAAGCGATTGGACGGTTGGTCAAACAATAGATTATTTAAGAGAGAGCAAAGATTTACCACAGGAATTTTTAGAAATATTTATAGTTGATAATGATTTTAAACCAATTGGTATTGTTCCTTCTTCACGTGTTCTAAGGACAGCTAGAGACTCAAAAATGAGTTTAATAATGCGCGAAATGCCAGTCCTTATTTCTGTTAATATGGACAAAGAAGAGGTAGGGCACACTTTTGAAAACTATAATTTAGTTTCTGCAGGCGTTGTAAACAAAAACAACAAACTCGTAGGTATGATAACTGCAGACGATGTAGTTACAGTAGTTCAAGAAGAAGCTGAAGAAGATGTTTTAAGATTAGCCGGGGTAGGTGATGAAGAAATTACAGATACTGTATTTGTCAAAACCAAAAGAAGATTTAATTGGTTGTTAGTTAATTTAGGAACAGCATTACTTGCATCTTGGGTCATAAGTATTTTTGGTGCAGAAATTGAAAAAGTTGTAGCGTTAGCATTCTTAATGCCAATAGTGGCATCTATGGGAGGTAACGCTGGCATGCAAACACTTGCAGTTACCATTAGAGCAATCGCAACCAAAGAATTATCAAGTAGCAACATAAACAAAATTGTAGGTAAGGAATTTCTTATAGGAGTACTTAATGGTATAATATTTGCAATTATTACTGGCGCTGTTGTCCAGCTGTGGTTCAAACAGATCGATCTTTCTATAATTATCGCAGCATCAATGGTTTTAAACATGATAGTTGCTGGTTTGTTTGGAATTTTAATACCAGTAACTCTAAAAAAAATGAAAATAGACCCAGCTTTAGCTTCTAGTGTGTTCGTAACAACTGTTACTGATGTGATTGGTTTTCTCTCATTTTTAGGTATTGGATCTTTAGTATTTTTATAGATTATCAATTAATCTGATACCCCCCAAGTAATAAGCAATAAAAATATTGAAATTAGACTTTGATTTATTACATATCTTTTTGTCAATTAGGTCTACACACTCAATGTAATCAATTTTAGTAGCACCTAATGCAATTAATTTGTTTAAAATTTGAGATTTTTTTCTATTTAAAATTCGATTAAAAATTAATTTTTTATTATTTTTGAGATATTTATAAATTTTTCCTGCACATTTTATGTGATTATTATTTAGTTTAGAATTCCTAGAAGATATTGCCAATCCATTTTTTTCCCTAACAGTAGGACAAGAAATTATTTGAGTTTTTATATTTTTTTTATTAACATGTGATTTAATTAATGATAATTGTTGAAAATCTTTCATACCTAAATAAATAAATTTAGGTTTTATAATTTCAATAAATCTATTAACCACATTAAGAACCCCCTTAAAATGATGTGGTCTAAATTTTCCACATAAAATTTCAGAAAAGTTATTTAAATATATTTTATTTTTAGGATTAAAAGAGTAAACGTCTTTATATGTAGGGATATACAAGTATTTAATATTAATCCTTTTTAAAATTTTGATATCTTTTATTAATTTTCTTGGATATTTATTAAAATCTTTTCTAGAATTGAATTGTTTCGGGTTTATATAAATTGAAACTAAAATCTCATTTGATTTTTTTTTTGCTTTATTGATTAAGCTTATATGTCCTTTGTGTAGAGCACCCATTGTAGGTACAAATGCTATCTTTTTAAGATCCGAGATCTCATTAATTAAACTTTTTTTATTTTTAAATATTTTCATTTGTAATAATTGAAATTTAAAAGTAAAAGAAACTTATGTTAAGACAAGCAATTATTCCATTAGCAGGATTAGGAACAAGACTTTTGCCTCTCTCTAGTATTACGCCTAAGGAACTGTTACCTATAAATGGTAAATCAAATTTAGAACATATATTAGATGAATGTATAGAAGCTGGCATCAAAGAGTTTATATTTATCATATCAAAAAAAAAAGAGAGTATAAAAAAATATTTTTTTAACGATCAATTTTATAAATCTATATTGTCTAAAAAAAAAGACAAAAGAATTGAACGGTCTTTTCAAAAGCTCAAAAAGTATCAAAAAATGATTAAATTTGTTTATCAGAACAAGCCTAGAGGAACAGGAGATGCTATATTAAAGTCTCAACGACTTATAAAAGGTTCTCATTTTTTAATGTTATTTCCTGACGACCTAATCATAAAAAAAAATTGTACTAAAGAAATGATTTTACTTCATAAAAAAACAAAAGGCTCTATTATTGCTACTAAAACGGTAGACAAAAAAACTGTCTCTAGATGGGGAATTCTTGATTTACGAACAAAGAAAAAAAACTATTTTGAAATAAAAAACGTTGTTGAAAAACCTTCAATTAAACAGTCGCCATCTAATTACGCTATCATTGGTCGATATATACTTCCAAAAATTATTATGAAGAAATTAAAAAAATTAAAACCTGGTCAAGGTGGAGAAATACATATTACAGATGCTATCAGAGAATTAATAGAAGATGGTGAAAAATTTTATGGAAATATATTTAAGGGCAAATATTTAGACTGTGGCACGCTTAATGGATATATTAATTCTACTATAGAAATCTCTAAGGAAAACAAAAAATGAAAATATGCATGATAGGTACAGGCTATGTTGGTCTTGTGAGCGGAACATGTTTTTCAGATATAGGTCACTCCGTATACTGTGTTGACAATAATAAAGACAAGATAGAAAAATTGAACTGCGGGGAGTCTCCTATTTATGAACCAGGCTTAGATGAGCTTATTAGAGAAAATTCAAGTGCGAAAAGATTATTTTTTACGTCTAATCTTTCTGAAGCGGTAAATAAATCCGATATTATTTTTATATGCGTCGGTACACCGACTAAAAAAAATTCTACTTCAGTTGATTTAACTTACGTTCTTAAAGCAGCGAGAGAAATAGCTAAAGTAACGAAAAAAAAAAAAATAATAGTTACGAAGTCTACAGTGCCTGTTGGCACAGGTGATTTACTAGAAAAAATACTTAAAAATAAAAAAAAATTTACTGTAATTTCAAATCCAGAGTTTTTAAGAGAAGGTGAGGCAATAAGAGATTTTCGTTTTCCGGATAGAATTATTATTGGATCAAATTCTTTACACTCACTCAATATAATGAAAAATCTTTATTTACCTTTAATAAACAAAGGTGCAAAATTTTTTACAACAAACAGAAGAGGAGCCGAGTTGATTAAATATGCCTCCAATGCTTTTCTAGCGACAAAAATCACTTTCATTAATGAAATAGCAAACCTTTGTGAAAAAACAGGTATAAACGTTGAAGACATATCTTTAGGAATGGGTTCTGACGTTAGAATAGGTAGCCGTTTTTTAAGAGCTGGTCCAGCTTATGGAGGCTCGTGTTTTCCAAAAGATACTAAAGGTTTAGTATCCATTGCAGATAAAGTTAAAATTAATCTATCAATTGTTAAATCTGTAATTAAATCAAATCAAAATAGAAAATTATTGCTTCTGAAAAGAATTGATAAAATCTTTGGAAAAAATATAAAAAATAAAAAAATTGTTTTTTTAGGAGTAACCTTTAAACCAAATACTGATGATATGCGTGACGCGGTTAGTCTTTATATGATCCCGCTTCTTCATAAAAAAAAAGCAATTATTTCCTACTATGATCCAACTGGAGAAAAAAAGGAATTTTCAACATTTAAAAATTGTTATTTTTATTCAAATATAAAAGATGCATGTAAGGCTGCAGATCTTATAATTCTACACACAGAATGGGATCAATTTAAATCTCTTGACTTTAAAAAGCTTGTCAAAAATAATAAATTTACACTATATGATTTAAGAAATCTTTATAGTATTGAACAAATGAAGAAAAAAAATATTAAGTATTTTTCAATAGGTAGGTAATTTTTAAAAAATTTCAAATATAGCATCAACTTCAACAGCTACACCAAGAGGAAGACCGTTTACACTTACAGCTGCTCTTGCGTGCATACTTTTTTCTCCAAAAATTGAAGTTATCAATTCAGATGCTCCATTAATTACTTTTGGCTGCTCTGTGAAGTTACTTACTGAGTTAACATAACCGGTTAATTTTATACAAGATTTTATTTTTGTTAAATCATCTTTACACGCAGATTTAGCGTGTGAAATAATACTAAGAGCGCATCTTTTTGCGGCTTTATAACCATCTTCCGTTGTAAGATCTTCCCCAAGTTTACCCTTAATTAAAGTTCCTTTTTCATCAGTTGATATTTGTCCTGAAATAAAAAGTAATTTACCTACAATTTTACTAGCAACATAAGCTCCAACTGGATCTTTTGGTTTGGGAAGCTGTATATTTAATTCTTTTATTCGTTCATTTACAGACATTTATATTTTATTAATTACTTTTAGAGAGTTTAAAATATCTTTATTTCTTTCCTTTAATGTTGTCTATTTGCTCACCAGCTTTATTCCATTTTTGTTTTTGGTATTCTTTTGTTTCATCAGCAAATTTTTTCATCTTACATGGAATATCATAACCCTTACATTTAACTTCATTGGCGTTAACAGAGCTGTTTAAAGCCAAAGTTAAAAATGTAATTACTAAAATAACTTTTTTCATTTTATCTTTCATTTTTTTTTTTTATTTTTTTTCTTACTTTTATCATATTCTTTTCTTTTATCTATCAATATTAGTGCTTCTTCCATAGTAATTTCAGTAGGATCTTTTTCCTCTGGTATTGTTGCATTAAGTGATTTGTATTTTATATATGGTCCAAACTGACCCTTCATAATTCTTACTGGTTTTTTATCCTCAGGGTGCTCACCTAAATCCTTTATAATAGATGAAGATATTCTACCAGGTTTTGCTTCTGCAATTAGTGTAATTGCTCTGTTTAATCCTATGGAAAAAATTTCTTCAACATTTTCTAATCTTGCTGATTTATTTTCACACTTTAAGTAAGGACCAAATCTTCCTGAGTTTAAAACTATGTCTTTTCCTGTTTCTGGACTTTGTCCAAGAACTTTAGGCAATGAACATAAAAATTTTGCTTGAACTAAATCTACATTGTCTACCTCAATACCTTTTGGAATAGACACATTTTTCATACTATCGTTTTCTTTTATTTTTTTTTTCTTCCTCTTTTTCTTTTTAGTATCATCTTCAGCATTATCAATTTCTTTTTCATATTGTAAGTAAGGACCAAATCTTCCATTTTTTAAATGTATATCTTTTCCAAAATCATTTTGTCCAATCAACTTTGGTTCAGCAAGATTATACTGAGCGGCAGCTTTTGCTTTAGATAAAGGTCTTGTAAATTTACATTCTGGATAGTTGGAGCACCCAATAAAAGCACCACCTCTAAAACTATTTTTTAAACTTAGTTCACCGTTTGTACACAGCTTACATTTTCTATCGATCGAGTCATTTTCATTTCTTTCAAATATTAAATTTCCAAGACTTTCATTCAAAAGGTCCAGAACTTCACGAGTTCTTTTTTCTTTAACAGAATTAACATTAGAATAAAAATCCTTCCAAAATTCCTCCAGAACTGTAATCCATTCAATTTTTCCGCTTGTAATTTCATCAAGTTGATTCTCTAGGTTTGCAGTAAAATTGTAATCTACATACTTTGTAAATAATTTTTCTAAAAAAGCTGATATCAGTTTGCCTCTATCTGTTGGATGAAATCGTTTGTTTATTTGTTCAACATAATTTCTGGTAGATAAAACTGATATTATGCTTGCATAAGTTGATGGTCTACCTATTCCTAACTCTTCCATTTTTTTAACAAGGCTTGCCTCCGAGTATCTAGGTGGCGGATCTGTGAAGTGTTGTTCATCATTTATTTTAAGGATACTAACATCCTCACCTATTCTACATTCCGGCAGTATGTTCTTTGTATCTTCATCCGTTTCTTGAATTTCATAAACTTTTAAAAAACCGTCAAATTTTACAATCGACCCATTAGCCTTAAAGTTAATTTTCTGATCTTCCGAAGAAATAATGATGCTATTTCTATAAAATTCAGCCGGATTCATTTGAGATGAAAGGGCTCTACTCCAAATCAAATCGTAGAGTTTAAATTGGTCGGCATTAACATATTTTTTTATATCATTTGGTTTTCTTAAAATGTCCGTTGGACGAATTGCTTCATGTGCTTCTTGAGCATTTTTAGCTTTTTTCCCAGTATATGTATTTGGCTCATCTGGCAGGTATTCTTTTCCAAAATCTTTTTGTATCAAACTTCTAAATTCTGTAATAGCTTCTTTTGAAAGATGAGTTCCATCTGTTCTCATGTAAGTTATTAAACCTGTAGTTTCTCCTTCAATATCAATTCCTTGATAAAGTCTTTGGGCAATTTGCATAGTTCTTGAGGCGCCAAATCCAAATTTTCCTGAAGCAGTTTGTTGCAGTGTTGATGTAGTAAAAGGGGCCAAAGGATTTCTTTTATGTACTTTAGAATTAACATCTTTGATCTTAAATTTAGATTTATTAATTATACTTAGCGCCCGATCAACCTCACTTTTATTTTTAAAAGTGAAACGTTCAACTTTATTTTCATTGAATAAACTAAGTTTAGAAGAAATATTTTTGTTTTCAGTGTCCGTAAATTCAGAGGCGAGAGTCCAGTATTCTTCAGGTTTAAACAATTCAATCTCATGTTCTCTTTCTGTAATTAATTTTAATGCAACCGATTGAACGCGACCAGCAGATTTAGAACCGGGAAGCTTAGTCCATAAAATTGGTGAAATATTAAATCCAACAAGATAGTCCAATGCTCTTCTCGCTAAGTAGGCATCAACTAAAGGCAACTCTATCTGTCTTGGATTTTTTATTGCTTCTAAAATGGCATTTTTAGTAATCTCGTTGAAAACTACGCGTTCTAAGGTTTTGTCTTTAAGTATTTTTTTTGAAATTAGATATTCTTTAACGTGCCAGGCTATAGCTTCGCCCTCACGATCAGGGTCGGTTGCAAGTATAATTTTATCTGAGTCTTCAGCAGCATCTGTAATTTCTTTTAAATATTTTTTCGAAAAAGAGTCAATTTCCCAAAGCATTTCAAAATTTTTTTCTGGATCTACCGATCCGTTTTTAGATGGGAGATCTCTGATATGACCATAACTCGCTAAAACTAAATAATCTTTTCCAAGATATTTATTAATAGTTTTAGCTTTCGCAGGACTTTCAACAATAACTAAATTCATTATTGCATTTACTTACAAATCTGAATGGTTTTGTCAAACGCTACTATAATTTTATGAAAAAAACGTTTTAAAGGTTGATTTTATTTTCTGTTTTTTTTTTAAGTCTGACTATATTTTCTCTATGCGTGTAGACTGCAATGATAAGAATTATAAAAAAAAACATAACCTTAAAAGAATTTTCTAAATAAATTGAGTATATAAAAATAATTCCTATACTTACCAAAGAAGAAACAGACGCATACCTTGTAAGATACAAAATTAAAACCCAACAAATTAAAAAAATTATTCCTAAATTTATTGATAAAGCAAAAAGAATACCAAAAAAAACAGCTATTCCTTTTCCTCCTTTGAATTTTAACCAAACAGGAAATATATGTCCAAGAAAACTCATAAGAGCGGCTAAATAGATATAATCTGTGAAATAATAATATGTTGCAGCAACTGTTATGTAGCCCTTCAGGCCATCTAAAACTAAAGTAAGGAAACCTAATGATTTTTTTCCAGTTCTAAACACATTTGTGGCACCGATATTACCCGACCCAACGTTTCTAAGATCTTTATTTAAAAATAATTTTGTTAAAATTAAACCAAATGGAATTGAGCCTAGGAGATAAGCGTATAAAGCTATGTATAAGATTTCTAAATTCACTATGATTTAAACACAACTTCTCCGTTAAGTAGAGTCATAATAACTTTTCCCTGGAGCTTTCTACCTTCTATTGCCGAGTTTTTGGATTTTGATTTTAAATCATCTGCGTTAACGACCCATGGTTTATCTAGATCAAAGATACAAATGTCAGCATCAGATCCTTTCTTTAGAGATCCTTTGTTTATTTTTAAAATTTTTGAAGGATTTATAGTTAGAGTCTCAATTATTTTCGTTAGAGGTAAAGACTCGTTGTGGTGCATTTCTAAAGCTAACGATAAAAGGGTTTCTATACCTATTGCACCAGTAGCAGCTTGCGCAAAAGGTAATCTCTTCCCTTCCTCATCTTCAGGAGTATGATCAGATACAATCACATCAATTAACCCTGATTTTATTCCTTCCACTAACGATGTTCTATCATCCTCTAGTCTAAGCGGAGGTGAGAGTTTTAAAAAAGTCTTAAAGTCACCAATGTCATTTTCATTTAGTGAGAGATTATTGATAGAAACACCAACACTAAATTTTAAGCCTTTTTCTTTATTTTTTTCAATTACATCAAGTGAATCTTTTGAGGAGATTTGGTTTATATGATACCTGCATGGAAATTTATTTAACAAGGTAAGATCTCTCTCGATAATTATTTTTTCTGCAATGTATGAAATTCCACCAAGGCCTAATCTAGTTGATACTTCACCCTCGTTAATACAGCCATTCTTTGAAAGCTCATAGTCCTCAACATGCTGCATAATTAAAACACCTATATCTGAAGCATAATCCATTATTCTTGCCATTGTTTCAGTATTCTGAACTGTCTTTACTACATCTGTAAACCCAATAATCCCTTTAGCAGAAAGTAGCCCAAATTCAGACATTTCTTTCCCACCAATTTCTCGAGTTAGAGAGGCACAAGGGAATAAATTTACAGAAGCTTTATCTCTTCCTCTTCTGATTATAAAGTCTACCATGGAAACATTGTCGATAATTGGTTTGGTGTTAGGCATGGTAACAACAGATGTTACACCACCTGACAAAGCTGCTTGACTTAATGTTCTAAAATTTTCTTTATATTCATATCCAGGTTCTCCAACAAATGCTTTCATGTCAACAATTCCAGGAATTATTATATGATTTTTTACATCTATAACTTCTGCTGAAGGAACGTCATCTTTTTTAACATTTTTTCCTACTGCTGTTATTTTACCTTCTTCATTAATGATAACAGAACCTTTTTCATCCATTTCTTGTGATGGATCTATAATACGAGCATTAATTAATATTTTTTCTTTCATTTTATTTACAATATATTTTTAAACATGCCATTCTTACTGCTACACCTAATTCAACTTGCTCTTTAACAAGACTTACGTTTATATCGTCTGCAAGTTTGGTATCTATTTCAACACCTCGATTCATCGGTCCAGGATGCATTATTAAAGCATCTTTACTAGCAAATTTTAATTTTTCTGGTGTTAGCCCAAAAAATTCATAATATTCTCTTTTTGAAGGAAGAAACGTGCCCTGCATTCTTTCATTTTGTAATCTTAACATCATTACGATATCACATTTATCCAAACCTTTTTTCATATCTGTAAAACTTCTAACACCGAGTCTTTCAATTGATGAAGGCATTAAAGTTTTTGGACCTATAACATTGACTTCTGCACCTAACATGTTCATTAAATAAATATTTGACCTAGCTACTCGTGAGTGAAGGATATCTCCACAGATTGCAATCTTTAATCCTTCAATCTTTCCTTTTCGATTAATTATGGTTAAAGCATCTAATAGAGCTTGAGTAGGGTGTTCTCTTTGACCATCACCAGCATTAATTACTGCGCAGTTAACTTTTTGTGAAAGTAAATTAGGCGCTCCAGAGTCTTGATGCCTTATTACAATTATATCTGGGTGCATTGCATTTAAAGTCATTGCTGTATCCATCAAAGTTTCACCTTTTTTAAGTGCTGAATTACTCACATTCATAGTCATCACATCAGCACCAAGCCTTTTTCCAGCTAAATCAAATGAGCTTTGTGTTCTTGTTGAAGGTTCGAAGAATAAATTAATTTGAGTTTTACCTCTTAGAATGTCTAGTTTTTTAGATGGGCTCCTATTTAATGATATGAAGGCTTTTGCTTCCTCAAGAATCCTTTTGGACTCTAGAATAGATAAATTTTGAATACCTAATAAATGTTTGGAGGTACTTTTAATAGCTGAAGTTTTTTTTTGAACTGCCATTAAAATCAACTCTATAGGCCTTTTGCACTAGTAGATCAAGTAATTTATCTCTTTAGATAGTCCAAGGCACCTTGAAGAATAAAGGCTGCAGAATTTTCATCTAATTTACTTATTTTTTTAGTCGTATTAACATTCAAATCATTGGATAAATTAAATGCTCCTCTACTCGAAAGTCTTTCATCCCACATAGTGATAGGTATAGTAATATTTTTTGATAGGTTAATAGCAAGATCTTTTGCAGATTGAGATGAGTTACTAGAAGACCCATCTAGATTAATAGGGTTGCCAACAACAATACCTTTGATATCATTTTCACTGATAATTTTATTTATTTCAAGCAACAGATCAGAAAAATTATTTTTAATTATAGTTGTATATGGCGTAGCTATAATTTTATTTTCATCGCATATAGCTATGCCTATTCGTTTCTTTCCAGGATCAATCCCTATTAATCGTGATTTTTTATCTATTTTTTTTTCGAATTCTTCAATATCCAGCATGATTATGTTATAAATTATGTTATTAGTTTCCAAAATTAACATAGATCACAAATGTCCATAGATAAAGATAAAATTAAACACACTGCTAAATTAGCCAGAATTTCATTGGATGAAAAGAAAATAGACAATCTATCAAAAGACTTATCTAACATTTTTAAATTTATTGAAAAACTAAATAAGGTCAATACTGATAATATTAAACCACTAAGTTCAATCCTAGATTCCTCTTTAAGAACAAGAGAAGACAATGTTACAGATGGCAATAAAAGAGATGAAATATTAAAAAATGCACCAAATAAAAATGAAGATTTTTTTATTGTACCTAAGGTTATAGAGTAGATGACTGATTTAACTAAAAATAGTTTAAATGAAAACGTTAATTTAATTCGACAAAAAAAAATCAAGTCTGAGGAACTAACATTAGCTTTTGTTGAAAACATAAAAAAAGGAAAAAAACTTAATTCATTTATTACAGAGTGTAATGATGCAGCAATAGCTAGCGCAAAAAACTTTGATAAAAAACCAAATTTTGATGGTCTATTACCTGGCATACCAATCGCTGTTAAAGATTTATTTTGTACAAACGCTGTAAAAACTACCGCTGCAAGTAAAATGTTAGAAAATTTTGTGCCAACCTATGAATCGACAGTTACTGGCAATTTATGGTCAGAAGGAGCTTTTCTTTTGGGTAAATTAAACTGTGATGAATATGCAATGGGGTCATCAAATGAAACTAGTTTTTTTGGAAACGTTATAAACCCAATTAAAGAAAACACTGTTCCAGGTGGCTCATCAGGTGGCTCTGCTAGTGCGCTTGCTGCTGATCTTACGCCAGCTACAATTGGAACTGATACTGGTGGATCTATAAGACAACCTGCGTCATTTACAGGTACAGTTGGATTAAAACCTACTTATGGCCTTTGCTCAAGATGGGGAATAGTTGCTTTTGCCTCTTCTTTAGATCAAGCAGGCCCAATGACAAAAACAGTTTCAGATTGTGCCTTAATGTTGGAGGCTATGGTTGGATTCGACCCAAAAGATTCTACATCTATTAATAAAAAAAAAGAAAATTATTCTAAAAATTTATCACAAAATATAAAAGGTCTGAAAATAGGAATTCCTAAAGAATATAGAGTCGACGGCATGCCTAAGGAAATTGATGATCTTTGGGAAAAAGGTAAAAAATTTTTAAAAGAAGAAGGTGCTGAAATAATAGATATCTCGTTACCCCATACAGAATATGCATTGCCAACATATTATATAGTCGCGCCAGCAGAAGCCTCATCAAATTTAGCGCGATATGATGGAGTTAAGTACGGTTACAGATCTTCAAAAGGTGCAAATCTTATTGAAATGTACGAGCATACAAGATCGGAGGCATTTGGAGATGAGGTAAAAAGAAGAATATTGATAGGTACTTATGTTCTTTCTTCTGGATATTATGATGCTTATTATCTGAAGGCACAAAAGGTAAGACAATTAATTAAAAATGACTTTGATAGTGCATTTAATAATGTTGATGCAATACTAACTCCTTCTACACCAAGTGCTACTTTTAAAATTGGAGAAAAAAAAGATGATCCTATTTCAATGTACTTAAATGACATTTTTACAGTTCCAACTAATCTAGCTGGTATCCCAGCGATGTCAGTTCCAGCAGGCTATGATAAAAACAATTTACCTTTAGGGCTACAATTAATAGGTAAGCCTCTTGGCGAACAAACTTTATTAAATATTGCTTATGTAATTGAATCTAAAAGCAATCTAAAACAAAATATTTCAAAATGGTGGGAAAAATAATCAATGAGTAAAGATAATTCAAAATATCTAGTAGAAGGAAGAACTGGTAAATGGGAAGTGGTAATTGGGCTCGAGGTTCATGCTCAAGTATCTTCAAATTCTAAATTATTCTCTGGTTCTTCAACAAAATTTGGTGCTGAACCTAATACGCAAGTGAGTTTAGTAGACTCCGCATTTCCTGGCATGCTACCAGTGATTAATGAATTTTGTGTACAGCAAGCCATAAAAACAGGATTAGGATTAAATGCTAAAATTAATTCTTACTCTGTTTTTGATAGAAAGAATTATTTTTATGCTGATCTTCCTCAAGGTTACCAAATATCTCAATACAAAAATCCAATAGTAGGAGAAGGCGAAGTAAATCTTGATTTGTTATCTGGAAGTAAAAAAGTAGGTATAGAAAGACTTCACTTGGAGCAAGATGCAGGAAAAAGTATTCATGATTTAGATCCTAGCAATACATTTGTAGATCTTAATCGTTCTGGTGTAGCTTTAATGGAAATAGTTAGTAAACCAGAACTTAGTTCACCTGAGGAAGTTAATGCATATGTAAAAAAACTCAGATCTATAATGAGATATCTAGGAACGTGTGATGGTAACATGCAGGAAGGTTCTCTAAGAGCTGATGTTAACGTTTCCGTTAGAAAAGAAGGAGAAAAATCTCTTGGCACCAGATGTGAAATTAAAAATGTTAATTCAATAAAGTTTATGCAAATGGCTATTGATTATGAAGCAAAGAGACAAGTTGACCTTTTAGAGTCCGGTGAATCTATTAATCAAGAAACAAGACTCTTTGATATAAAAAAAAATGAAACAAGGTCTATGAGATCTAAAGAGGACGCGCACGACTATAGATACTTCCCAGATCCTGATTTGTTACCCTTAAATTTAGAAAAAGGTTTAATTGAAAAAATTAAAAAAGAACTTCCAGAGCTGCCTGATCAAAAAAAAGTAAGATTTATTAAAGATTATTCATTGAGTCCTTATGAGGCAAATGTTTTAGTTTCAGAGAAAGAAGTAGCTGCATACTTTGAGGAAGTAATTATATCTGCAGATAAAAAGTTAGCTACAAACTGGATAATTGGAGATCTTTTTGCTTCTCTTAATGAAAAAAACATATCTATATCTGAGTCACCAATTAAAGCTAAACAAATGGCAAATTTAATTAATTCTATTTCTTCTGGATTGATTTCAGGTAGAGCAGCTAAAGAGGTTTTTGAAATAATGAAAGAGACTGGTGGTGACCCTGTTAAAATCATTGATGAAAAAGGATTGAAACAAAAAAGTGATCCTAAAGAACTAGAAACGATTATTGATAAAATTTTAGCAGACAATAAAGAAAAAGTTGATCAGTACAAATCAGGCAAAGATAAATTATTTGGTTTTTTTGTAGGACAGGTAATGAAAATTTCTGAAGGAACAGCCAATCCTCAACTAGTTAATGATATACTTAAAAAAAAACTTAAGTAATCAATTCAATGGGACAAAACTTAGAAATTACAAAAAAATTAGAAGCTTATATAGAAAATTTAAGTAAATCATTACACCCAATCCAAAAAGAAATAATTTCATACAACAAAAGTTTGGGTGACATAAAAAGAATGCAAATATCTATTTCCCAATGTCAATTCTTAGAGTTGATAATTAAAGTATCTAATAGTAAAAAAATTTTAGAAATTGGAACTTTTACCGGGCTAAGTGCTTTATCAATGTCATTAGCTTTACCAGAGGACGGACAACTTATTGCATTAGATAAAAATGCAGATACCAATAAAGTTGCCAAAGAGTTTTTTAAGAAAGCTAAACAAGAAAATAAAATTAAAACTATAATCAAACCAGCTTTAGAGTCTCTTTCCGATATAAAAAAAGAAAACAAATTTTTTGATCTTGTGTTTATTGATGCTGACAAAGATAATTACAAAGAATATTATGATCGATCTTTAGATCTAGTTAAAAAAGGAGGTTTAATAATTACAGACAATGTTTTATGGCATGGAGAAGTTGCCGATGAAAAAAATAATGAAAAATTTACAAATATTATTCGAGATTTTAATGAACACGTTAAAGATGATAAAAATTCAGATCAAATAATTATACCAATAGGTGACGGTCTTACTGTTTGTAGGAAAATTTAATGTTTAGTATTTTTGGTTTTTACAAGTTCAAAAGAATTAACAATTTAAAAAAGAACAAATCTATTCTTCAATTGTATATGACAAAGCATCAAGTCATGGGTGCTGTAATCTTAGCAAAAGAAGGTATTAACGGAACTATTTCTGGAAAGAAAAAAAATCTAATAAAAGTTAAAAAAAAAATTTGTACAATTTTACAGATTAAAAGTTTTGATAACGAAAACAATTCTGTGAGTAAATTTCAACCCTTTCATAAACCTAAAGTTAAGATCAAGAAAGAAGTCGTTCCTATTGGTTTAAAATTAAATAAAAAAATTAAACAAAAAAATCAATATGTAGAACCTGAAAAATGGAACAAAATTGTTAAAGCTAAAGAAACTTTTCTTATTGATGTGAGAAAGCCGTTTGAATATAAAGTCGGTACATTCAAAAATGCAATCAATCCTAACGTGAGGCATTTTAGAGATTTCCCTAATTATCTAAAAAAAATTAAAAAAAATCACCCCGTAGCTATGTTTTGTACTGGTGGAATTCGTTGTGAAAAAGCTTCTGTATTTTTGCAAAATAAAGGTTTTAAAAAAGTTTATCAATTAAAAGGAGGAATTCTTAATTATTTAGAAAAAATTAAAAAAGAAAAAAGTTTATGGAGAGGCGAATGTTTTGTTTTTGACAATAGAATTTCTGTAAAACACAAACTTAAACAAGGTACTTATTCAATGTGTGGTGGTTGCAGAACACCAGTATCTACTTTAGAAAAAAAATCAAAAAAGTATGAAGCAGGAGTTTCATGTTCAAATTGTCACGACAATCTTAGCAAAAATCAAAAAGAGAGATTTAGAATGAGACAAAAACAAATAAGTCTTGCTAAACAACTTGGAAAAAAGCATATATTCCAAAAAGAATTCAAGTCAGAATTTAATTTATGAATATAACAAAAGACTCTATTTGGAGTTTACTTATAAAAATCACAGTGCCAGCAAGTACTGGTTCACTATTTATGACTTTTTATAACCTAGTTGATACTTTTTTTGCTGGAAAAATTTCTCCTGAGGCTCTTGCTGCTGTGGCAAAATCATGGCCCATAACTTTTATAGCATTAGCCATATCTATTGGAGTTCAAGCAGGGACTCAATCATTAATAAGCAACTCGGTGGGAGCTAAAGAAAATAAATTAGCATCTCTTTATGTCGCTCAGTCAATTACCTTAGCAATTATTATATCAATTTTTGTAACGCTTTTTGGTTTAAATTTTTCAGAGTTCTTGCTTAAAATTATGGGGTCATCTCCAGAAAGTATTATTCTAACAAGGGAATATTTAGATATTATTTTCTATGGTTCAATTATAATTCTAGTTCAACTTTCTTTAAATGGAACATTAGCGGCTCAAGGCGATACTAAAAGTTACAGAAATATTTTAATAATATCTTTTTTTTTAAATATTTTTCTTAATCCACTTTTTATATTTGGATATGGAATTATACCAGCTTTTGGTATAGCTGGCCTAGCAATATCAACTTTAATCGCTCAAGGTGTGGGTGTTTTATATTTAATTTATAAAGTCTACTGCTGTAAATTAAAAAAATTTTTGTATTCACAATGTTTTATTCCTAAAATTAATTTGTTGATTAATCTTTTCAAACAATCTGTACCAATTATGTTTACTATGCTTATGATAATGTTTGGTGTTTTTAATATTTTCTATTTCGTTGGACAATTTGGCGAACTATCTACAGCGGGTTATGGTACAGCAGTTCGTATTGAGCAAGTTTTACTTTTACCAGTTATAGGTTTAAACACAGCTGTCCTAACTATTGCTGGACAAAATTATGGTGCCAAGTTTTTTAACAGAATTAAAGAAGTTTATGGAAAAGCTTTATTTTTTGGTTCTGGATTTATGATTATTGCTGGTGTTATTATTTATTTATCGTCAAGCTTAGTAATTTCATTTTTCACGACTGATCAGGAAGTAATTAGGAGTGGCGCTCTTTATTTAAAAGTAGCAGCATTAATAGGACCAATCTATCCAGTCTTCTTTATAACATCAGCTTTGTTTCAAGCTCTCAAATTAGCAATTTATAGTTTATACATGACAATTATACGTTTAACCTTAATACCGTTTCTTTCTCTTTGGTATGTAATCAATATTAGAGGTGGTGAATATCAAGATATTTTTTATACGATAATGGTTACTAATTGGCTAATGGGATTAGCAGTATTATCTTTTATTCCTTTTTTATTGAGAAAAAAATTAAGAATGAGCTTTAAGAAGGTATTTGCATTTTAATTTTAGACTTCTTTAAAATTTTCTCTCCAGGTTTTAACAGCTTCTTCCCATGATGGAATTTGATCTCCTTCATATCCATATGTTGACCCTGTACCAATTAAACTAAAGTTTTTCATAGCTTTCGAGTGAGCTTTGCCTGTTAAATATTTTATCATCATATTTCTATTCTTCCATGCAGTTATAGTGTGATAATAACTATCTTTTTTTTTCGATTCACAAAATAGATTACCTTCAGATTTTTGTGCCGCTCTAAATGCTGGTATTGTAAAAATCCAAAACCTTATAGTTGTAAAAAAATTTCTAGGCTTTAATCCAGTGATTGAAATATACATATTTTATCTTTCTAATTTTTTTTCTAACTTTCTAACAAAATAAGAAACTATAAGTATCAATATTAGGTACTCCAGAATTAAAAAAGTATAAATTTCCAGCGGTCTATAAGTAGTAACAACTAGTTCATTTGCTTTTCTAGTAAGGTCAGCAATACCAATAATAGAGACGAGAGAAGACATCTTAAGCACATAAACGAATTGATTACCTAAGGCAGGCAAGACTACTTTTATTGCTTGTGGCAGTATTACTAGTCTCATTTTTTTCCAAAAGTTCATTCCTAAAGAATTAGCAACTTCATATTGCCCTTTGTTAATTGAATTAATCCCTGCTCTAAAAATTTCGGCTTGAAAAGCACTTTCACTGATCGTTAGCGCAACGATTCCTGACACAAAAGGAGAAAAACTTATACCTGTCATTATTGGTAGACCATAATAAATCCAAAGTATTAACACTAACAATGGAATGGCTCTTACTATTTCTACATACGCAATATTAAAATAACTTAGGAATTTATTATTTGAAAGTGAAGGTAGTGCAACTACTAAACCTATGAACATTGCTAGAATAATTGAAATTACAGAAATATAAATTGTAATTGATATTCCACTTATTAAAAATTTAAGATTAGTTAAACCATCTAGACTACTTGGGTCAAGAATTTTCCAACCCCATTCATAATCTGAGTTACATCCTTGTAAAATTAAAAATAGAGCAAGGTATTTTATAAACTTCACAAACTAGTCATATTCATTAATGGAAGTTATATAAATTTAAATTATAAACTTTTAAGATTATATTTAGCTAATAAAGTCTCAAAAAAGCCTGATGCTTTTTTACCTTTAATCCATTTATTAACATAATTATTCCAATCTTTATTATTTTTGCCTACCATCATTGCTAGAAAAGCTGGATTCTTTTCACCATCTTTAACTATTACAAGCTGAGGATACTTAACAACTAGTGTATTGGCTTCAGTTGAACTTGTTATGTTTCCATCTGCTCTTCCAGAGAGCACTTCTTGAAAGTCTCTTGCTGGTGCTTCAACTGATTTTAACTTTGATTTAGGAAAAAATTCTTTAGCTTTTTCTTCTTGAGATGTTCCAAGTGTAGTAGCTATTGTAACATTTTTGTTATTTAAAGAATTCCATGTTGAATATTTTTTTGAATTTTTTTTAAGAACTAATGGAACTGTTCCATATTTATAATATGTATCTGTAAATCCTGCCACTTCAGCTCTTTTAGGAGTTTTAGTTACGCTCGTAGATATATCATATCTATTAGCAGTAATTCCTGAAACAATCGTTTTCCATTCCGTAGGGACAAATTTAACTTTCACGCCCATATCTTTCGCTAATTCTTTCATTACATCAATATCAAATCCCTTGTACTTGTTTGTGGCCGGATCTTTCATTGTCATTGGATCCCAATCACCAGTGGTTCCAACTTTTAATTCACCACTTTTTAAAATGTCTTGAAGTTTCGTCTCAGCGTTTGCTACCACTGTAGAAAGTATTAGTATTGTTGCTATTATAAGTTTTTTCACTTTTTCAATAATACATTTTTTGTTTTAAATGTCCTTTACCTTTTTGACCCACTTTATATTTGACATTTCTAGATGATAGGGGTTATAAAAGAACAAAACAAGAACATTATGAAACTAACAATACCATTTTACTTACACAAAGCAGGGGCTGGTTTTCCTTCTCCAGCAACAGATTATATTGAAGATGATTTAGACCTAAATACTCATTTAATAAATAATGCACCAGCAACTTTTATAATTAGAGTACAGGGCAAATCAATGAGAGACGTGGGAATCTATGATGGCGATCTATTAATTGTAGATAAAAGCATTAATCCAAAAAGTTTTTCAACAGTAATAGCCAATGTTAACGAAGAATTAGTTGTAAAAACATTCATCAAGGAAAAAGAAATTAGCTATCTTACTTCTGGATCAAAAAATATTAACGACAAAATTAATTTAGATGAAGATCAAGAAGTTGTAATTTGGGGAGTCGTAACTTATGTCATACACAAACTACAGTAGAAAAAAAGATACCATTGCTTTAATTGATTGTAATTCTTTTTACGTTTCGTGCGAAAGATTATTTAACCCTAAAATAATAAATAAACCAGTTGTTGTACTTTCAAATAACGATGGGTGTGTAATTTCAAGATCAACCGAAGCAAAAAAAATTGGTATTAAAATGGGGGAACCTTATTTTAAAGTTAAAGATTTAGTTAGAAAAAACAAAGTTCATATTTTTTCTTCAAACTATGCTCTATACGGTGATATTTCGAGAAGAGTAATGAAAATATTAAAAGAGTTTTCTGACAAGATGGAAGTATATTCAATTGATGAAGCGTTTATAAGTTTATCTTTTATTGAAGATCAAAGGCTTGATGAATATGGAAAAGAAATTAGAGAAAGAATTCTAAAGTGGACAGGTATTCCAACTAGCATCGGGATAGCAAATACCAAAACATTAAGCAAAGTAGCAAATCATATAGCTAAAAAAAAGAAAACAGGTGTTAAAGTTTTAAATAATGATGCAATTATAGACGAAGAACTTAAAAGATTTCATATTTCTAATGTCTGGGGAGTGGGCAAGCAGCTTTCAAAACTATATATAAAAAATGATATCGACACTGCATATAAATTAAAAAATATTTCTAACACGTGGGTTAAAAAAAGCACAAATGTTTTAGGCGCGAAAACAGTTATGGAGCTACGAGGTATACCTTGCGTAAGCTTAGAAACACTTGAAACTAAAAGAAAAAGTTGTTGTGTGTCTAGATCATTTGGAAAAAAAGTTGAGAGTATGGATAAGTTAAAAGAATCTGTAACAACACATTGCCTCTCTGCTGCAGAAAAAATTAGAGGAGATGATCAAGTAACTAAATCTGTGACAGTTTTTATTAGAACTAGTCCTTTTGATAGACACAAAGAATACTATTCTAATTCTAAAACTATTGATTTACCCATAGCTACAAACAACAGTATTGAATTAATAAGTGCAGCAATAGAGGGGCTCAAAGCGATCTATAAATATGGATATTTCTATCAAAAATCGGGAGTAACACTAAGTCAATTAACCGATGCTAAAAAAGAAGAGTTTAATTTATTGGCTCCTCTATTAGAAACAAAATCAAAATCACTTATGCAAGCGATTGATCAAACAAACATAAAATATGGTAGAAATTCTATTAGCATAGCTCAAGCAGGAACTGGCAATAGTTGGAAAATGAAGAGAGAACATTTTTCAAAAATTGATACGGCTTCATTTAACCATTTACCAATGCTAAAAATTTAAAATTGACTTCAATAAATAATAAATTATAAGTCTAATTAATCAGATTCTGGGGTGCTTAACAGCTGAGAACATACCCAATGAACCTGTTGTGTAATTACAACGAAGGGAAAACAAATGAGTGAATTTTATTTAAGCCAAACAGCGACAATCACAACATTAATAGTAACTACAACTATTTTTGCAGCTATAGGTTTTTTCTTCTCTAAAGGAAAAATATCAATTTCATCTTATTTAGCAGCAGATAGATCTATCGGGAGAAAATCTTTAACAGCTTCTCTAACAGCATCATGTTTTGGAGTGTGGATTCTAATAGGCCCATCGGAAGCAGCAACTTGGGGTGGATTAGGTGCTGTAATAGGTTATGCATTAGGTCAAGCACTACCATTTCTTGCATTTATTATAATCGGAAAAAGAATGCGAAAAATAATGCCGGACGGAAATAGCTTAACGCAATTTGTCTTAATAAGATTTGGTGAAGCAATGTTTAAGTTAGTTCTTGCTCTAAGTATCTTTTATATGTTTGTATATTTATGTGCCGAAGTTACTGCAATAGCAAAAATTACTAATTTAATTTCAGGCTTTCCTCTATGGCAAACATCTTTATTAATAATAATCACAACACTTAGCTATACACTTTATGGTGGTTTAAGAGCTTCAATTTTTACTGATAAATTTCAGTTTGCTATAATTTTAGTTTTTTTAATCATAACCATAAATCAGATTTTCAACATGGAAACTAATTCTTTTTCTATTGAGCTAATCAAAGAAAAAGCAGGAACACTAGTTAGTGGAAAATATTTTTATGGTTATACTGCTGGCTTAACTTTTTTTATAGCTGTGTTTGCTACAAATTTATTTGACCAAGGCATTTGGCAAAGAGTTTATTCAGCAAAAAGTAACAAAGACTTAGTTATAGGTTTTGCCTCAACTTTTTTAGTAGTATTACCTTTTCTTTTTATTTTAGGTTTTTTTGGAATACTTGCTGTAATAACTGGGAACGCTAAAGATCCCAGTACAGTTTTCTTTTCTTTACTATTAAATCCCATGACAGGTTCCAACTCTATATTGACAATATCAATATTGGTTCTTGCAATTTCTCTTGTAGTAAGCAGTATGGACACATTGATAAATGCAATATCAAGTCTCTTTATAATTAATGGAGGTAAATTTCTAAAATTAACACCAAGAGCCCTAAGACAATTATCTTATTTCTTTGTTGTAATTTTATCCGCAATAGTCTTTGCTATAGCTTCAAAAGGATACAGCGTTCTTTTTATGTTTTTATTTGCTGACTTGTTATGTTGTGCGGCTGCATTCACCGTATTTTATGGAATGTTTAATAAAAATATCTCAAAAAAATTAGGCTTATATTCCGTAGTAGCTGGCTTAATTTCTGGTTTAGCTTTATTTCCAAATCAAACTTTTGAAAAAAGTTTATTGATCGGAAACCTTTTGCCTAATAGTTATTTTCCAGGATGGATATCTACTGTACTTCTTTTTTGGTCTTTCATGCTCGCAACATTTGTACCAATGATTGTCATTTTTTTCTTTAATAAAAAAGATAAAATTTTTGATTTTAAAAAAATAAATGGAGAAGTTAATGAACTTAGATAATTCTATTCTTTTCTCAATTCATTAAGGTAAATAAAGACCGCAATCCAAACAAAAATAAAGCTTATTAGTTTATGAACATCAAGACTTTCACCATAAATAAGTGTACCTAATAAAAATTGAGAGGTTGGTGTGGCAAAAAAAATCATGCTAGCTGGCCCAATTCCAACAAGATGAAAACCTTTTGTATACAAGTATAGAGGTATCAAAGTCATGGGTCCTGCAAACAAAAGATAAAAGGAAAGTTTTAGTTCGTCAAAAGAAAAAATATTAAGATTTAATTTTATTAAGTATAAAAAAGCTATAACCGCAAACGGAGAAAGCAACAAGGTTTCTATTAGTAAGCCTACATCAGTATCAATATTTATTTTTTTTCTAATTAATCCGTAAACACTAAAAGTTATTGCAACAGTTAGACCAATCCAAGGGATTACATTATGTTGAAAGAGTAAATATAAAATTGAAGCAAATACTAAGAATACAGAAATAACTTTATTCCTATTATATGTTTCTTTTAAAAAAATAATCCCAAAAAAAACACTGAAAATTGGAAATATGTAATATCCAAAGCTAGCATCAATTAATTTATCTACAGAGATTGCATACAACCATGTAAACCAATTAATCATTATTAGAAATCCTGAAATAAATAGAATAATTACAGTTTTAATATTTTTAAGTAATTTAAAAAAAATATTCCATTTTGAGAGAAAAAATGTTGTTAATATAAGTAATAATGCTGTCCATAAAGTCCTATGGATTGTTAGTTCTATAGGATTAGCAAAAGAAACAAACTTGAAATAAATTACACCTATTACACCCCACCACAATGAAGCTCCTACTGTTAAAAGAGTTCCTTCTAAATATTTTTTTTTCATTTAAGACTCGAAAAAGTTTCGAAGAGTGTTATATTCAGATAAGGGAAGAATTAATACTCACAAATTCTTCCATGATAGCAAGTGGATAAGGAAGAGTGGGTGAGTGGTTTAAACCAGGCGGTTGCTAACTGTCCGAAGCTCGAAATGGCTTCCAAGAGTTCGAATCTCTTCTCTTCCGCCACTTATTGTCTGTAAAAGCTGTCTATTTTGGTTGGGTCTTTATTTAAAATATATTTATAAACATTTATATTCTCTAATACTCTCTGAACATAATTTCGCGTTTCTTTAAATCTAATTAATTCTACCCAATCTATGAAATTTATTTCACCTCTATTAGGGTCTCCATATTTTCTTACCCAAGATTTTATTCTATTAGGTCCAGCATTATAGGCACCTATAGCAAAAGGAAAAACACCATCGTAATCTTCTAACAAGGAATGAAAATAGTAAGTCCCCAGTTTAATATTATAGCTAGGGTCATTTTTTAATAAGCTTTTATTGTAAGTTGTTTTAAGGTTCCTAGCTACCAATCTTGCTGTAGAGGGCATAATTTGCATTAGACCCTGAGCACCAACATAGCTGTTTGCACGAGCATCGAATTCACTTTCCTGTCTGATAATCGCAAGAATTAATTCTTGCGCTGGCATTTTTTTCCCATTTATTTCTCCTGGTGTAGAAATTATTGGATAATTATATGTGTTAATAAATCTTTTTTCGTATGAAGCCTGTTTTGCAATTTGTATTGCGTAGTCAAATCTTCCAACTTCTGTAGATAATTTTGCAGCTAATATTTCGCTACCTTTTTCAATGTCTAACGTCGCTAAATGCTTTAGGATATCTTTACTAAATTTTGTTCTGTCCATTTCTTTAAGTAATTTAACATGCCGTATTAACTTACTTTTATTAAACTCTTTTTCATAACCTTTAGTAACTTTAAGTTCAGAAGATAATTTAAAGTCTTGACCCGAGTAAATTTTATTAAAAGATAATTGACCGTAATATGTATTTGAAAATTTAGCACTTTCTTTATAATATTTCTTAGCTTTGTCTGGATTATTTGATTTTTCATAAGAAAGTCCTAACCAGAATGCTCCCCTAGCTAGACTAATTGGATAACCAACATTTTTATAGAAATTTTCAAAATGATTAATTGCTACATCGTATTTATTCAAAAAACTCAAAGCTAACCATCCAGAGATCCATTCCGCATCAGCAAACTCTGGTCCCTCGTTCAGATGATGATTGCTTGCAACCTCATAAGCAAGTCCGTACTTTTTTGCATAAATTAAATCCCTCGTGATATTTTCTCTTAGTTTCCACCAAAGTTCAGGATAAACTAAAGTTTCTTCGCCATGAAATTTACGCAAAATTTCCAGAGAACTTTCAAGTCTATTTCTTCTAGCTCTCCATTTAAGTCTATTGTATTGCAGACCTAAATCACCAACAAACTCTTGGGGAACATCAGAGATTGCTTTATCTACTCCATAAGAATTGGTCATTAAGATGTGTCGTGCATTATACAAGAGCCTCTCTTTTTTGGGGAGATAACGTAACATTCTTTTTAAATCCCAATATTTATTATTCCAGGCTAAATAATCAGCTCTTTCTAAATGATCTTGTATTGTTAAAATTTTGTTAAATTTTCTTTTATAATATTTTAAATCTCTTGATGATAAATCTGCATTTATCCATCCAGATTTGATCAATTGTAATGCCAATTGTTTTTCATTAATTTTTAAATAAGACTCACCAAGTTTAATCTTACCTGTTCCACTTAAGGGCTCTGTCTCATTAAACCAATTTATTATTGTGCGTGGCGATGTATTTTCAAGAATAATTTTATGCTCTGCCATATACCTCAAGCGACTAATTCTTGGGTAATCTGAATTGTTTTCTATAAAATTTTTATAATCATTAAAGGTAGCTTGGTTCCCACGTTCTTTCAGATAAAGCCACGTAACTAGATTTTTAAACTCTCTATCTTTCACTTTTTTTGTTTGCTGCACAGCAGTAACCCATTTACCTTTTCTTATGAGGTTAAAAATATTTTTTGCTTTTATGTAATCTTTTTCATTTAATATTTTAGACTTTGATTTAATTTTAGTTGATATATTTGAATAGGTTAAGGGTTTCTTAGAAGGGTATAAAAAAACATTTGTTTGTTGTAGGGTTTCTTTTATATTTTTTGATGTACTATTTTTTTTTATTTCTTGAATTTTTTTTTGTGTTTCTTTTTCAAGATAAGGAATTTTAATAGTTTTTTGTTTTTTTTCATCTTCCAAAGTAGGTTTTTTTGCTGGTAGTTCTGCAGAGAGTATTTTTTTGAAAATCTCTTTTTTTTCTACTAACTTAGGCTTATTTTTTTTATCTAATAATTTTTTTGTATTTAATTTTTTCCTTAGGTTTGGTTTTTTTTTAGGTAAATCAGCTGTTTTATTATTAATAATTTTTTCGAGTTTTATTTGTTTTTTTTCTTCTACTTTAATCGTAGTAATTTTTTTTTGTGGAAATATAAAAGCATTATCATCAGCATATGAAACTGTTATAAAAAACAAGGATAATAATATTATTATTAAATTTACTAGACTATTTTTTAGATTAAGCATAAAGTTTATAAGGTAAAAATTAATTATATTATTTTATTATATGTTTAAAGGATCAATTGTTGCATTAATTACACCTTTTAAAAATGACAAGCTAGATGAAGAAAATTATATTAATTTAATTCATCATCATTTGGACAACGGTACTCACGGTCTAGTGCCAGGTGGCACAACAGGTGAGTCGCCAACATTATCCCACAATGAACATCGGAAAATTATTAATTTATCTGTTAAAGAATGCAAAAACAAAATACCTATTATTGCTGGTACTGGATCTAATTCAACATCAGAAGCTGTAGAGCTCTCAAAGTTTGCCGAAAAAGCAGGTGCAGATGGATTACTAATAGTCACACCTTATTATAACAAACCTACGCAAGAAGGCCTGTATCAGCATTATAAAAAAATTAATGACAATGTTGGAATTCCTATAATTATTTATAATATACCATCACGATCAGTAATCGATATGACCGTTAAAACTATGAGTAGACTTTTTGAATTAAAAAATATTGCTGGCGTCAAAGATGCAACTGGTGATTTGGAACGTGCAGAGGAACAGTTCAAAGCAATGGGTAAAGATTTTATAATGCTTACAGGAGAAGACGGCAATGCAATTGAATTTAATAAAAGAGGTGGTCAAGGCTGTATAAGCGTTACTGCAAATGTAGCGAGTAAATTATGCTCTGAAATGCAAAAAGCGTCTTTATCAAGAAACGACCAAAACTTGCAGTCTAGAGCTAAAGAAATAAATAAAATATTAACACCTTTAAACGAGTCACTTTTTATAGAAAGCAATCCGTCCCCCGTTAAATATGCCGCATCTTTATTAAATCTTGCACCCAACGATGTTAGACTACCTTTAGTTCAAGTGACAGATGGCACTAAAAAAAAAATTAAAGAAGCTCTTCATCACGCAAAATTAATTTAATGAAACAAAAAGATATTCCTGGACAAAAAATAATTTGTCTTAACAGGAAAGCAAGTTTTAATTATTTTTTTTTGGAATTAATAGAAGCTGGAATTGCTTTAAAAGGATCAGAAGTTAAATCTTTGCGAGACGGTAAAGCCAGTATTGCAGACTCATATGCTTTAGATAAAAATGGAGAAATATTTCTAATCAATTCTCACATTCCGTCTTACAAACAATCAAGTTATAACAATCATGATCCTAAAGGTGATAGAAAATTATTATTTAAAAGAAAAGAAATTAACAAGTTAATTGGTAGAATTAACCAAGAGGGATTAACGCTAGTTCCTACAAAATTATATTTTAAAAAAGGAAAAGCTAAAATACTAATAGCTGTTGGCAAAGGTAAGAAACTTTATGACAAGAGACAAGTTAAGAAAAAAAGAGATTGGAGTAGAGAAAAACAAAAAATATTTAGAAACTCTAAAAAATGATTTATATTAATATTGGATCAAATTTAAATTCATCTAGGGGTGATAGATTTTACAATTTAAAAAAAAGTATTGAGTTAATCAATGGTAAAAAATTTAATATATCAAAAATATCAAGTATTTATGAAACTCCTTCATATCCAAATAACAAAAAACCAAAATTTTTAAACATATGTTTAGCTATCAAAAGTAAAGAGAAACCAGAGAATTTAATTAAGATCTTTAATACAATTGAAAAAAAACTTCAGCGCAATAGAGGCGTTAAAAATCAACCACGTACCTGCGATATTGATATAATCGATTATTATGGCAAGGTTATTAATTCCGAAGATATAACCCTACCACACCAAAGAGCTCATTTAAGAAATTTTGTTCTTTTTCCACTAAGAGAAATATCACCTGATTGGATACACCCCACACTTAACAAAAAAATAGAATATTTAATAAATAAACTAAACTTTAAGTTAAGGAATGAGATTACAAGATTAAATGAAAGTGTTATAATTGAATAATGAGTAGCCCTGATCAACTTTTGAGTAAAATACAATCTTATAACAAGTTCTCAAATGTTGAACCATTAAGCAAAGCATATAATTTTGCTATAGAAGCTCACAAAAATCAAAAAAGAATTTCAGGCCTTCCCTATATAGTTCATCCAATTGCTGTTGCAAATATCTTGGCTGAATTAAAGTTGGATAGTGCAACAATTATTACTGGCCTATTACACGATACTATTGAGGATACTAAAGCAACATATGATTTAGTGGTGAAAGAGTTTGGCAAAGAAGTTGCAGATTTGGTTGATGGTGTTACGAAAATTTCTGCATTAGAAGAAAAAGCTGTAGAAAATTCTCAAGCAGAAAATTTTAGAAAATTAATTCTAGCTACTTCCAAAGATATAAGAGTTTTACTTGTTAAGTTAGCTGATCGATTACACAACATGAGAACGATAGACGCAATTTTATCTAGTGATAAAAAAAAACGTATAGCTAAAGAGACAATGGAAATTTATGCACCTTTAGCCGATAGAATGGGCATGAACTTAATAAGAGATGAATTAGAAGATCTTTCTTTTTCAGTCTTAAACAATCAAGCTAGAGATTTAATTATAGAAAGACTGAAATTTATTAAAGATAATCGTACTGATAATTTTAAGATAATTTCAGATGAACTTATTTCCATACTAAATAATAATGGAATAAGTGCTACTTTAGCTGGAAGAGAAAAAACACCTTTTTCAATTTGGAGAAAAATTCAAAATAAAAAAATTTCTTTAGAACATTTAACAGATATTATTGGATTTAGAGTTATAGTAAATTCTACTGAAAATTGTTATAAAACACTTGGCATATTACACAGCAGATATGCCGCCATTCCATTTAAGTTTAAAGATTATATTTCTACGCCAAAAATCAATAAATACCAATCAATTCATACAGCGATAATAGGACCCAAAAAACAAAGAATTGAAATTCAAATAAGAACAGATCAAATGCATGATTTTGCAGAAAGAGGCATCGCATCACATTGGAAATATAAATCTTCTGAAAAACTATCGGATCTTTCATGGAAAGAATATGATTGGTTAAGAGATTTAGTTGAGATAATGGAAACTGGTAACAGCCCTGAACACTATTATGAATTTACTAAACTTCAAATGTTCCAAGAAAACGTTTTTTGTTTTACACCTAAAGGAGCAGTTATAAAGCTACCAAAAGATGCTACGCCCATTGATTTTGCTTACGCCGTTCACACAAATATTGGCAACACCGTAATTGGTTGTAGAATAAATGGACGAGAGTCAGCTTTACAATCCCACCTTTTTAATGGTGATACAGTTGAGATTATAAATTCAAAAAATGTTTCTCCGTCATTACATTGGATTTCTTCGTCAAAAACTGGAAAAGCCAGAGCGGCTATTAGAAGATACTGGCAAGATAGATCTGAGGACCAAGTCTCAAAAAAAGCCAAGAAATACACAAGCACCTTACTTATTGATTTGCCAGATCAGCCTGGTGTTTTAGGAGAAGTGAGCTCTTTAATAGGTTTAAATGGCAGTAATATTTTAAATGTTGAGTTAGTAAAGAAAAAAGATAAATTTCTTCAATTCTCATTTGATTTGCAAATAAATGATTTAAAAAACTTTACAAACTTGATAAGTCAAATCAAACAAAAAAACTTGATATTTAAAATCATTAGACACAAACAGAAAAAAAATGCTTTCATACGAAAATTCTTTAAAAATTTTAAAAGAAACTAATGCGTTAATTCAAGGGCATTTTATACTTTCTTCTGGCTTGCATAGCCCACAATATGTTCAATGTGCACAACTATTAAGCAAACCTTTTGAAGCAGAAAAATTTTGCAATTCTTTAGCGGACAAAATTTTAGAAGAATTTAAAGAAATAGATCTTATACTCTCACCGGCAATGGGCGGTGTTGTAATAGGATATGAAATTGGGCGATTATTAAAAAAAGAAACAATATTTTCAGAAAGAGTAAATGGAAAATTTAAATTAAGGAGAGGATTTGAAATATCAAAAGGTTCAAAAGTTTTAATTGTAGAAGATGTAATTACAACCGGAAAATCGAGCTTAGAATGTTCGGAATTAATCAATTCTGCAAACGCATATCTTTTAGGATTTGCATGTTTAATAGATCGATCAAATGGAAAATCAAAAATAAATAAAAAAATAGTTTCACAAGTACAATTGGTTATACCTAGCTACAAAGAAGATGAGTTACCAGAAAATCTAAAATTAATACCAGCAATTAAGCCTGGTAGTAGAGATCTTAAATGAGCAAAATAAGACTAGGAGTAAATATTGACCATGTTGCAACTGTCAGGAACGCGAGAGGTGAAAATTATCCTAGCCCCTTACGTGCAGCAATAATTGCTCAAGAATGTGGGGCCCACTCCGTTACAATTCATTTAAGAGAAGATAGACGTCATATAAATGATCTTGATCTCAAACAAATTAAATTAAAACTTAAAATTCCATTAAATTTAGAGATAGCAGCGACTAATGAAATGTTAAGTATTGCATTAAGACACAAACCTAATTTTGTTTGTATAGTTCCAGAAAAAAGAAAAGAAATTACAACTGAAGGAGGTCTTAATTTAAACTATAAAAGAAACTTTTTAAAAAAAATTATTTCAAAATTAAAAAAAAATGGTTCTCGAATTAGTTTGTTTATTGAACCAAAACTAGAGGATGTAAAAATTTCGAAAGATTTAAACGTTGATTGCGTTGAATTTCATACAGGAAAAATATGTAATTTAATAAATCTAAAAAAATCATACAAAAGTGAATTTAAAAAAATCTGTAATGCAGTAAATTTTGCTACTAACTTAGGTTTAGAAGTTCACGCAGGTCATGGCCTTACATATAAATCAGCAGAAATAATCTCAAGTATAAAAAAAATTAAGGAATTTAATATTGGTCATTTTTTAGTAGGAGAGTCTATTTACGTGGGCCTACCCAATGTAATCAAACAATTTAAGAAAATTATAAGCTGATATGTCAATATACGGTATAGGCTCTGACATTATTGATATAAGTAGAATTAAAAAATCTTTAAAGAATAAAAATTTTAAAAACAGATGTTTTTCTAAAAATGAAATTAAGGCTGCAGAAAATAATTCGAACAAAGCAGCAAGCTACGCAAAAAGATTTGCAGCAAAAGAGGCATTTTCAAAAGCTTTAGGTACTGGCATATCTGGAGGTATATCATTTAGGGATATTTCAATACAAAATAATAAAAAAGGGAAACCTGATATTGAGTTATTAGGTAAAACAAAAACAATAGTACAAAATATTATAGAAAAAAAATATAAGATTTTTCTTACTATTTCAGATGAACAAAAATATGCTCTTGCTATGGTGGTTATAACTTATTAATGAAAAAAAATTATTTAACTATAGTCATAGAAAATTTAAAAACTTTATTCTACGCATTATTAATAGCAGTAGTGATAAGATCTTTATTTTTTCAACCATTTTATATTCCATCATCTTCAATGGAACCGACACTTTTAATTGGGGACCGTATATTTGTAAAAAAATATAGTTATGGATATAGCAAACATTCTTTTCCATTTAGTCCGCCTTTTTTCTCAGATAGATTCTTGAATAAAAAACCAAACTACGGTGATTTAGTAGTTTTTAAAACCCCAGCAGATAACAGAACCGATTATATTAAGAGATTAATTGCGTTACCAGGAGACACCGTGCAATTTAAAAACGGAAAATTATTATTAAATAAAAATGAAATTTTAAGAAAAAAGTTAAAGAAAAAGTTTAAAATAAGATGTGGAACCAAATCACCAGAAGTGAATGTATTTATTGAAACCTTACCTAATGGAAAAGATTATATTGTCGTTTATAATAAATTAGGAACCATGCAAAACACAGATGAATATAAAGTCCCCCAAAATCATTTCTTTTTTTTAGGTGATAATCGAGATTGTTCTAAAGATAGTCGTTACCTCTCAAGTGTAGGATATGTTTCAGCTGAAAATCTAGTAGGCAAGGCTTCAATTATTTTTTTCTCTAACGATACGGTATCTGGAAGTATATTTAAATTTTGGAATTGGGGTGAATCTTTAAGAGTAGAGAGATTTTTTAACTTATTAAAATGACAGAATCTTTGAATAAGCTAGAACAAAAAATTGGAATTAAATTTAAGAATAAAGATTTGTTAACAAAAAGTTTAATACACAAAAGTCATAATAATATTGAAAATAATGAAAAATTAGAATTTTTAGGAGACAGAGTACTGGGTTTGGTGTTCGCAAAAACACTGCTAAAGATTTATCCAAATGATAAAGAAGGAATAATTGATAAAAAATTTGCAAACTTAGTAAACAAAAAGACTTGTTTACAGATTGCAAAAAAACTGGAGTTAACAAAATATATTACAACTGGAGGATCATATAAAGGATTAAGCAGATCTGACGATAAAATTATTAGCGATGGATTAGAGGCTTTGCTAGGAGCAATATTTTTGGATCAAGGAATAAATGTAGTAGAAAAATTTATATTAAACATATGGGGTGAATTTTTAGAAAAATCAACTGAAACACGTATAGATGCAAAAACGCAGTTACAAGAGTACAGTTTAAAAAAGTTTAAGACCTTACCGGTCTATACAATTCAAAAACAATCGGGGCCTCAACACAGCCCTATATTTAAAGTTGAAGTGCATATTAAAAACTCTAAAAAATTTTATGCCTCAGGAAGCTCCAAAAAGAATGCACAACAAAACGCCGCTCAAAAACTTTTAACCGATTTAAAACTTTAATTATGAATTGGCAAGATGAAGGTTTTTTACTTTCAAAAATAAAATTTAGGGAAAATGCAAACATTATTAATGTATTTACTAGCGATAGAGGTAAGGTAAGTGGAATTGTTTATGGTGGAACTTCAAGGAAAATAAGAAATTTTCTTCAAATTTCAAACAAGATATTTATTATTTATTCCTCAAAGTCGGAAAATAAATTGGGTTATTTTAAAACAGAACTAGTAGAAGCAATTTCTCCAAAATATTTTAATAATAAAAAAAAAACTGCAGCTTTGATGTCACTTTCAACTATGCTCAACCTTTTACTCCCTGAGTCGCAGCCTTACAAAAAATTATATAAATCTTTAGATGAACTCTTACGCAACTTAGACCGCCTAGACTGGATAGTTCTTTATATTTATTGGGAGCTTAAACTATTGAAAGAACTTGGATTTGATCCTTTCCTTGAACAATTTTCTTCAGGAGATGATCAAGTTAAAAAATTCAAAACTGTAGACATCGATAATATCAAGTATCAAGTTCCGTCTTTTTTATTATCAAAAGAAAAAATAAATAATTTAGATGATAAAGAAATCTCGATAGCGCTAAATTTTACAAGAAGTATTTTAAATAATAAATTTTTTTTCCCAAATAATTTGTCTTTTCCAAAATCAAGAATGATTTTAGAAAACTATTTTAATTGATTTGCTATTTCGAGTGAAAAATAACTTACGATAGCATTTGATCCACTTCTCTTTAAGGCAATTAAACTCTCTAAAATAGCTTCTTCACTTATAATCCCTTTCTCAATTCCATGTTTAATTAGTGAATACTCACCAGACACTTGATACGAAAAAATTGGTAGTTTGAAATTATCTTTTACCACTCTTATTATGTCCAAGTATGGCAACCCAGGTTTAACCATGACAATGTCTGCACCTTCATTTACATCTAATGCAACTTCTCTTAAAGCTTCATTTGTATTTCTAAAATCCATTTGGTATGTTTTTTTATCTCCCTTTAATTTTTTTTTTGAACCAACGGCATCTCTAAATGGTCCATAAAAATTTGAAGCATATTTAACAGCATAAGAAACAAGTTGAGTATCTGTAAAACCTTTTCTGTCTAGTGCTGCTCTAATTTTACCAATCCTTCCATCCATCATATCTGAAGGAGCTATGATATCACATTTCATTTCTGCATGCAGCAAGGATTGCTTTATCAATATTTCAATTGTTAAATCATTATCAATCTTATTGTTTTTTATAATTCCATCATGACCGTGATTTGTATAAGGATCAAGCGCAACATCACACATGATGCCGATGTCATTTTTAAATTCTCTTTTTAAATATCTTAATGCTTTGCAAATTAGATTATTTTTATTTACCGCTTCTTTTCCTTTTGAGTCTTTTTTGTTTTGTTCGGTGTGTGGAAAAAGAGCAATTAAAGGAATTTCTAACTTACAAGCTCTTTCTACTACTCGAGCCAATTCATCTATAGAATAACGAAAAACATTTGGCATTGAGACAATGTTTTCTTTTTTTTTAATGCCTTCCTTTACAAATAAGGGCAAAATTAAATCATTCGCAGATAAGTTGTGTTCAGAAACAAGTCTTCTAATCCAATCTGCTTTTCTATTTCGCCTCATTCTTAGGCTTGGGTATTTACCTATATTTTTCATATTTATGTTTACAAGTTTTATCTTCTGCGACAAATATAATATTATTAGTATATATAAAAGTAATTTAATAATTAAAGAACATTCAAAAAAATGATATTTACAAAAATTTGTATAGCCTCTGATCACGCAGGTTATGATTTAAAGGAAAAAATTAAAGATTATCTAATCAATAAAGGTATGCCAATCATAGACCTAGGACCTAATTCATCCATTTCGGTAGACTATCCAGATTATGCTAAGAAATTAGCAAAAAGACTAATTTTAAAAAAAAGCGACTCAGGAATACTAATCTGCGGATCTGGTACAGGGATGGCTATAACTGCTAATAAATTTAAGGGTATACGTGCCGCACAATGTTATAGTAAGAAGAGTACTATACTTTCCAGACAGCATAACAATGCCAATGTAATTTGTGTAGGTTCGAGAATGATAAAAAAAAAAGAGGCATTTAGTCTTATTAATTTTTTTTTTAAAACTAAATTTGAAGGTGGTAGGCATCAAAAGAGAGTAAATAAAATTAACAAATGAACAAAGAAGACTTAAATAATTTTTTTAATAAAGATCTATCTAGCAGTGATCAAGATCTTTTTCAGTCTATTAATAAAGAATACGATAGACAGATAAATCACATAGAGCTAATTGCTTCTGAAAATATGGTTTCAAGAGCTGTATTGGATGCTCAAGGCTCAGTATTAACAAACAAATATGCAGAAGGTTATTCTGGAAAAAGATATTATGGAGGTTGCGAACACGTTGACGTAGCAGAAAATTTAGCAATAGAAAGAGCAACTGAACTTTTTAATTGCAAGTTTGCAAATGTTCAACCACACTCTGGTGCCCAGGCAAATGGTGCTGTATATTTAGCTCTCATAAAACCAGGTGACACAACACTAGCAATGAGTTTAAATTCAGGAGGTCATTTAACTCATGGCGCTAAGCCCGCACAATCAGGCAAGTGGTTTAATGCAGTTCATTATGAAGTAAGTCAAGAAACTGGATTGATAGATTATGAACAAGTAGAGAAACTTGCTATAGAAAATAACCCAAAAATTATTATAGCTGGTGGGAGTGCATACTCAAGAATTATAGACTTTAAAAAATTTAGACAGATTGCAGATAAAGTTAAAGCCTATCTTTTAGTTGATATGGCACATTTTTCTGGTCTTGTTGCAGGCGGTGTTTATCCTAATCCAGTTGACTATGCGGATGTTGTTACTTCCACTACCCATAAAGTTTTAAGAGGTCCTAGAGGAGGAATAATTTTAACTAACAAGGAAGAATTAATTAAAAAATTAAATTCTGCGATATTTCCAGGTCTACAAGGTGGTCCATTAATGCATGTTGTTGCCGCTAAAGCGGTTTGCTTTAAAGAAGCTTTAGATCAAAGTTTTAAGGATTATGCAAAAAAAGTAGTAGAAAATGCTAAGACGCTTTCAGAAACTTTAATCAAAAATGATTTTAAAATATTTTCTGGTGGAACAGACACACATTTGATGCTGTTAGATTTAAGAAATTTTAAACTAACAGGTAAGCTAGCCATGGAAAGCCTTGGAAAAGCAAACATAACAACTAATAAAAATTCAATTCCTTTCGACACAGAAAGTCCTATGATTACGTCAGGTATTAGACTTGGTACGCCAGCCTCAACAACGAGAGGTTTTGGACAAAAAGAATTTGTATTAGTTGGACAGTTAATTTCAAAAATACTTAAAGAACTTGCGAAAAACCCCGAAAATAATTCCAAAGCTGAAAAAGAGGTCCAAAAAGAGGTAATTGATCTTTGTGGTTCTTTTCCTATATATAGTAGGCTGTAAAAAAAATATAACTATGCTTTGTCCATTTTGTAAAGAAAAAGATACCTCGGTAGTTGACTCTAGGCCAACTGAAGATGGTACTGCTATTAGACGAAGAAGACTATGTGGCTGTGAAAGAAAAGAAAGATTTACAACTTTTGAAAGAGTTCAGTTTCAAGAACTTACTGTGATTAAAGGTAGTGGAAAAAGAGCGCCATTTGATCGAGATAAAATTTCAAAATCAATCCGTATAGCTTTAAGAAAAAGACCTATTGATAGTGACAGTATTGAAAAATTTATTTCAAAAATAGTTAGAAATTTAGAGGGCCTTGGTGAAAGTGAAATACCAACATCTACAATTGGAAAAGTTATTATGGATGGCCTTTCTGCATTAGATCAAGTTGCCTACGTTCGTTTTGCTTCTGTGTATAAAAATTTTAAAGAAGCAAAAGATTTTGAACAATTTGTTGGTAACTTAAATGTCTATAAATCAGAATAAAGATTTATTTTATACTAAATTAGCTTTTCAGCAGGCGAATATAAATTTAGGTTCAACTAAAACCAATCCCTCCGTTGGCTGTATAGTAGTCAAAAATGACTCAGTAATTTCATCTGGGCGAACATCACTTAGTGGTAGGCCGCATGCTGAAGCAAACGCATTAAAAAAAAATATAGATTATTTGAATTCAGATTTATACGTTACGTTAGAACCCTGTAGTCATTATGGAAAAACCCCACCTTGTGTGAAGAAAATAATTGAAAAAAAAATTAGGAGAGTTGTTTTTTCTATATCAGATATTGATCCACGTTCAAAAAATAAAGCTCAAAGAAATTTAAAAAATAAAAAAATATTCGTTAAAAAAATTATGGCTAGTAAATTAGCAAAAAAATTTTACCAAAGTTATTTTTTACAATCCTCAGATAAAATACCTTTAATAGATGCTAAATTGGCAATTTCAAAAGATTATTTTACAATTAATAATAAAAAAAAATGGATAACAAATAAAAAATCTAGAAATTTAGGTAATTTTCTACGTTCTAAATATGATTGTTTATTAACAACATCTGAAACTATAAATAAAGATAACCCTTTATTGAATTGCAGGATAGAAGGATTAGAAAAAAGAACCCCAAGCTTAATAATATTTGATCGTTATTTTAAGATTAATAAAAATATTAAAATTTTAAAAGAAAATAATAGGAAAATTTATATATTCACGACCGTTAACAATCTGTTAAAAGAAAATTTCTTCAAAAAAAAAGGTGTTAAAATCATAAAATTTTCAAGTACAGCTGATGATAATTTGAGTTTAAAAAAAATGATCTTTAGAATTAAAAAATTGGGGTTAAATAGAATTTTTGTAGAGTCAGGGAATACATTTTTAAGTAAATTATTAAAAAATAATCTAATTAAGAATTTGTATCTATTTAAATCATCACAAAAGCTATTATTGGCAGGCCAGAATAACTCTAGTCTTTCACAAATTAAAAAAATAAAAATTTTAAAAAAAAATAAAATTAAAGTAAATCTTTATGGAGATAGTTTGTATAAGATTAATTTATAATGTTTAATGGAATAATTTATAATACAGGTATTGTAGAAAAAGTTTTAAAAGCAAAAAATTCTATTGAGATTGTTTTAAAAACAAAATTACCATTTAAGAAAAATGAAATAGGCAGCTCTATTTGTTGTAATGGAGTTTGTTTAACTTTAACTAAAATCAAAAATAATCTTAGTAGTTTCTATTTATCTAAAGAAACACTTAAAAAAAGCAATTTTAGATTTATAAAAAAAGATAATATTATAAATATTGAAAAGTCACTGTCGCATGGATCAAAAATTTCTGGCCATTATGTGCAAGGTCACGTTGACACGACAGCAGTAATTCAAAAAATCTTTATTAAAGACAAAACTTGGGTTGTAAATTTTATAATCAATAAAAGTTTTTCTAAATATTTAATAGAAAAAGGTTCAATAGCTATTAATGGTGCGTCCTTAACCATCTCTAAAACAACACAAAATAAATTTGAAGTAAATATAATTCCACATACTCTCAAATTAACTAATTTGAAAGAATTAAAACAAAAAGGTCTTGTAAATATTGAATTTGATATTTTTAGTAAATATTTAATAAACTTGAATAAATAAATATGAAAAAAATTTCTTTATCGCCGATCAACGCAATAATTAAAGAGGCAAAAAGAGGTAAGATATTTATTTTGGTAGATAATAAAAATAGAGAAAATGAGGGTGATTTAGTTATACCTGCCTCAAAAGCTAACTCGAAAAGTATAAATTTTATGGCTAAACACGGTAGAGGACTTATTTGTTTGGCGCTTACAAAAAAACAAGTCGATAAATTATCTCTACCATTAATGTCAGCTATAAATAAAGCACGCATGCAAACTGCTTTCACAGTTTCTATTGAAGCAAAAAAAGGCATAACAACGGGTATATCTGCATTTGATAGAGCAAAAACAATCAAGGTCGCAATAAAAAAAAATTCTAAAAAAAAAGATATTGTTTCACCGGGCCATGTTTTTCCACTCGTTGCAAGGAGTGGTGGTGTTTTAGAAAGAGCGGGTCACACAGAGGCTTCAATAGATATCTCTAAGTTAGCTAAATTAAATCCCAGTTCTGTCATTTGTGAAGTTATGAATGAAGACGGAAGAATGGCTAGATATGATGACCTTTTACTATTTGCAAAAAAACATAATTTAAAAATTGGAAGTATTGAAGACTTAATTTCTTATAGATTAAAAAATGAAAAATTTATTTTTAATATATCAAACAGATCTGTTAAAATTAAAAATTTCGGATTATTAAAATTACATATTTTTAGAAATAAGTTAGATGGTTCAGAACATTATGCGTTAAGCAGAGGGACTCCGGACAAGAAAAAATCCACTAGAGTCAGAGTAATTTCAATTAAGATTTTAAAGGATGTTGAAAAAATTAGTGACCATTTGTTTTTAAGATCAATTAAATACCTTTCTAAGTACAAGAACTTTGCCCTTGTAATAATTAAAAACCAAATATCCAAAAAAAATAAAGAAGACTCAATTAAAAGTACTAATATTTTAAGGTATTACGGAATTGGAGCGCAAATAATTAAAGATTTAAAAATCAAAAATATGATATTAGTGTCTAGGACAAAAAAAAAGTTAATAGGCCTTGATGGTTATGGCATTAAAATTACTAAACAAGAAATAATTAAATGACAAAAAAAATTAAGATTTGCATTGTGAGATCCAAGTACAATGAAACTGAACTACTTTTAAAAAGTGCTACTAAAGAGCTTTCAAAACGGAAAATATTTTATAAAATTTTAGAAGTACCAGGAGCTTTTGAAATACCTGTTGTTATAGCCAAAAATATAAATAGGTTTGATGGTTTTATAGCCGTAGGATCAATAATAAAAGGAGAAACACCTAATTTTGATTTTATATCTGCGGCAATAACTAATGGTCTTATTCAGCTGTCTATTTTGTATAAAAAACCAATTGGCAATGCTGTACTCACTTGTTTAGACGAAAGACAAGCTAAATTTAGAGTTAACAAAGGTTATGAAGCGGCTATAGCTGTTAGTGAAGTATTAAATGTCAAATAACAAGCAAAGTGTAAGCCCCAGAGTGAGAGTCATTCAAAAATTGTACGGCAATTCTATAAACTCTGATGCGGAAATTGAATTCCCAAAAAGTCAGTATAAAAAGTTTATTAAAGATGTGGTTCAAGGAACCATCGAAAGAAATGATTTAATAGAAGAGATGATTGCAAAACACCTAAGTACAGACCTGGATTTAAAAAGAACAGACAAATTATTAAAAATTATTATATACGCTGCTATTTTTGAGCTTATGTTTAAGCATAACAATCCAACAAAAGTAATAATTAATGAATATGTTAAAACTTCAGAGTTTTTCTTAGAAAAAGCACAAATTAAATACCTTAATGCTGTTTTAGATAAAATAGCTAAAAATATAAGAAAAACTAATTAAATTATCATTTAAAGCTTTATAATTTTAAAACTATTCCTTGCCTTTATGCAATTAATTTGCCATTTATGCTGATCTTTATGAATCCAGTAAATGAAATTCTATATTTAATTATCTTTATAGGCTTGATAGCCGTTGCTTACAGCTATTTGCTGTCCACACAAATTTTAAACTCAAGCACTGGAAATTCCAAAATGCAAGAAATCGCTGTAGCAATTCAAATTGGAGCAAAGGCATATTTGAAACGACAATATATAACGATCGCTGTTGTTGGTTTTATCGTGTTGGCTATAGTTAGTTATTTTTTTAGTCCTCTTGTAGGCTTAGGATATTTTATTGGAGCTTCACTTTCAGGCCTCGCAGGATACGTAGGAATGCTAATTTCTGTTGAAGCAAATGTCAGAACAGCAGAAGCGTCTAGAAATAGTTTACAAGCTGGTTTGACAATGGCATTCAAATCAGGTGCAATTACTGGATTGTTAGTTGCTGGTTTAGCTTTATTAGCTATAGCTATTTATTATTATATATTAATAGAATTAAAAGTCGAAAAAAGAGAAATTATAGACGCGTTAGTTGCTTTAGGTTTTGGTGCTTCTTTAATTTCTATTTTTGCAAGATTAGGCGGTGGAATTTTTACAAAAGGTGCAGACGTTGGTGCAGATTTAGTTGGGAAAGTAGAAGCGGGTATACCCGAAGACGATCCTAGAAACCCTGCTGTAATTGCTGACAACGTAGGAGACAATGTTGGAGATTGTGCTGGTATGGCCGCAGACTTATTTGAAACTTATGCAGTTACAATTGTTGCCACAATGGTTTTGGCATCTATATTCTTTTCAAACAATCCTTTTATGATGATTTATCCTCTAGCAATTGGAGGATCATGTATTTTAACTTCTATTGTCGGCACTTGGTTTGTTAGGTTGGGAAAATCAAAAAATATTATGAATGCTTTGTACAAAGGGTTTGTCGTTACAGCTATTTTATCTTTGATTATATTATATCCAGTTACCGATAGAATTTTAGGACTTGAAAGTATGTTTAAATTTTCAGGTAAAAGTTTTTCAGGTTTAGATTTATATATTTGTGGTGTTGCTGGTTTAGTGATTACAGGTTTGTTGATTTGGATAACAGAATATTATACTGGAACAGATTATAGGCCAGTTAAATCAATAGCTCAATCATCTACCACGGGTCATGGCACGAATGTTATTCAGGGTTTAGCAGTTTCAATGGAAGCAACTGCAATACCAGCTATAATAATCGTAGTTGGAATTCTTTACACAAATAGTTTAGCTGGTTTATTTGGAATTGCTATTGCAGTTACATCTATGCTTGCTTTAACAGGCATGGTCGTTGCTTTAGATGCATACGGTCCAGTTACAGATAATGCTGGTGGTATTGCACAAATGGCAAATTTACCTAAAAGTGTTAGAAAAACTACAGATGCTCTTGATGCAGTGGGAAATACTACAAAAGCTGTTACCAAAGGTTACGCAATAGGTTCAGCTGGATTAGGTGCGCTAGTATTATTCGCAGCTTACACTGAAGACATTAAATTTTTCTCTACAGTTAGTGGTTCCGCTCTTGAAGGAGTAAAAGTTAATTTTGATTTATCAAATCCATTTGTTGTTGTTGGATTATTAGTTGGTGGAATGCTACCTTATCTTTTTGGTTCAATGGGCATGCAAGCAGTAGGTAGAGCCGGTGGAGCCGTTGTAGTTGAAGTTAGAAGACAATTTAAAAAAATTCCAGGTATAATGAAAGGTACTAGAAAACCTGACTATGGAAGATTAGTCGATTTATTAACTAAAGCCGCGATAAAAGAAATGATCATTCCTTCTTTATTACCTGTTTTATCTCCAGTAGTTTTATACTTTATTATCTTACCAATTGGTGGAATGGGTGCAGCCTTATCAACGTTAGGTGCAATGTTATTAGGCGTGATTGTAACTGGTTTGTTTCTTGCAATATCTATGACCGCAGGCGGAGGAGCGTGGGACAATGCAAAAAAATATATTGAAGACGGTAACTTTGGTGGCAAAGGTTCAGAAGCTCATAAAGCAGCTGTTACAGGTGATACCGTAGGTGATCCTTATAAAGACACAGCAGGTCCAGCTATAAACCCAATGATTAAAATTACGAATATTGTTGCGCTATTATTATTAGCTGTAATCTCTCATTAAGAGTTAAAATTTTCTCTTACCGTACATTTTTTGACGCATACTGGATAAAAATTTTCCTACAAAACTAGGTTGTGTAATATTATTTTCTGTTTCCTTGTTCGAGTATGCAATTTTGTTCATATCTTCTTTATTGTAGAATTTTTTATCCATCAAAACTCCATATTTATTAAATTTAAGTTCTAAAAGATTGTTTTCTTTAAGAACGTTTTGGCCTAATTTAATCATTTTACCTCTTGTGATAGTCCTCTCAAAATAAATCCAAGTATCTTCATCTTTAATTGAAGTTGAATGAGGATTCCCTATAATCCTTATGACATCATTTTGATTTGTTTTACCAACAATTAGTGTTTTTTCTCTATTTTCCAAAAAGTTAATCCCGTGAGGTTTTTTTGGCTCTTTAAATTGGCAGTTGTTTAATAGAATCAAGAAAATTATGATATACAGTTTTTTGAAATGTTTTCTAATTACAAAAGTCATTACAATCTTCTTTACAACAAATTAGTTGAACTATCACGTAATATTTTCTTTTATAAAGAAATCTCATTAAAAGACGATTTTGAAACAAGAATTAATCTTATTTTTATTCATTTTTCAATAATTCTTTTAATCTTTAAAAAAAGAAAAAAAAACTTTCCACAAGAAATTTTTGATAATATTTTTCTAAATATTGAATTTCATATTAGAGAACTCGGTTATGGAGACGTTACCGTGAATAAAAAAATGAAAATTCTAACTAGAATTTTTTATGATATTTTACTTAAAATAAATAATTCTAAAACTGAAGCTTTTGTAACAAGTGATGAAATCTTAAAAATATATTTTGACCCTATAGATGATGATAAATATAGAATAATTGATAATTTAAGTGAATATTTCAATACTTTTTATAACTTTTGTTTTGAATTAAAGGGAGATATTATGCTAAAAGGACAAATTAATTTTAAATATTTAAATAATCATGGCAGTACCTAAACGTAAAACTACACCTTCAAAAAGAAATATGAGACGATCTCATCATCGTGTTAAAAATATTAATATTGTTGAAGATAAAAAAAGTGGCGAGTATAGACTGTCTCATCACGTAGATTTGAAAACTGGTTATTACAACGGAAAAAAAATCTTAGACGTATAGTCTAAAAAAACCATAGAAATTATGAATAGCAAAATCATAATTGCAATAGATGCAATGGGCGGCGAAAATGCTCCTTCTAAAAATATTGAAGGCGTTGCTTTGTTTTTAAAAAAAAATAAAAATAAATATGATTTTTTCTTTAATTTATTTGGAGACGAGATGTCAATTAAAAGTGAGCTAGATAAACACAATATTTCAAATAATTTTTATAAAATTTTTCCATCTAGCACAGTAGTTTCTGATGAGGAAACTCCATTAACAGCTATAAAGAATTCTAAAGATAGCAGCATGTGGAATTCTATTAATTCACAAATAGTATCTAATTCAAATATTACCTTATCAGCAGGTAATACAGGAGTTCTTTTTGTCGTTTCTAGAATGTTACTTAAAACAATAGAGTCTGTGAGCAAACCTGCATTAGCTGGATTGTGGCCAAACGAAAAAAATATGAATGTGGTTTTAGATCTTGGTGCTAACGTTGAGTGTGACGATAAAAATTTGATTGATTTTTCAGAAATGGGCGCTGCTTTATACAAAGCTTTATTTCCGGAAGACACACCAAAGGTTGCTTTATTAAACATAGGATCCGAAGAAATTAAAGGGACAGAAACTTTGAAAAAAAGTTACTCAAAATTAAAAGAAATTAGTAAATATGGAGATTTTGAATTCAATGGTTTTATTGAAGGAAGTAAAATAACTCACGGAGAAAGTAATGTAATTGTAACAGATGGTTTTACAGGAAATATTGCATTAAAAACAGCTGAAGGAACAGCTAAATTCATTACAGACTCTCTCAAGAAATCTTTAACATCAACTTTCTTAGCAAAGATTTCAGTTCTTTTTTCGTTCTTTGCTTTAAAAAGATTTAAAGAAAAACTTGACCCTAGAAAATTTAACGGAGCTATTTTTCTAGGCCTTAAAGGACCTGTTGTTAAGAGTCATGGGTCCACAGATTCTATAGGGTTCTATTATTCTATTGATCTATGTTACCGTATTATTAAAGGTGATTTAATGAATAAAATCAAAAGTAACTTAAGTCATATTAACAATGAAAGTGATTAGAAATAACACTCATAAAAAAAATATAATTGATAATATCTTCAATAAAATAGGTCTACCTTCCAGCTACACAGCAAAAATAATTGATGATATAATTCTAATTTTAATCTCAGGCATTGTTACTAAAAAAATCTTTAAAATTAAAAATTTTGGAACTTTTTCTTTAAGAAACAAAAATAAAAGAAAAGGAAGAAATCCTAAAAGTAAAAAGGAACATGAAATTACTAAGAGAAATGTTGTAATATTTAAACTTGTTGATTCTATGAAAAAAAAATTAAATAATGATGTCAGAATATAAGTCTAAATTATTGTCTATTTCACAAGCTGCTTTAATGTTCGGCCTTAAAAATCAAAAAAATAAAAAACCATCAACACACACTCTTAGATATTGGGAAACTCAATTTAAACAACTTAAACCTACAATTTTACAAGGTGGTAGGCGTTATTATACCGAAAAAAATATTGAGGTAATTAAAATGATTATTTTCTTGCTTAAAGAACAAGGTTTAACAATAAACGGAGCAAAAAAAGTAATGAACGAAAAGACTAAAGAACTTGACGAAACAAAAGCATTAAGTGTAAAAGGTAAATATTATAAAGAGAATATAAAAAATAAGTCAATAAAAATTTTAAATAAAATTAAAAAATTAAATGGCAAAAAAAACACACGTTAAAGTTAGACTGGTTCCTGAAGCAAATCCTAATAGCTCATTCTTTTATTATACACGCAAACCTACTAAAGGTGAAAAAGTTAAAGATAAGTTAAAAGTTAGTAAGTATAATCCTAGTACTCGTAAACACGAGATATTTGTTGAAAAAAAACTCCCCCCACACAGTAAATAGCTTATTTTTTTTTAAATTTTTTATATTCGTAATTAATAAAGCCTTTGATCATAGCCTTCCAAATTTTTTTAGTAATTTCTGGGTCAATTTTTGCTCTTATAGAATACTTCTTAATTCTTTTAAGAATAAAAACAATTCTTTTTTGATCAATTATTTCATCCTTATTTTTTTTAAATTTAAGAACTTGATCAACCAATAAAGAGCGCTGCTTAATTATTTTCAAAAGTCTTATGTCAATCTTATCGAGTTTACCTCTAATTTTATTGATATTTATATTTTTCATAGCGACATTTAAATCTGACTTATTTAATAAATAAATTATATATTAGATTTGTTCATGTTTAAAAATGAAAAATATTATAATTTTTTTTCTATATGGTTAATAGGGTTGATAACTCTAGTGATCCTTATAATAGTTGTTGGTGGACTAACTAGATTAACTGACTCTGGTTTGTCAATTACGAAATGGGAGGTTTTTAGAGGAATTTTTCCACCACTAAATCAGGAGCAATGGGAGACATATTTTATTGAATATAAATCTATACCTCAATATATCCTTTTAAATTCAAATATGACATTAAACGATTTTAAAGTTATATTTTACTGGGAATATTTTCATAGACTTCTTGGTAGACTTATTGGACTATTTTTTTTTATACCTTTTATCTATTTAGTTTACAAAAAGGTTCTAAATAATTATTTAACATCAAGACTAATAAGTGTTTCCATTCTAATTTTATTACAAGGTTTTATTGGTTGGTATATGGTTAAAAGTGGATTAGTAAATAACGTTAGCGTAAGTCACTACAGATTATCACTCCACTTATTTACTGCTTTTCTAATTTTCTCTTCTTTAATTTGGATATTTATGAATCATTTCCATGAAATAAATAAAATTTTTTTCCAAATAAATTCAAGTTTTATTTCTTTGAAAATTTTATTAATTTTAATTTTTTTCCAAATAATAATCGGAGCTTTTGTATCTGGTTTAGACGCAGGGAAGATATATCAAACCTGGCCACTCATGAACGAAGCTTATGTTCCTACAGATAATTTTTTAAATAATTTATTTAACTTTAGCGATCCAAGCTTTGTCCAGTTTATGCACAGAAACACAGCATATTTAATTTTTGCTCTAAGTATATATTTGGGTGTTTATATTTATAGAAACAATATCAAGAGACTGTTTAACCCATTTTTAATTTATACTTTTTTTATAAGCATTCAGATACTACTTGGTATTTTTGTTTTATTATTTAATGTTAATATTTATCTGGCGTCGCTGCATCAAATTTCGAGTATTTTTCTTGTTGTTTCTTCTCTTTATCTCTATTTTCAATCAATAAGAAGCAATTAGTCGAGCTTTAAAAATATTTATTTTCCTAGAATTGTAAATTTAATTGACTTTATTGTTCTTTGTTAGTAATTATCGCCGTAATTTACATGACGCCTTTTATTAAAAAAAAAGAAATAGAAAACAACTGGTATGTTGTCAACGCTGAAGATGTAGTTGTTGGTAGACTTGCCACTTATATTTCAAGAGTTTTGAGAGGAAAAAATAAAGCAACATACAATCCTCATATGGATAATGGCGATTTTGTAATCGTTACAAATATAGAAAAAATCAAGTTTACAGGAAGAAATATACCAACAAGAT
>Ga0222652_1000034_pt1 | contig 81258 bp, 74 predicted proteins | sample AntAcemetagen371_FD_179803 | JGI IMG/M metagenome (GOLD analysis project Ga0222652, IMG submission 179803) | Saline water microbial communities from Ace Lake, Antarctica - #371 | ecosystem: Environmental > Aquatic > Non-marine Saline and Alkaline > Saline | place: Antarctica: Ace Lake... | reverse complement strand
TCTTCATCGCCTTTCAATATGTGAAGGGCGTATTCGTATACATAGAATCCGATACTATGGGTGATGAATGTGCGCACGAGACATGCGTTGATTCCAAGCCATAAGCCACCCATGGTCAATGCATGACGAATAGACAATGCTGTGCCGGATTGTAGGCGTGTCTAGTGGGTGTCCTACGAGGGTTTGTGCGACACCGCTGGCGATTCCTGCGATGTAGCCATCCATGCGTTTTGTGGCTATAAAAAAGAATGGCGAAAATTTCATGATAGTATAGAGTAATAAGCACCTACTACTATGAGCGAACGCATAGTCAATGACATTACACTGCAGTATTTGGCGAATACGTGCGTGACCCGCACGACAAAGAACGAGCTGGCTGCTAAAGGTACTCCGGCACGCAAGGACGTTCGCTTCTATAAAAAGCGCATAATAGATATGGCTAAGAAACTCATGTCGTCCGAGTGCGACGCCGCGGAGCTCAATAAATTGCCTGTTGACCTTAAATCAGGGTTTGACTTGTTTGCACACCGATGCGTAGAGTACTTTAAGACTTTAGATAGAAGCGAGATATTGCAAGGAGAATACTGCGATATAGGTGAGAAGGAGCCCGATACGAACGTGGATGCCAAGACGCAGGCATACGCGGACGACCTCTTTGTAAAGAGCGTGCGTGTGAAGCAGGAAAGTAGTTTAGACAAATTTGTAGTGCGCGCTAAGGTATCCAAGGCGCTCGACCCGATGGAGCTTCCGCAAAAGCGGGACGTGAATCTGCGTACAAGCGAACTAAAAACAAAAGGCATTGCAAAAAAAAATCTGCATAATAAGTATGACGAAGCATCAAAAGACTCGGGGGAACAAACGAAAACATAGTCGCTCACAAAACAAAACAACAAAGAAATTGCGATGTAGTCCAAATCCCTCAAACGACAACGAATTCACGTGCTACGATAACAGCGACCTTTACAGGTTGCGAGACTTGTGGAACCTGCGTCACCCCGACACACTGATTGATAGTGACGACGTGCGTATTATATGGGAGGTGCTCAATAACAATATGAAGAAGGTCTGTGACAAAGAGTCGTGTTGGTTGAAACAGAGCTTCATGAACAACAAGGAGCGCAAGCATATGTTGCACGCGTTCGCGCCTACCGCGCCCTCCAGCTGGAAATCTAAGCCAAACGAGTGGCTGAGCAGCACTGAAATTAGCGATGTGATGAACCAGTATGAGCACGCGTACAAGTGTTTTGAGTTCATGGGGCCCAGTCCCATAGACTACGATACGCGCAAGCTGTACGGCCAGTGTATTTGGCAGGAGTTGTGTCAATTCAACTTGAAGGCGCAGATGGGCAAAGGGAAGAAGAAGATTGGCATTATTTTCAATTTGGACCCGCACTATATGCCGGGGTCGCATTGGGTGAGTATGTTCATTAACGTGAAGAAGAAGTTTATTTACTACTTTGATAGCGCGGGACAGCCGATCCCTCCGCAGCTGATGAAGTTGGTGAAAGAGGTGACGAAGCAAGGAAGGGCGCTGGGGATAGATTTTAAGTTTGACCAGAATTATCCGGTGGAGCATCAATATGGCAACACGGAGTGTGGGATTTACTCTCTTTACTTTATAGTGCACATGTTGGAGGACAAGATCAACAGCCACTACTTGAAGACGCACATTTTGAAGGACAAGTACATTGAGAAGTTCCGCAAGGTGTATTTTAACGAGGACAAGCTGTAGGTAGCATAGCATGTCGCGATGTTTATATTTATTTGAAATGAATATAAACTTGTTTGTAGTAGTAAAGTAGTACTAACTATGCCGTATTATGCTGTTGCTCGTGGAAGAACTATTGGAATTTTTTTAAACTGGAACGAGTGCAATAATTCGGTAAAGGGCTACAAGAATGCAACCTATAAAAAGTTTGATACAATGGAAGATGCTGTAAACTTTATTCAAGGGAACACCGCCATCGTAGAGCCCTGTCTGCCGCCGAATGGGAGGGGGGATGACATGTTTGTTCCGGATTATTATGTGTATACAGATGGCGCTTGTTCTAATAACGGAGCGGCTCGCGCTTTGGCCGGATTAGGAATATTTTTTGGTGTGGGCGACTTTCGCAATACAACAAAAAAAATAGAAGGGAAGCAGACAAACAACGTCGCTGAATTGACCGCTATTATTGAAACGTATCGCCTAATAGAAGAGGACGTCACTGCCGGTAAAAAAGTGACTATTGTGAGTGACTCTGAGTACGCGATACGTTGTGTTTCTTCTTATGGTGAAAAATGCTACAAAAAAGGCTGGCCCGCAGAGATACCGAACAAAGAGTTGGTCAAGACCGCGTATGAGTTGTATATGAATATCCCAAACATTCAGTTTCTGCATGTAAGAGCGCATACGGGCAACACGGATATTCATTCATTTGGAAATGATAAGGCAGATAAACTGGCCAATCTAGCAATTGGCTTTGAATTGTAAAAAGGTTTAAAAATATTGCTCCTATAATAAATATATGGCAGACTTTATTACTCAAGAGAATGCTGACATGCTGTGGGAAATCATCGCAGAGAACGACGTATTTCCCAAGACCGAGCAAACGAGCACGTTGTTTGTTCAGTTACTTCCAAAATTCTACAACGACAACAAAGGCAATACAAGCTTGCTCTCGCTGAACAAGCAATTTATTCAGACGATGCTCACTACTATTTCACTGAAAACAAAGCAACCGCCGATTGAGTCTGCTATGATGACGCATGAGCAAATACAAGAGCACCGGAAAACAGAATTTGAGAAAGAGATGTCGCGAAAACAAACCGAGTTTACGCGGGCCATGGCGCTTCCCGTTCCTGACCCGCCAAAATTCAGCGATGCCACGCAAGACGAACCTCTTGGGGACATGAGCGACATTATAAAGCGGATGATTGCAGAGCGCAATTTGGATATAACTAGCATACAAAAAACGCACAACCCCGTGGAGGCGGAGACTTGGCTGAAGCCGCGGGATGCTTCGCTGGCCACCGAGCAGGCTACGCAGAAGGAGAACGCCATTAAATATATCAAAATAGACAAGGATGCGCTCAACGTCGAGGTGCCTGCGATTGACCTAAATGCGTCTTCGCTGAAGCAGGTATCATGGGGCGCAACGACAAATATTGCCGAGGCGTCGAACCCCGCGAGCGGCAGCAACTTTGATTTATTTTCCAAATTGAAGCGGTCGCATTTAGAAGAAGACGCTGTCGGCGATAATGGGGCGTTGAATATTCGCGAAACGGCGGACTCATCCAAAGCTCAATATGCGACCAAGGAAGATGTGCGGCAGATACGAGAGTATATAGAGGAACGTTTTAACGCGCTCGAGCAACTATTGCTGGATCGTATGGAATATTCGCCAGCGTCAGAACCAGAGGGATTTCAGGATACAGACGCATGATGACGGGACTGCGCAAGATGCGCTCTACTTGGTGTGGCAGCAATTCCAATTTATTGATGTCGTTCATATTGTGTATGGGTTGGTTGATCTGCCACGTTCTGTATCGTTCGTGGTCGACATTGGGTACGGGGTCGCTGGGAATTTCGGTAATGTTCCGATGACTGAAGTTGCGGAACCTCTCATTTTGGAATATGTCGGCATCATAATGAAAACCGATGGTATCAAACGTGCGGCGCAATTCTGCAAAGTTGTCGTCAAATATGGATTCGTATTTCAAAAGATGTACTTTCTTGCGCGGGTTATTTAGAAGATGCAAGTACCGCTCGCAGATTTCAATGTAGACTTCTACGTCGTGGTTAGGTGGAATGCCCGGCGGTGTGTCATGCGCACACCTCTTGTTGAGCGAGCTAAATATCCACAACGGGTTGCGCAGAATGAAAATCTTCGTGTATTCCGCGTATTCGTCACCGAAGAACTCCTCGCGGGCAAATGGCCACTTGCACATGTTCCATGCATAGGTGGGGTCTTCGTCGTAATCGCGAATGAGTTTTTCTTCGTGCACTATCTCCTTCACGTCGGGAATGTGGCCGATAATGTTTTTTAGTATGGTGGTTCCTGAATGGGGAAATCCGGTAACGATAATTTTCTGCATAGTAAAGCCGTGCAGAAAATTATAGATGAAGATACGCATAATATTTTCGTGGTATATTATATCATACGTACGATATGCGCAAAACTAGGCACACGACACGTAAAAAAGTAGGGCATGGATATACAAAAAACAAATCGAATGGCAAAGGCAAAAGTCATAGACGCGGCACGCGTCGTCGTATACCACGTCGTCGTCGTTACACAAAAAGAAGACGCGTTCTACATGGTGCTTCGAATATAGATACGGGCGTGGAATCTGCTATAAAACGACTGCGTGAAAATGATACCGAATGGTATGATAAAAATGTCGTTCCTGCGCAAGAACGGAGCGCAAATAGAGAACTGGAGATTCAACGCGACGGGCAGCTGCGGCATGCCCAGAGTTTATTGCCTGCGTCTATTTCGCGCATGGGCGACCCTGACTTGATGGCCAAGCATGCCCGAACAATGGACCTTGCCGATGTGCGACAAAAACGAATGCAACAAAATGAGGAAATTATGCGATTGATACGAGAACAGCAGGAAGAGGAACATGTGCAGAAACAACAAGAAATTTACCGAGCGCCAATAAATACAGACGCTGAGCGCGAAACGTTTGAGATAGATGGGTTGAATGATATTGACGCAAAGGATTTCTATCATTCTGAACCGCCTGCAAAGCGCGCGCGTTCAAATACGGGTTCGTCGCGTCCGCGTAAAAAATCCAAACCTTGATGACTGCGTCGCAAGACTCATTTATCTCTTGAATACGTCCTAATGTTTCTGCGCCTCCTCCTTTGGCTTTGGAGGCTCTGGGTATAAGGAGTTAAGAAACAACACCTTATGCGCTTGTTCGTTGGCAACACACATGTTGTTGTATGCGTCAACATCAATCACTGATGGTTTTGTTGATTCGTGCGACACGATGGCATCGTATTTTTCATGAGAAGGTATGAACGGGTCTAGATATCTTATGAAGTCCGTTCCGTTTTCCCGTTCAACATCGTGGTACCTTTTGATGTGTCCTGCACGACGCTTGTTGTTTATTTTGTTGATGATGGGGATGATGTTTCCGAGGCGATCGATGTCCAAGTTCACATTTTCCTCCCATGAACTACTAAACGGCACGATGTGTTCATACTCAAAAATCTGTCCTTGAACGTATTCCACAGGAACCTTGTGGCGAAACGCATTCGTCATGAGCAAGATTTCAACGAACTTTCTGCCGCGCCTGTTGTCGTTCTTGTTTTTCTTGCCATCTATGCGAGTCTCGTAGGCCCGATTATTAACACTCTGTTCTTGTAGTATATCTAGTACATCTTCCATGCGTTTCTTGGGGATGCCCTTTGTCAAATTATTCGGTGTTTTGTATAACTCGCTGGCTAATTTCTTTATTTTTGAGCCTCCGTCCTCGTACAAGATGATGTCAAATATTTTATAACTCTTTTTCAGCTCATCGTTCTTGATCTCTGCCACACCATAGTGATACACTATAGACTGCGCCACGCTAATAATAACGTCTTCGTCGCACGCGCCATTGTTTTTGAATCCACATATGGCCATGATAAGCGCAAACATGTTGTTCGTTTTTAGCGAATACATTTTTGTCTTGGCGGCTTTAAACAATTTATCAGAAAGGATGTTCGGCAGTACCTTGTCAGTTACCTTGTTGAAAATATCTATGGCGTATTCAATATACTCAACAAATCTGGTCACATTGGCTGTGGTGAACGTGTCGGTGTACTCATCAAAAATACCCTTCCAGACCTTGAAAAATAAGGTCGTTCCCGCCTTTAACGATGCCATTTCAAAAAATGGGCAACGTTTGTGGCACCAATTTTGGTATCCCATGGTAAAATCAAATGCATTCATGATCCCGTCGTATTTATAGCAATCCAGCACTTCTTGTTTATCGCGTTTATCGTACATTTCATGGCACTGAGATTCAATAAACGACCTTGCTGTTGAGTTGGTAATTGTAAAATTGGTGTGGTCGTGCAAGAAGGCTGCCAAGATAGATGTTTCTGTAAACACGTTTTTATATCTGTTCACGTCGATATATACCTCGCACTCTTTTTCCGGCGTTAATCCATCAAAATAGCTGATGATGGTGGTTGTTTCGGTGAATTTTTTACCTTGGCTCGTCAAAAATGCGTTCCTGAACGACGGGATATTCTTGGCGGGTTCCCCCTCGTAAAATTCGTCCCACTCGTCCTTGGCGTTCTTCATATGCGTCTTGTACCACTCCATCCCCTTAATGCAGTTTTCAAAGTGTGTTTTGTACCGAAAGTTCATTAATTCGTCGTAGTTCAACGACACGAAGATATCCATAATGGTATCTTGTTCGTCTTCGTGATAGTTTTTAGAAATAAATTTTCTGAGTTCTTCTTTTTTGTCGGGAAATACGCTGAGGGGCGAGTCGTAGAACTTAATCTTTGCTGTGATACGATGGTTCCCATCTACCAAGTACTCTTTGTTGTCTGCGCGCTTATTCACGATAATTGCCTCCACATCGGAGCCCCGCTTGAGCAGAAATTCAATGTACTCGCGGATAGATGCTTTCTTTTTTCCGTCAATTGGCTGAAGACCCCAAGTTGCGTCGCGCTGCTGCTTTGGCTTCAGCAACGTTTTCATAGTCACCTTCTTTCTTAAATCGGCCACACTCCACTTTTCTGGCTTGCACTCGGTGTTGTTCATGTTATATTCCGTACTTTTCTGTATTCTACTATATAATTACGGAACTCTCTAAGTAGGTTAATTATATAATATAGCAATTTACCCGTACTATATTATGTAAATGTGTCTCGTTAGGAATATGTGAATTATAACTGCAGGTCGGCAAGCTCGTGCAGCACTACATGTGATGGCATCTGCAGGGAAACGGCTTGTTGGTAAAAGTTTGCGTGCACATATAGATGCGTCTCGTCGGTGATATGCTTGAAGATTTCCGCGAGACTCTTTATTCGGCCGGTTGCGCCGGCGTATTCCTTGGGGCGCGGTTTCTTTCTGGTGGGGTATCTGCAGTTCCATTCGCACGCCATGGCGCGCGAGATGGATGTCCATTGCGGGGAGGTGAGCACCGCCGTAAACGACCACGAGCCCTTGCCCTTGGATGCGGTGGCCCACGCACCGCCCTTGATTTCTCCGTTGTGTTGTCGCAGCCTTTTTTTGAGGTCAACCGTGTAGCCATTGTATGTCTGGCCCTCCCAGTTGTCGTGCTGGGCCAAGAAATAGCAGTAGTATGTCTTCGGCGGCTTTTCGGGTCTGGGCGCGCCTATGGCCGGGTCGGCAGGTTCGCTGGATGGATTGGTCATAGACGTTCGCTAGAGAATTTATTTGCCAACAAAACCCAACAACCCATCAACGTATCCGTGTTCCTTGCGAGAAAATATATTCTCAAAACATATTACACACGCATGAAATTTCAAATACCTGTCTATTTGCAACTCGTTTTTTTTATAGGTTGTTTTGTAATTATTTATTACTATTATTATAGTATGACCAACAAGCCAATTTGTGCTATTGCGGTGTTTGATGGTACCATTACAGGAAGTGTACGATTCACCGAAGATTTTGCTAAAAATAAAATCAGAATAGACCTTAATATTAAAGGACTTCCCCCCAAATCTTTGCATGGGTTTCATGTGCACGAAGCTGGAGATTTAACCGATAAGTGTACCAGCATGTGCTCCCATTTTAACCCTTATGGGAATACTCATGGATGTCCTGGTAAGAGAGAACGACACGCAGGGGATCTAGGTAATATTACTACAAATAATAAGGGCGAAGCAAAATATACATTTTATGATAATGTTATTAAGCTCAGAGGTTCTAAGGCAAATATTATTGGAAGAGGTCTAATTATTCATGAAGACGAAGACGATTGCGGAAATGGCGGAAATGCAGAAAGTTTAAAAACCGGCAATGCTGGTAAGAGGATTGCGTGTGCGGTTATTGGGTATTCAAAAGAAAATTTTGCATGTTAACTAGACAATTTATTTATCGATAAATCACATCAACAACGTTAGATGGGTGCTATTATGCTATGGTATGGTATGGTATGGTATGGTATGGTATGGTATGGTATGGTATGGTATGGTATGGTATGTCATGTAGGCAGGTCCCTACATGACAAACAAAGAAAATCTTTCTTGTTTTTCCTCTCCCCTCTCCCCTCTCGTGGTTTCCTCGCTTACCGCCGCGCAGACCAACCACCCAATCACCCGATGAGGGGCTCGAACCCTCGACCACACGCTTAAAAGGCGTGCGCTCTACCAACTGAGCTAACCGGGTATATGCAATGCATGGCATTTTCTCCTCCCCACCCACACTATTCCTAGTGGTTTCTCTCTATATTGTTTTACCAAGTATGTTGCTAACAATATGTTTCTATGTCTGCTGCGACGAGACCTTTGTAGGATAAGGTATGCTGGTGGTGAGAAATCTATTCATTTTGGCGACGTGTTTTTTCTCGGGAATGGCGAGGTCGTTTTCAAAGTCTTCTAGTAGTCGCAGCTTGATGCCCATTAGCTGAGCAAACGCATGAATAGTAAAGTGTGACTTCTGACGAGCAAATGCGAGCTGTTTGCCAAAGGTCGTGGTTTGTACAATGGACGTTGTCGTTGGATTATCGCCCATTACGCAATAGGGTATTTTATATGTATGTATGTGCATCTGTCTCTATATTATTGTTATTTGTTAGTATACCTGATGCATGTACGTATCTAGAAAAAATAAAGCAGTATGTCCACGTGTGCTTACGTGACCAGCGTATTGAAAATCTTCTTTCCGCCTGGCAATATTTCCAAGGTTCCGACGCGCGCGGGGGTGCCCTTGCCCTCGCTGGACTTGATGTAAGATTGCAAGTCGTAAATGTAGTACTCGCGCTCCTTCATTTTGCGCGCCGCGTACTTTATGCCGTATATGGTGACAGGTTCGGCTTTCCAAGTGATTTTCTCCGTATTTATGCTGGATATGGTATCGTCTTCGTCCTTGTCAATATCGGGATTGTATGCAAAAGAGGTGCTGCTGGGGTCGCCGAAGCTGAGACAATCTAGACCCTCCTTTGCGTTCTTGGCGCTGAACACTTGGCAGTCAATGGCGGCCTCCTTGATGGCGATGGTGAGCTGGTTGCTGATCTCCTCCTTTATGCTGGACACTTCGTACAAGTACTCGTCGCTGGTGAGGGGGATGTTCGGGTCGTGTTTTCCAGTATCGTACAAACGTAGTGCGCGCGCATCTTCTCCCTCAATTTGTTGCTCGGTGAAGGTCATGAGATACACGAACACCTCCACTGTCTGGAGGGTGAGTTCCAGATCTTTGTGGCTACAAATACGACGGGCTCGGCCAATCACCTGCTCTGTGCGCACTGGATGCCAATAGGGCTCTACCACGTGCACGTATCGGGTGTTGCGTAAGTTGAGCCCCTCTGAGCCGGAGGAGGTAATCATGAACACCTTGATGATCTCGCCTAGGTTGTTGTTGTTGGCGACCGCGCGCAGCTTGCCGGCGATGTTGGTGGGGATGTCGTCCCAGAATCCGTTGTATATCTTGAGGATGAGTTTCTTCTCCTCGTCGCTTTCTGTGCCGGTGTACAACGCAAAGGTGGGCTTGCCTTGGTCGTTCTCGGATATGTCAATGTCCCATCCGCCGTTGGACGTCTTCTTGAGACGGAATCGCGCAAACCCGTTGGCCTCCAGCACCATGGTGAGGAGTTGGAGGCCCTCCAACGTGCGAAACTGGCTATACACCAGATGCAGACCAACGTATTCGGGGTCCTGAATGTTTTCCAAGACGTGGAGGAACTTGGGGCTGTAGCGTTCAAGCCCTTGTTTGCTGAGGTACGTGGCTGCGTTGGCGCGTATCACTGCAATGGCGTTCTGGATACGTTCGGTATAGGTCTTGTCCGCCACTGCGGTGATTGCCTCGTCGCCCTCTATCTCGCCCTCGCGTTCGTCGCTCAAGTCGGCGTCGCGCACCTTGTCCTTGGCTTTGGCGATAAGTTCCTCTTGTGCCTTCTCGCTCTTTTCGTCCCCTTCCCCCTGCCCCAGTATTACCTTCTTGGTGTCCTGTGGCATGGGACGACCGGGGTCGGGCGGCATGACAAAGTTGCAGAAGAGGCGCGAGAAGATGCGGTACGTGGAGCTGGGTTCCTTGTAGACGCCGTCCTTGTCAAAGGTCCCCTTTTTGGTCTTGCTCGACTTCTCCTGTTTGCGCTCAGCGACACGGGACGCCTCGTATAAATTGAACTGGTAGTTGCTCATGGGAATCTTGACCACATGATAATACTCTGGCGTCTTTTCGTAACGAGGCATGAGTCCCTCCTGTGGACTGCGGTAGTATGAAGTGAGTCCAATGATGCGTTTTTTAAAAAGTCCGGCGTCCTTGAGATGCTGTGTGTTGGGGTCAATGAAGCGGGCAACAAACTTGTCCAGCACATCGGGGAGCGCCTTGTAGTTGTGGATACGAATGAGTCGTTGGTTGATTTCAAGGCCTTCTTTCTCAAGGAGCTCCATGACCTTCTTCTCAAAGGCGATGTCGCTCACTTGGGTGGTGTCAAACTCTGCGTCGCCCGCGGCGTCGCGAATCTGGTTGGTTACTCCGTGGTACCCTGTTCTCTCTTTGGTCTTGTTTTTGAACCCAAAAGGATTTCGTGTGATGAGCACCTTCTTTGCGGCGGGTGAGTACTCGAGGTAGTCCAGAATCTTCTCGCCTGCGAGCGCTGACTGGAGCGTCTCAGTACTCACCTTTTTGGTGGTCTTGACCACCACGGGAATCTCCCACGTCTTGATGTATCCGCGGAGAATGTTGAACAAGATGCCGATTTCGTTGGGGTAGTTGATGATGGGTGTCCCCGTTAGCAGCACGATGCGCGCGTTGCGCGCGGACATCAAAAACTCGTACAGCTTGAGCGACATGGCTTTGTGGAGTTTCTCCTTTTCGCCGCGGTCGTTGACCGCAATGGGACGCTCCTTTTGGATTTTGTTCACGATACGACTGATGAAGTTGTGTGCCTCGTCAATGATGACAACCGCATTGTCAAAGGGGTTTTTCTCGTAGTTATCGGTCATTTCCTTGAGACGTTGCTCGCGCAGGCCGTTGTAGGCGATGAACTTGTACTTGTTGAAGATCATTTCGTTGAGCTGGTCGTCCAGACTCTTCATGTCGGTTGTGGAGAGCGTGTTGACCGGTTTGGAGACGTCCATGAGCCATGCACCCTGATTGCGCTCAATATACTCAATAGGTAATTGGAGCACTGCGGACAAGGTCTCAAATGCACTGGCGTCATGCACCCACTCCCAGTACTGCTTCTTCTTGTACATGAAATCGCCCGCCTTTTTAAGCTCCTCCACATAGTTGTCTCGCAACGATTTCGGCGTCATGACAATCACACGACGCTTGCTCTTCATTCCTTCGGCAATCGCGATACTGCTCGCGGTTTTCCCCGCACCCAGACCATGGTAGAGCAAAAGACCGCGATAGGGAGTGTACAAGTTCATGTAGTCGCGCACCAGTTTTTGATGTGTGAGCAGAGAGAAAGACTCGCTGCTGCGCAAGCTATCGCAGGTGATGCCTTTTTCGGCCTCCTCCAGCTCGTTCTTGTATTGTTGAAAGAAGGAGTTGATGAAGTTCACAAATATTTTGCGGTTGTTCATGTAGTAGCTGGAGAGGCGAAATTTGACATGCGGTTCTTTGCTCGGCAATCGCTTTGCAATGGCGGTTCCAGGCATAGAAACCCAGTCCTCTGGCCCAAGCTCAGCCACGCCCCTTTGCGGTTTGGGTGTAATGCGGCGGCGTCTTCGTCTCGTTTCTTCGGCTTCCCCCGCTTCTTCCGCTTTTTCTTCGTCGGTTTTTTCCACCAGCTCATCCACGACCACGTCGGTCTTCCCGTCTTTGATGGAAGTTTCTGCCACACCGATGTCTTCTTTGTCGTCGTCTATGATGACAAGTTTTTTCTTGACAAGACGCCTAATTTTCTTGGGCGGTTCGGCGGGGGAAGGCGGCAACAAAGGTTGTTTAGATGTAAGGGTCTTTATTTCAGTCTCTTTCATGGGATGTTTCACACTCACCTTGATAAGCTGGACTGCCTTTAATCGCTCAACCAAGTCATTAATGTCGTAGTCGGCGTTCTTCCGTCGCACATCACGTAGTTCCACGCCTTTGATATTGCCAGGCTGGCCCTGAATGACAACCTGTACGGGCTCTAAAGGAGTCACCATTGGTTTGGTCATCAATCTGGTCTTTACTAAATTGTCCATAGTTCTTATATACTCTGTATATAAAAACCATGATATTTCTACAGATTTAACAACTATGGCCGTATATGATGTATTCTTTCCAGCTCGCATATGAATCGTCTTGCAGGTCATCATCTGTTGTTGCAATAGGCGGATCCGTTTTCGGCACCACGTCTTTCGTAGGTTCTGAACTTGGTTGATTCTCCATGTATATGTATGTATGTATAAAAATATGCTAGGCATCCAACTTAATTTTATGGAAAATGATAAAGTCCCGCATGTAGTTATCGCATTTGTCTTGGCCAGATGCCTCGCATGTTCGTGTGATGAAATGCTTGAAGGCGTCGTCATACATGGAATTTTTCGCGATGTCATCGGGTATTTTGCATAAGTCGTCGCATGTTCGTCGTGTAGCGTTGTGGAGGCTCTTCACGTCATTGATATTGTGGAGAGACCTATACTTGTAAATAAATGACTCGCATTCATTAGGCGATATATTTTTAGCGTGTTTAGTTGAAACCATATACTATTATACCAATATTTTTTATTGGTATAATATAACTAACAGATATGCCTAGAAAAGGGGGAAGAATGCGCCCTATTTCTCCGGTGGACATGGAAAGAGAACGTATACGCCGTGAGGCGGCGTACCAAGACAATGATGCGCCTCAGCATGACCCAGATGTTGCGTTTAATAATGATGAATTAGAGGACTCTTTTATGTCATCCGACTCGGACGATTCTAGAGTTGTGTTTGCATCATCAACGCCTCATTACGACAGATTGGTGTATTTTGCAGATACCGATATTATGATGACCGCCCCCATGATGGTGTTTAATGAATATATGAATGTGCTCAGCAACGAAGATACCATGCAATTATTGGCGCACGAAGGATCGTTAGAGATTCTTGCAAACGAGATAACCATACTTATTAATTATATACCTAGCCGAGGTGACCTGCAACGCGCGCGTTATTATCTTACAAACAACCAAGTTATTTCGCAATTTCCAGAGATTAGCCAAGAGTTTCTGGCAGCATATCACCTGCAATTTGAGAACCGAATCAACGAGATACAAGAGATTCTTAATTATCAAGCGCGTAGACCACGACAAGAAGGAGGGAGGAAACGTAAACCCAGCAAGAAACGTACTACGCTGCAGACAAGAAGAAACGTCAAAAAGAAGCGGCGCACGCGTAAAAGACAATCAGCCAAACAAATACGTACATAGTTCATAATTTTCTTCCGTGTGGCGTATAATTATGAAAATAGCATTGCTTACCTTTTACAATAAAGCAATTGCTGAGTATGATGGGGTTATTACATCTAAAATCAACGAATTGTATTGTATCAACCGACCCTAAATACGCGGATAGGCAGGCATCCTGCATGGGAGAATTTGCAGATGCTTTTGACGCGCATTGACAACTACGACTACGTCGTCTGGATAGATGCCGACGCCTTTTTCTATGTAGACTGGCCAAGTATAGAGGAGAGGAGTTCATCACGCGCAACGTCGACAAGGACTTTATATTTAGCCGCGATTTGGGTAATCGTCCTCCGCCGAGCGGCAAAATCAACACTGGGTTGTTTGTGGTGAAGAACACAGAATATATCAAAAAGTTTTTGAAGTTGTGGGCGTACGACGAAGAGTTGTATAGGAACAACACCATGAACGGGTAGAGCACTCGCAAGAATACTACGCCCAAATAAAATACGGATAAACTAGCATTTTTTGTACCATGTGTATAGTACCAATGGATCCAGCCAGTATTCACCAAGAATGTTCCTTTCCCGATGAAATGTATGCTTACATTGAAGTACAAAAAAATACACGCACCAAGTACGAATATGATAAGAAATTAAACGCATTGGTGCTAGATCGGGTGCTCCATAGCGCCGTGTTTTATCCCCACAATTACGGATACATCCCCGAAACCTTGTGCGGGGATGGAGATGCATTGGATGTGTTGGTGGTAACGAGCGAACCCCTTATGCCAGGCACGTTTTGTAAGGTGCGTCCAATTTGCCATTTGGTGATGGAGGACGAGAAGGGTCAAGACGAAAAATTGCTTGCTGTGTGCATAAACGATCCCATCTACAAAGATATCTACAAAAAGTCGGAACTGCCCAAGCATACGTTGGACGAGATTTTTGTATTTTTTGATACGTATAAAAGGTTGGAGAAAAAGAAGTGGGTAAAAATAACGGGATGGTCAACCGAGACTGAGACCATGGAGCTTGTGAAGAGGACGCATAACGAGCATCTCAAATGCACGAATCAAACGCGCAATTACTTGGCGTAAGTGTCAATGTCTTGAATGATTCGCATACACGCGTCTTGCTCGGCCTTGCGTTTGATTTTGTGTGTCCCTTCGCCCAAGAAGACAAATGCCAACCCGTAGTTGGTCGTCAAATATGACTGAATAGCATGGAATGTTTTGAACTCTTCAAATGGGATGGCATCCTTCCAAACGAGATTGTGAATGGGTTGTCCAACGCAGAGGAAGACGCCCATGCGGTATCCCCACTCAATGTCATGGTCCATCTCAATATAATGCGGCGTCACCTTGAACTCTTTCTGGATTTTCACTTGGAGAATGTTTTTGTAGTTGTCGTCGTTTTGAATCAGCTCTATCCAGTTGATGTGGCGCTCGAAGATGTTTTCAATGAATTTTTGGACCATTTGGAACCCAGGACCGGTGACGAACATCTCTTGGAACCAGTTGTCATCGTCCTTGACGACGCGCTTGTTGTAGTCCAAGAAGAGCGCGCCAAGAAACGACTCAAAGAGGCAGCCGAGCTTCTTCAGGTTGGTGCGGATCTTCTTTTCCTCGGCGTGCTTGGACAAGATGAGCCACTTGTGTAGCCCCATTTCGTAGGCAATGCGTCCGATGGCCTCGTTCTTCACGATGGCGATTTTTTTCTCGGTCATGAACCCCTCGTTTTCCTTGGGGAAGCGGCGATACAAGTAGAACTTTGTCACAAGTTCGAGCAACCCGTCGCCCAAGAACTCTAGGCGCTCGTTGGACTTGGATTTGAGTGGCATGCAATCGTCGGGCTTGGGGACGATGGTGATTTTTTGCTGAATATTTTCCAATGCGGGGCGTTTGATGTAGGACCGGTGTACAAAGGAACGCTTGTACAAGTCTATGTTCACCACGAGAGGGGGCACGCCATATTCCTTGAGAATAGATTGAACGTCGTTCAATGTAATCTCAACATTCAACGGGTTGTAGGGGTTGAACACGAGCCCCTCTTCGTTACGCACAATATCATCGTCATGTAAAAGTGACTTTTCGTCGGTCATGATTATGATGTATTATCGTGTCATGTCTTTAAATCATTTTTATAATATATAAGACTGAATTGCAGACACTTTGCAACTCTGTGAAAAATAACTGGGTATAGTATGAGCCAGTACGTTATTTACACAAAGACTGGGTGTGGATATTGCGACAAGGTAAAATCCCTGCTAAAAGATGTTACGCCCAGCCCGCAGTTTATTTTGTGCGACAGCCGTCTGAAGACAGACGAGTCTAAGAACGCCTTTTTAGGAGAAATGGCGTCTAAGATAGGGTGGATGCACAAGACGTTTCCAATGGTGTTTTTAAACGGGCAATTTATCGGCGGGTACGAGGAAACACTGAAATTGTACGAGCGTAGCCGGTTGCTTGACTTGGTTGACGCCGATTTCTAATATAAATGAATTAAGTTTAAACATAGTGCTAGTATGATATACATATCTTCATCATGGACCTTTCAATGTTAAACAGAAAAGAGTTATTGGAAAAATGCACAGAGGCGGGTATTAGCAAGTGCAGCTCAAAAAACAAGTCCCAGTTAATAGAACTCATATCAAACGTATCAATGTCACCTCCTAATACTAGTGAATCGGTTGATGTGACCGATACCATAGCCACCTTTAAAAAAGGTGACGCCAAACCAGCCGCGGGCGCGTCGCTGGGGGACGCAACCCCCAACGCAACCCCCAACGCAACCCCCATTGCCAAACCAGCAGAAAATACATTAAATGTGATTGATTTGTTCTGCGGCTGCGGCGGAATGTCAAAGGGGTTAACGGATGCTGGACTGAATGTTGTTGCCGGAATAGATGTCTGGGACAAAGCAGTTGAAAGTTACAATAAAAACTTTACCCACAAGGCGTATTGTGAAGATTTGACAAAGTTTCCTCCGGAAAAATTCAACGAGCTTTACAACCCAGACAACAAAAGTATAGACATAGTGGTTGGCGGTCCTCCGTGTCAATCATTTTCAATTGCGGGGAAAAGAGATAAAAACGATCCTAGAAACACTCTCTTTATGGAATACGTCAAGTATCTCGACTATTTCAAACCAAAAGCGTTCATTATGGAAAATGTAATTGGTATGCTTTCAAAGAAAACCGACACCGGCGAAAAGGTAATTGACATTATCATGGAACAATTAAACAGGAACTACAATTGTCTCATTAACAAGTTGTATGCCAGCGATTTTGAAGTTCCTCAGAACAGACGGCGAACAATTATTATAGGGATTAGGAAAGATTTGCATATTACTCCAACCAAACCCATGCAGGTGATAAAGGCTGTAGAGGATAGAATACCTGTAAAAAACATATTGCAAGATAAAGAGAGTGTAGATGCATCACATTATCTAAGCGAACGCGCCATACAAGGCATCATCAACAAGAAGATTAAGTCAAAAGAAAGGGGGGCTGGATTTGGAGCGCAATTTTTGGATATAAACAAACCATCGTATACTATTCCTGCGCGGTATTGGAAAGATGGGTACGACGCACTGGTTAAATATAACGAAACTGAAATCAGAAGGTTGAGTATACTGGAACTCAAGCGCATACAAAGCTTCCCAGACGATTTTGAATTAGTTGGTAGTAAAAAAGATGTGATTATGCAAATCGGAAATGCGGTTGCGTCTAGGTTTGCATACCATTTAGGCAAATATATTATCAATACTCTTCAATAATTAACTCGTTCCAAAAATTTGTCCCTCTAAACTGCGAATAGTTGCGAGTATTGCCGTCGTACATTCCGCTATCAAATATAATGTTTTTATTTTTGATATTTTCAATAAAGTGGTCAAAGTTGAACGGCTTGCCGAAGCATATCTTTTCATAAGTGCTTCCTATTTTTTTACACATAAAGAACCCCTTTTTATTAAATTTGTTGTTGATATGCGGTTTCAACTTCTCGGTTCTCCATATTGCAATGACTATGTTATCTTTTTTTAAAAAGTCTGGAAAATCCGTTTTGATGGGGCGAGTGTCCTTTGAAAACGAATAGTATACAACAAGGTCATTGGTCTCAGTGACTAGTAAATTTTGACCATTCTCATTCCAAGTGTTATACGTCGGAACACATTTTCCTGACCACGAATATCGGTTGTTCTTGTGTGGGTTTGGGTTTCCAAATGTTTTAATGAAGATAGTTCTAGTGATCTTTACGTTGTCGTCGGACCAGTTGTTCAACATGTTAATATGAGTTCGTTTATTTTTTTTTGAAAACGCATATTCACTTGCGCTAAAATCGCCCAAGGTGATCTTAATTGACTCCTTTTTCATTTCGTACCCGTTTATGTCAGGTTCATTTTTTGCATTGTGCTGTATACCCATCTTAGTTTCTAACCAATGACCTTCTTTTCCACAATGTTTTACATTCTGTCCATCCATACAAATATCTACACCCTTTACGTTGTTGTGAAATAATTCTATGATTTGTTGTTTGTCCGTATCCATTTTACACTACTATGTCATTTTATCAATAAGACGTTTCATTTTTATCCATTCATCTTACACAGGCATATCTCTCTCTCTGTATAAAGATAGATAGGCAATATACACGTTGCTGGTCATACCTTCTAGATTGTTTATCTTTAGGTAAGTGCCATAGAATCTTTTTTTCTATTTCTATTGTATAACCATGGTTTACATGAGTGGAGGAAAAGCTGCGCGCAATCAAGCGTCTATCGTTAACCGCGCCACCTGTGGTGGAAACAAGAAGGGAGGACTTATGGGATACATCGGAGGTGTTGGAACTGGTGGTGTCAGTATAAACAGAAGCAGACGATTCTGTAGCAAAACTGGATGCAACAACAAGGACATGAACACCCAGTTTGGATTGAAGTGTGTTGGTAACTTCAGCAACTCTTCCCAAGGCAATGTTCGCATGGCTCGCCGCGGCATGTTCTAAGCAATTGCAAATACTAGTGACACACCAATAATGTAAGTTAATAACTTGTTACGATAAGTTATTAAAGAAATGTGTGCAGTACGTACATACACATACATACACCATATATGTTTTATATTAAGATTGACGCGCGAGAGAGAGACCTCATCGGGCTGGTAAAGGAGAAGTTAGGAGAAAGTGAGCAAATTACATTGGTTGTGGAAGCGCTGGATGTAGGAGACATTATTTTTGCGGAGGACGACAAGGAACTATTGGTCATAGAGAGAAAGAAGGTACCTGATTTAGCGGCCAGTATTGTTGATGGTCGGTACAAAGAGCAGTCTTATCGTTTAGACGGATATCCGGTTCATAATCACAACATCGTCTACATGATTGAGGGTAATCTTTCTCAGTCGCGCATGAGCAAAGACACTCTAAACTCTTCTCTCTTCTCAATAAATTATGTAAAGGGGTTTTCGGTGTGGAAAACAAATAATCTACCAGACAGCGCAGAGTTTTTAGTAAACAGCATCAGGTATCTCGCGAAGGGAATTAGCAAGACGGCATATTACAAGAACACCGACGACCCGAGTGACTCAGCAGCACATCAGGGGATGAGTACCTCGGAGAAAGATTACGTGAGCGTGGTGAAAACCGCAAAGAAGGAAAACATTACACCCAATAATATCGGGGAAATTATGTTGTGTCAGATACCAGGGATAAGCGCCACCACAGCGCTTGCAATTATGCAGCATTTTTCGTGTATGGTGAATTTAATTGCGGATTTACAAGAAAAGGGAGAGGAATGCTTGCATGAGGTGCAAGTTCCGAGTACAAAAGGCGCGTCTAGAAAACTAAATAAGACATGCATTGCCAACCTCATAAAGTACTTGGTTTAATGTAGCACGAACATATATAGTTGTTGTTAGTTAATTGTATAAATACACCTCATTTTCGTCGTAATAATTACTATTTATAAGTTCGTTTGTATAAGATTTGCCTCCCCAATTAGAGTCCATTGGGCTCGGGCTGGCGGGTTTGGATTGGTTGAGCACGTTCATCTCATCTAATGGCGTATGCACTCCTTGGTAGAAATTGGATGAGTCGTGTGCAGGATAACTTCCAATGTTGTAGGGCGGGTCGTTTCGCCCAGAATCTATGAGCTTGGTTCGCTTCAAGTTGGGATATCGGTTACTTGGGTTAATGGCATTGTCCTTAGCAGCAGGGTCTGCATATGGAGCGGCTGATTTCAATGCAGCAAGTTCTTCCTCCAGTTCTTCCTTGGAACCGGGTATTTGGGTTGAAATGGGTGTATCACCTACGTGGGTGATTCCTCCGGATACTCCTGTGGTCCCCTCTATTTTGGGAATCTCGCTAAAGGCGGTTGCGTTAGCACCCAGTGTTGCGTTAGAAGGAGGAAGACCTCCTTGGGGCTCCGACATGCATGGTCTAGACCTACACACAACCTTTCCGGAAGCGTCATACACTTCTTGTAAATACAATACGGGACAACGAATGCCCTGGCTTCGCTGCCAATCTATGAACTCGGTGTAGTCTTCTAAATTATTGAACACTATTGGGTTTACTCCTGGAACCTCATCTAGCCGATTATTGTACAAGTATATCTTGTTTCCCTTTTGTACTAGCAAGTTTGGACAGCTGGGCTTTTTCTTAGACAACTTACCGAACCCCTCTTTCGTATTTGTTTTTACGATGAAAAGTGTCGCTGCAACCACGCATACGATGATAAATAATGTTCTTAAAGATAATTGAGTCATTTGGTATATATAACCACTATATATTTTTCTGTATAAAATATATATGCCGATCATTCATATTTCCCCCAATACTGGAGACGAACCTATACACGCCATGAACGAGCACATTACCAATGGAAAGCCGGCGTTTGTCTTGTTGTATATGGAAGGGTGTGGGCCTTGTGGCCAAACCCGCCCTGAATGGCTTAAACTAAAGGACCAGTTTGCAAAGAACGACAATATTGGCATTGTGGACATAGAAATGTCAAAGATAGACAAGATTGCGCACCCGAAACTAAAGGCCGACGTGATGGGATTTCCCACGATGCGTTATGTGAAAAATAATATTTGTGAGGATTACGAAAAATGTAAAGGGTTGCATACAGACAGGTCATACAAATCTTTTTTGGAGTGGATTGCCAAGAAGGAGAATAATGCGTCAAGCCATATGCGCGGAGGGAGAAGAAGCCGTGCCCGACGAGGCAAGAAGAGTCATCTGCGAAAAAAGACAAGAACGCGGGGCACTCGCCGACGCGGGACTCGGACCATGTCCGTGTCCGGAAAAATGGCCACATCTGCTAATAAGCCTAAATGCGGAAGAAGGTGTCGCAGCAGAGTACTGAAAACACGGAGGTCACGCGGGCATTAATTTGTCGGCCGGTGAGACGAGACGAAACGTCACGCAACAGACTGCATTTGTTTACCTGAAATACATGTGCGAGAGCGTGACTAATTTAACGCATTGTGGTTAAAACAAAAATGAAATGGTTTAGACATATCTTGACAGATGTATTCAAGATATATTACTCAGTATGGAGGTGAAGCTATTTGACTTTAACGTGTATGAGGGTGAGCGGGAATCAAGTGATGCCAGCGGAAGCGAGGGCGGAAGCGAGGGCGGGTTTCCACCGAGCAAGCGAAAGGACATGAGCAGTTTCATGATTCAAATCTTTGGCATCAACGAAAAGCGCGAGACGTTCAACATTTTGGTGGACGGGTTCAAGCCGTACTTTTACGCAAAGGTGGACGACAACTGGAGCATCAAAAAGAAGGAGCGGTTCTTGGACTTCTTGCGCCACAAGATGGGCGGCTTCTACGCGGACTCCATTTGCGACTGCAAGTTGATTGCCAAAAAGAAGCTGTATGGGTTTGATGGTGGGAAGAAGCACAAGTTTGTGAGGCTTGATTTTGAGAGCATTGCGGCATTCAACAAATGCAAGGGGTATTGGTACGGCCCCTATATGAAATCGGCAGATGGCGGACGTTCCGACCGCAAACTTCTTCCCTCAGGACTCGTGTTTGAAGGTACAAGTATGCAGTTGTACGAAGCCAACATTCCACCCCTTCTCCGGTTCTTCCACATTCAGGACATTAGTCCCTCCGGGTGGGTTCAGATACCGACCAATCTTGTGGAGAAGGCTGACCCAACCGAGACCAGCTGTACGTATGAAGTCCGCGTGCATCATAGGAAAATCACGCCTCTGCCAGATAACGAGGCCCGCGTGCCATACAAAATATGCAGTTTTGATATTGAGGCCAGTAGTAGTCACGGGGATTTTCCGCTGCCTATCAAGACCTACAAAAAGGTGGCAGGGAACATTATGGAACATATGGAATCAACAATGACCTCCGAGATGGACGCGGATGCTTGCAGAAACGTCTTGCGTGGGTTGGTGATGTCGGCATTTGGACATGGTACTCGGTCCACACACATTGACTTGGTGTATCCTAAGCAACCCCCGACAAAGGCGGCGCTGGAGAAAAAGATTGAATTGTGGCTGAACCATCCGGCGCATGTTGTAGAAGACCTCGTGGCGAAGGAGAAGAAAAAATCTGATATCAAGGTGAATACGATAAAAGAGAGTTTTTGCAAATATGCTATAGAGGACGACAATGATGCCGAGGCAAGATACACAAAAAAGTACAAAAGCAGCAACGCGACCATCGTGGACATATTGCTTGACGCAAAATATGGGCGCGAGGGCAAGATTATGGAAATGACAAGTTCCATGAACAAAGTATTTCCGCCTCTGGAAGGCGACAAGGTCACCTTTATCGGGTCCACCTTTTTAAATTATGGCGACCCAGAGCCGTCATTCAATCACTGCATTGTGTTGAATGGGTGCGCCAAGTTGCCGTTGGAGAACACACAACTGGAGACGTATGCTACGGAGCGCGAGGTGTTGATTGCTTGGCAACGCATGATTCAGCGAGAAGACCCCGACATTATTATCGGATACAACATATTTGGTTTTGATTACGAGTTCATGTTTAGACGCGCGCAAGAAAACAGCTGCGAGTTTGAGTTTCTCCAGTTGTCGCGTAACATTGGCGAGGTGTGCGGCGAACGCGACAATGAGACTGGCGAGTACAAGATTGAAGAAAGCAGTATTCAAATTGCGAGCGGCCAGCACGACTTGCGGTTTATTAAGATGAACGGACGCATGCAAGTAGACTTGTACAACTTCTTCCGCCGAGAGGAAAACTTGGTATCCTATAAATTGGACTATGTGGCTGGCCACTTCATAGGCGACTATGTGAAGCGCGTGGACTGCAACAAGGAGAAAAACGTCGCTACCATCTACACGACCAACATGACAGGGCTTCTTGTGGGAAGTTACGTGCACTTTGAGGAAATTGGGCACACGGTGGACTACTACGATGACGGCGCCAAGTTTGTGGTTACACGCGTGGACAAAAGGGAAAAGTGGTTTGAGATACAAGACGCGAGCATTGCTCCCGATTTCGCAAAGAAGGTTCGGTGGTGTTTGGCGAAGGACGACGTTACGCCCAAGGACATCTTTGAGATGACAAACGGCGACGACGGCGACCGCGCGGTCATTGCAAAGTATTGTATTCAGGATTGTAACCTCGTCCATTATTTGATGAACAAGGTAGACATATTGACGGGCTTTATTGAAATGGCAAAGATTTGCAGCGTGCCAATGAACTTCTTGATCATGCGCGGCCAAGGGATTAAGCTGACGAGTTACATTGCCAAAAAATGCAGGGAAAAGGGAACGCTCATGCCGGTGATAGACAAGGGGTCGTCGGACGACGGATACGAAGGGGCGATTGTGCTGGACCCCAAGAGCGATTTGTACCTAGATAATCCAGTAGCCTGCGTGGATTACGCCTCGCTGTACCCGTCCTCCATGTTGAGTGAAAACTTGTCGCATGATTCCAAGGTGTGGACCCGCGAATACGATTTGACCAACAACCTTATTGAGGAAACGGGGGAAACGGATAAGGCTGGCAACTTTATATACGACAACCTGCCAGACTACAAGTATGTGGACGTAACGTATGACACGTACACGTATGTGCGCAAGACGCCTAGTGCCGCGGCAGAGAAGGTGAAATGTGGTCGGAAGATATGCCGGTTTGCCCAGTTTCCGCACGGCGAGCGCGCAATCATGCCGTCCATTTTGGAGGAGTTGTTGAAGGCGCGCAAATCCACGCGCAAGCTGATTCCGATGCAAACAGACGAGTTCATGAAGAATGTGCTTGATAAACGACAATTGGGCTATAAGCTCACGGCCAACTCCTTGTATGGTCAATGTGGTGCAAAGACGAGCACCTTCTACGAGAAGGACGTTGCCGCATCCACCACTTCTACCGGCAGGAAGTTGTTGACGTATGCCAAGCGCGTGATTGAGGAGTGTTATGGCAATACGATAGTAAACACTGCAAATCATGGTCCAGTCTTGACAAAAGCCGAGTACATATATGGCGATAGTGTTGCAAATTATACCCCAGTGTATGTGAAGGTAAACGGGGCGTTTGATATTTGCACGATTGAACAGCTTGGAACCAAGTACGGCAACAATCTGTGGGTAACATGCACGGAAGAAGGCAAACAAGAAAAAGAATTTTGCGAGCTGAATAACGTTGAAACGTGGACTGAAAAGGGATGGACTGCATTGCATAGAGTGATTCGTCATGTGTTGGCGCCTCACAAGAAGATGGTTCGTATACTGACCCATACTGGGGTGGTTGACGTGACGGATGACCACTCGTTAATTCAGTCAAATGGCGTAGAAATATCGCCAAAAGATGTCAAGATTGGCACGGAGTTGCTGCATAATAATCTGCCGTTACCTACCCAAATGGTGAATACGCATATTCAAAAAATAACCGCGGCAGAAGCGCAAGTCATGGGGTTCTTCTTCGGCGATGGTAGTTGTGGGAGTTACGAATGTTTATCTGGGAAAAAAAGCGCGTGGGCGTTGAACAACGCATCGTCCGATTTAATTGACAAATACTTGGAATTGTGCAAGGCGGCCTATCCTCATTTGGATTGGGTGGTTATGTCAACACTGGAAAGTTCTGGTCTATATAAAATATCGCCAAGTGGGCGCAACCATGGTTCTATTGTGGAATTTGTAAACACTTACAGAGAAAAATTATACTATGACCAGGCTAAAAAAATACCGGACGAAGTATTATTAGGAACAGATGAAATCCGACAAGCATTTTGGGATGGATTGTATGACGCAGATGGAGATAAAGATACAACTGGTTATACACGAATTAACCAACAAAATCAAATCAGTGCAGCGCATATATGTTGGTTGGGACAAAGTTTGGGTTGGAAAACAACTATAAATAGTGGTGGAAGCGATAAACCAAATATTTACAGAGTATCCATGACAAAAAATAAATTGAGAAAAAATCCCATCGCGATTAAAAAAATGGGCGAAATCTCATATCAAGGATATGTTTACGACCTGACGACAGACAACCATCACTTTGCAGCCGGTATAGGTAACATAGTTGTGCATAATACGGACAGCGTATTCTTCACCTTCAATTTGCAAACACCTGAAGGAGCCCAGATTCGCGGTCAGAAGGCTCTGGAAATCACCATTGAGCTGGCCCAAGAAGCGGGGCACTTGGCGTCTACCTTCCTGAAAGGCCCGCATGACTTGGAGTACGAAAAGACGTTTATGCCCTTCTGCCTGCTTTCCAAAAAGAGGTATGTTGGAATGTTGTACGAATCCGACCCCACCAAATGCAAGCGCAAGGAGATGGGGATTGTGCTCAAGCGACGCGACAACGCGCCGATAGTGAAGGACATCTATGGCGGCATTATTGATATCCTGATGAAGGAGAAGGACATAGAGAAGGCAATCCAGTTTCTGAAAGCGTGCTTGCAAGACATAGTAGACGAAAAATATCCAATGGAGAAGTTGGTGATTACCAAGTCGCTGCGATCGGGTTACAAGAACCCTGCGCAGATTGCACACAAAGTGTTGGCTGACAGAATCACTGAGCGTGACCCTGGAAACAGGCCGAGCCCTGGAGACAGAATTCCGTTTGTGTATATTCATAACACTAACAAGACGGCACTGCAAGGCGAGAAGATAGAGACACCGACCTACATTCTTGAGAACAATATAAAAATTGACTACTCCTTTTATATCACCAATCAGATTATGAAGCCTGTGCAGCAGGTGTTTGCGCTGGTGTTGGAGAAAATATGGGCTATGCAAAACAAGACAATGAAGATACGAAAGTTCCAGCGAGAAGTGGTTGTGATGAAGAAGAATACCGACCCAGAGAAGGTGGTTGCTAAGTTGGAGTCCATGAAGAACAAGGAGGTGAAGGCGTTGTTGTTTGACGAATATCTGCGGGTTACCAATAACGTGAAGCTGGGAAATAACATGCTGACGAGCTACTTCAAATGTACATAAGCGTCACCAAGTTGAATAATTGTTCGTATAATGTATATATTTTTCTTTCTAGTTAATAATTATGAGAAAGAAAGAAAAAAAGGTAGAAGTCGCAAAAGAACCAACACCAACGCCAACGCCAACGCCAACGCCAACGCCAACGCCAACGCCAACGCCAACATCCTCGCATCAAGAAGAAGTAGGAGAAGAAGTGGATACAACTCCAAACGAAGAGCATGTCCAATCCACAGACACTCCGTCTGCGACAACCGAAGGAGATGCTGCATGCGCAGAAGGTTCACCTTTGGAAAAGGATGCGGGCAACACCGCATGTGAAGGTAGTTGTAGTTGTAGTTGCATTGATTCTTTTTTTGGTAAATGGTTTCCTCAGTGGGAGGATATCAAGGCTCATTTCAAAAAGAACCAGACGACGTGGATAGCGTTTGGAATATCCATTCTAATAGTGGCCAAAGGCAATGAAATAAAGGGGATGCTCACTCTATTAACCATGATGTTTATAGTCTACATTATTCATTATGAAGCGCACTTTGAGCGTAATTGGCTCACCATATCGCATCATTATCACCACGAAAACAACAACTTTTGGTCGCACGGAATCCAAATACTTATGGAGATGCAATTTGGCCTGATATTCCCGTTTGTGAATGAGTTCTTTATGAATAATATTCTTGACCGATGGACTATTCTTCTGTTGTATCTCATTTATACTACCTTGCACAATTTCAACTATTCTATTTTGCATATCAACAAAACGCACGAGTTGCACCACAAGGACATTATGACTAATATAGGTCCGGATATTTGCGACATTATTTGCGGAACAAAGAACCAGACTATCAGGGACACGGATGAATACATAGAGGACACGTCACACTACATTCCCAACATCATTGTGTGTACGATACTAGTTATGTGGTTGAAAAAAATGTACGAAACACCAGTATATAGATTAATTATGGATACGGCCGGAATGTTTACGATTGCACTCATTAGTGTGATTATATCTATTTCAAACTCGTACCTGTTGTTATTCTACAAGAGTCCCGCTGCGGTCGCAAGGTCAGAAGGAGAGAGAGAAAGAGAGAGAGAAAGAGAGAGAGAGAGAATGTAACCATGAAGCAGATTCTCTGGTGAGCAATACAGAACCCGAAGAGGATCTGCAACATGCGGGAACATGCCATGCCAAAGAGTAGGCATCGTATGATTCTGGCGGGTTCTCTCTATGGTTGTCGAATCAAAAAGGATAGATAGTCTGGGCTGATAGTCCGCAATGCCAGAAGAATCACGATTTTGCACGCAACCAATGTCCACATATTTACTATAAGTTCAACCTGTGACTCGTATATATGATTGCACTTATACATAATGTTCGACGTCTTGAAAAACTTTCTGCGGTCGTGTGAGAGGGACGATTTCAAATAACGTTTTTCTAAATTTGTCAGGGGACAATCGTGACACACGACATTGGCGAATGCATCGAGGGACACAATAACAAGCAATACTGCCAGATGGTAGATGTTCGTGTTGAAGAGAATGACAAATGCGCCACACACGATGATGATGTTGTGCAAGAGTTGATAGTACTGGCCTATCCAGTATTCGGGGATTCTCTCTTTTACAAATTGTAATATAGTTGTGCTGAGGTTACGTATAGCGCTATTTTTCATGTCTGCTTCAATATTTTTGTTTTTCATTGAACTAACGGACACAATAATATTACAATTTAACCTTAAAAGAGAGATACCCTTTATTTGCGCTTATCATCATTCAGTCTAAATCCGCCGTCAGTCAGAGATAAATTCAAATCGTTCAGCAAATTCATTCACATCTTTTTTTACACATTTGCACATTTACACCCTTGAAGATTTATACCAGCGAAGATTTAAAACCGCACCCCTAGGGGGGTGCTTGGTTTCAAATCGTTACTGGTATCTTACTTGAAGTTTGAATCCGCTGTGCGGATGTAAATCTTCAAGGGTGTAAATGTACAAAGGTGTAAGTAGAACAACGTATCTAATTCCATTATATGTCCAGAATATATAAATCTATACGTAAAAAGGTTAAAGTTTATATGTCAACAATACTTAATGGGTAATGATACCAAAATATTAGATTCTATAATGGGATGTAGCATTTGTGGTTATTATACCTGCAATATACGCAATTTCGCTCGACACCAAACGTCAAAAAAACACCTACTTAAGATAGACGAAGAGTTGAACGCGGATGCTGAACCAGACACATTCTCCGTCCCAGTCCCAGACGCAGTTACCGAGTTTACCTCGGAGCCTGAGCCTGAGCCTGAGCCTGAACCTGAACCTGATGCGGTAGTTGTGGTTGAAAAGAACCCTACCCCGAGAAGGCGTACAAAAACCAGAACAAAGTCATGCGCAATTACCAATGAAACCAGTAATAATATAACTTCTTGTCTTCGCGACGATGAGGATGATGTCGAGGACACAGAATTTGGATATTACCCCAATCAATCGGGCATCATTCATGAATTGTCGCATATTTTCATGTTACTGATAACCTTTTTGTATCACGTATATAAGTATAGCACAGATTGTCTATTTGAATCAGAGCCTTATATGAATGTTGCGTGAACCCCCTCTCCCAAACAATGAAATCACCATTAACCCAAGAGTGATTTCATTGTTATATTACATATACTTATTCATTATTTTCATTGTGTTCGCGATTATTCGCTCTGCGGGTATTAGCATTGGTGTTGGATTGTTGGAATAGTGGAAGAAACGTATCAAATGTAAACTCGTTGCTAGATGCATCAAACGACGGGTTATTTATATTACCGGTAATAAAATTTCGCATAATTTGGTCTGCTGTATAAGGGGAAACTAGTTCATTTAGTGTCCCCCATCCAGCCCAGCTACCAGTATTCACTCTGGCACCATGGGTGGGGTCATTCAATGGGTTAGATTGTCTGGTTGAATTCGCGGGTGTTTGTGTTGGTGTTTGTGTTGGTGTTTGTGTTTGTGTTTGTGTTTGTGTTGGTGTTTGCGATTCATACATTGACATTTCAGTAATTAAATTTATAAGCGCCCCTACATCGCCTGCAATGTCCAGCTCTGGCGCAAGTTGGCTGGTTGCATTTCTTGATGTGGTGCTATCATCTGTCACAGGGTTTGGTACGGGTGCTGTATTGGGGGTAACCTCAGATTCCTCAACATTGTGAGCTACATGATTAGGGACAACTGGGACATTGTTTTCGTAGGGCTCTATATCCATTTCATTTTCATCTACAGAGGCGGATGCGGAGGCGGAGGCGGATGCGGATGCGGACGCTGATGCGGATAATGCTTGATTGTATTCGCGTATGTCATATCTACATATAGGACACCTAACATTAGACTGAAACCATGTATTAAATGGCTCTCTGTGAAACATGTGTCCACAATGGAGAATTTGTATCACTTGGGCACCTACTTCAAATGGTTCTAGCGAAATGGGACAACGTTGTATATTAGCTAGGTCCGTTTCTTGCAGGGTAATCGTGCGTGTTGCTCGGTTTATTTGTAAATGTGAAGGAACCACGGGTACGTTAGTTAAATTTTGCAAGAGGTTGGTTGCAACATTATCAAATATAGAAGGAGTGCTATTGAATAATCTATTCTGGATTGAATTCATCGATGGAAATTGGAAGTTAAACATAGATGGTTGCCCAAATATATGTGGGGACCCTGTGGTTGTTGTGGTTGTTGCATTGGTTATGCTTGGAGAGTACGGAATGTTCTGGCGTGCATTAGGAGGATTAAGACTTGTGTTTCTATGGTCTCTATACACTCTATCATGATACACCCTATCATGCAAAAAACGCGATTGCATTTGCAATGGTCTATGTGATGTACTCGTTTGGCCACGTGGGGCAACTTGTCTTCTGCCACCTGATGCCATGTCTCTCACAGAAGACAATGTTGATGGATGAGGAGGATGAGGAGGATGAGGAGGATGAGGATGAGGAGGGGGAGGGGGGCTGGGGCTGGGGCTGGGTATGTTTGCGGTTGAATGCGTGGTTGAAGGATTTGGTTGGTTTCCACTGGAAGCATTATTCACAGAGGCTGCATTTGTATAAGGTTGAATGTTATCAATACTATAATAAACACCATTGACATATAGATAGTTCCCCGACATTTGTTGTTCTCGGGGGTAGATGTTCGTCTCTAGCATATGATACATGTACTCAATGTGTTCAAGATTTGATTGATACAGCTGAGATTGATAATATATTGTATCTCGCATGGACTCCAAATATCGGTAAGGATAATGCCCACTAGTAGAAGGAGTTGTGTTAATAACCCGACGCTGTATGACATTTATATTCCTTCGTATGGTTTCGCAGGACCTGTACAAGATATTGATTCTATCTGTGAACACTTCAGGTGAAGTTGCGTGTTGCATAGGATACAATGGTCTATTATTTCTATTCATACTATATAATAACAATATTAAAATATGTTTAAATACATTCCACCATACATTATATGCAGTTTGCTGATTACAAGGATAAGGGGCTCACTGGTCTCACCAACCTAGGGAATACATGTTTCATTAATAGTTGCATGCAGATTTTATCCCACACATACGAATTAAATAATATATTTAACGCTGACCAATACAAAAAGAGATTAAACAACAACTACGACTCGGCTCTTCTTATAGAGTGGGACAATCTACGAAAATTAATGTGGACGGAGAATTGCACTATTTCGCCAGGCAAATTTGTGCAAACAATTCAAAAGTTGTCGGCGGTCAAGAAGAACCCGCAGTTCATTGGATTTCATCAGAACGACCTCCCCGAATTTCTGCACTTTGTCATGGATTGTTTCCACATGTCATTAAAACGTGAAGTTTCCATGAAAATAACAGGTAAAGAAGAATGCGACACCGATAAACTTGCTCGCGAATGTTATACCATGATTCAAAAAATGTACAAGGACGACTATTCCGAAATATGGAACATATTTTACGGGGTCCACGTTTCATATATTGAATCCGCAGAAAACAACGCCTTGTTGAGCCGTACCCCTGAGCCGTTTTTTATGATTGATTTGCCAATTCCGGATACTATCAAAGAACCAACGCTCATAGATTGTTTCAATGAGTACGTCCAAGGTGAACAGCTAACTGGCGACAACGCGTGGTTTAACGAGAAAACGTCCAAACGCGAGAATGTGGTAAAGAAAATCAAGTACTGGAGCCTTCCGTCTATCTTGTGCATTGATTTGAAACGATTTGATGGTCGTGGACGCAAGAATCAAAAGATGGTAACATTTCCTTTAGACAATCTAGATTTGACTGAGTATGTAGTTGGATACAAGAAATGCGAATATGTATACTCATTGTACGGCGTTGCATTCCATAGTGGCGGAACCCATGGCGGTCACTACACTGCAGCAGTAAAAAATGCGAACGGAAAATGGTATTTATTCAATGACACTCATGTTTTAGAAATAACTGATTTGGAACGTACCATGACGAATCCAAAGGCGTATTGTCTTTTTTACAGAAAAAAACATGCTGACTAGTTTTAATTTGTTTATATATATTAATGGCTACAAATAACACCCAAAACGCAGATACTACTGAATCGGTGACAATCACCAAGACGGCTGAAAGCGACTCCGGTAAGACACCCCTTGTCAGTGACCCCGCCAAGACCCCCGATACAAAAAAACCAGCGGATTCGCCGACGTTGACTACCACAAAGGATGATGATTCCGGCAATTTTATGAGCAATATTGACTGGAAGGATGTTATGGACAACCTTCTTTATGGAGGAACAACGCTCATCCTTATTTTTGTCTTTCTTGTTTTGGCTAGTTTTGTGGCGTCAAGTTTAGGCACGCGAAGCGATAATTCATATAGTATGCAAATAAGTGACGACGAAAAGACAAACAACTTATTTTATACGTTAATAATTGTTGTCATTATTATTCTTATTGTTAGCGGAGGTCTTCGGTATCTATTTAGAACCTCATTTCATACAAACGTGACCACCGACGGAACGACCAAGGAGTTTGACATAGTGATTGATCATAAGACGCTACCTGATACATCTTTGTCTCAGTCTCCGTCTCAGTCTCCACCACCTACACACATTCCCGAACCGGTTCCTTCAGGCCATTCACAAGACATGTCAGGCGACCAAGTGTTTAATATTCCGGGGCAATACTTTGGGTACGAAAAGGCGAAGAGTCTTTGCAAGGCGTATGGGTCCAGACTGGCTAAATATAGTGAGATAGAATCTGCTTACGAGAACGGAGCGGAATGGTGTAATTATGGCTGGAGCGAGGACCAAATGGCTCTTTATCCTACACAAGATAAAACGTATAATCAGCTCCAGACTATTGCTGGTCATGAACATGACTGCGGACGCCCTGGAATAAACGGAGGCTACATGGCCAACCCAAACCTCCAGTTTGGTGTGAATTGTTACGGGAAGAAGCCTAACATTGGATCGAACGAGCAGTATCTTATGGAAAATACGCCTCCTTACCCAATTACCCAAAAAGATATCAAGAAGGACGAAGAAGTGGATTATCTGAAGAGCCGTTTGGACGAGCTTTTGGTGTCGCCGTTCAACAACACGCGATGGAGCAGATATTAATTGATTCATTTCATATGCATACATGATGTATTTGTATGCATATGCACAATAAGCATTGTATTGTATTATATTGTATTATATTGTATTGTACGTTCTGTCGCTACATACATGCAATGCTTTATGTTCATTCTTTACTACGCTTATTCCTTGTGTTTCTTTGGGGCGTTTTTTTGGTACTTCCTACAACACGAAGTTTTTTTGTCAGAGCACGTTTTTTATGAGACGCTGTCTGATTTGCCATATCCATCAGTCTTTCGTATAGGTCGTCATCAATTTCATCTTCATGTTCCTCTTCTTCGTAACGGGATTGGTATCGTTCTCGGGAATCGGTGGGTGCATAAAAAATACCCAGAGGAACCGCGTTGTGAGCGAATCGGGTAGTTTCATGCGCAAGCATAGGCGATTCTATTTGGAATCCACAGCTTGTAATATCGCCGTTGGAGTTTTTGCAAAATATATACTCGTCTGGTGTAAACACGCTTGTTTTATTGTTATTGTGTATGCTTTCAATGTCCATATATATTATGAGAAGCGTTTAATTTCAGGAACTAACTTAAATTCCCTATTTTCCTTGAGGTATTGTATAATTTTTCCAACCTGTTCTTCGTTACGAATAATCTTCTTCAGCGTCGCATCAATATACTTAAATGTTATAGGAGAGGTCACCTTGGTGTTGGAAAATTTTAATTTTCCGTCACTAATATTGATAGTCTTATTGTTGAGTTGCTCACTAAATGTGTTGGTTTCCTTAAGAGATTCCACTATTTGTGACTTTTTTTCTCTAATCTGTCTGATTTTCTCGTTATAAATGCGCAATTCGTTGTCCAACCTCACCCATTCTTTGATTTGTGATTCAAAACTCATCGTTAATTTATAATAGTATAATATAGTATTATAAATAATAACGTATATTATTATTTATTTGGCAGATGGAGATATAGGTGGAGAGGTGAATGTGTGGAGAGGTGAATGTGTGGAGAGGTGAATGTGTGGAGAGGTGAATGTGTGGAGAGATGGATGGATAAATATACCTACCTACCTACCTACCTACAACTTAAACTATGCCAGCTCAACGTCTATATTTGCGGCGTTTTGCAGTCTTGGATCGCTTGCCATACCGGTTCTGAAGACCAAGGAGTCCAAATGGGACTATTGCAGTGCTCAATACTCCAGCTAAAGTTCCACCCCTTCCCTTGCGAGAGTTGTGTTTTCCTCCACGCTTCTTTCTAAACGTAAATCTCTTGCGGCGAGTACGTTTTCCATACTTATTTTGCAAGTACAAAAGACTCAACGGGACCGCTGCAGTGGCCGCGGCAGAGGCGAACCCCATACCGGCGCGGCGTCGGCGTTTTCCTCCTGCGCTTTGGATCAACTTTAACGATTCTGGCGTGGGTGTTTGGTCAAGAGGCAGCTTGGTAAACGTGTTACCTAAAGTCTGTGACCCTGCCGCAAATACATCGTTGTATTGTTGGTTTGTGTTTCCATACTTACCTTCCACCCAGCTATTGGCGCCTTCGCCATTAGGTGACTGGGAAAACGTGGCTGAATTTTCAGTAAATCCCATGTTTGACCTATACCCACCGCGCATTTTGTGTGTGCGACGTCGTTGATTTCTCTTAGGCATTATATAATTAACTTATATTTTTTATTGTGTCTCTTCTGAAATAATAGATTAATAAAAGTAGGTTAGCAATGGAAACTATCATAATTGTCAAAAGTATCAATAGAATCATATATGCGTATGGACGCAGCTCAAACATGATATATTCAGTAATAGGATTCACTAAAAGTTTTAGGTCGTTTTTTACATCATCGCGATTTAATATTTCTAAACATTGACGAAACAATGAGTTTTCTTTCATATAGATGTATCACAAAAACAATATCGTATTTTTGCGTGTTATCAACAGCATTAAAATCTAATAAACGATTAATGGACAAAATGATTATCATTCCAGACAAACACTTTAATTTCTCGGGAATACGCCTCAACGAACCTAGATCGTTGTATGGCGGGTCTTACTTTACTAAAATAACAAACAGCAATTCATCGCTCTACATACAAACGCCCAAATGCCAGACGCGCCAAGGGTTTGTTACATCGGCCAAGAAGATATATAGCGACCTGATTTTTAGCAAAGACGAAAACATGGAATTTATACAATGGTTGTTAGATTTGGAAAGCAAGTGTGCTGATTTGATATACCAAAATTCATCTGACTGGTTCCAAACGCCGTTAGAAATGAGTGAGATAGAAAACGCATTTAATTCTTTGGTGAAACTGAACAAGACCTCTGGATATTTGGTGAGGTCAAATGTTAAGATTCATTCTATGACAAAGGAACCGGTATTACGTGTATATAATCAATCCGAAACAAAGCTCTCTATCAGTGATGTGTCAAGTGACACGGAAATATTAACTATTTTAGAGATAAGTGGCATTAAATTTACCACACGGAGCTTTCAGTTGGAATTGGAAATGAAACAGATTATGATATTGGATAGGGACATTTTTGATAATTGTTTGATTAAGCCGTTAACAGCTAGGACAGATAGTGCGTCAAGTGGTCCAACTTTAGGGCAACAGATGATTTCATCGGTCGGTGTAGAAATAGCAGAGGAAGAAGGTAGTAATGTGCGCTCGGCTGAAAGCGATGAATTAACCAACCCTATTACGAATAATACAAAGGCATTGTCTTTTTCTATCGCTCAGCAGGTGGCGACGAATACTAGCGACGATATATGTAAGGACGAGGTGGTTGGGGTTGAGGTTGAGGTTGGGGTTGAGGTTGGGGCTGACGATGACGATGACGATGCTGATGCTGATGCTGATGCTGATGCTGATGCTGATGACGATGACGATGACGATGACGATGACGATGACGATGATTCTATAGAAAAACTCACGTTTGGAGATGCCACAACGCTTACCGATGTAGAAGATATTAATGAGCAATCGCTCGGGGGCATTGCGGACGCGGACGCGGACCCAGACGCGGACCCAAAAAATAGAGAGGAAATAAATATAATCACTATTCCTTTAGACGAAACTAATTTAGAATCACACTGGCGCCCAATGAATGCAAAAGATTTAGCTGTAAAATCTATCGACGCGGCGAAAAACGACACCCTAGTTAACTCTATTCTTGATGATATGAATAGTCAAGTTCTCTCCATTGAAACCGAAACATCTGCCAGAATAGGAGATGATCTGGAAGATGTGTCTATGGAAAATTTTGAGCCGACTGAAGAGTCTAGTTTATCATTGAATCCCCCAAACAACCATTATTACAAATTATTTCAAGTAGCAAGAGATAAGGCAAAGGAGGTGAAGAGAGAAGTCACCGCAGAGTATTTAAGCGCCAAAAATATCAAGAAAGGACACATGCTTGAAGATATGTCCGATACGAGCGACGAGTCTTCGCATAATTTAATAGATGCAGAATTAGAGGAATTGTAATTTAGGGGAACAACGAGCAAACACACTAAGTGGGATTAAGGGAACTTGAATAAATGAATGTTTATGTAAAATTATTTTATCATTAGTTTTATATATACAGATGGCATCTCTACAGAACGTGTTTAAGGGAAAAGCTATGGGGTCAATCATAATGCTATTTTTGATTCTCTTCGGCGCATTTTATTTGATTAGTTACTTGACCAATAAGGGAACCGGTGGATATGAGAAGATGTCTGGTGAAATAAATTCGGCATATGCTAACAAACTTCCTTCCGGTACTATGCAACAAGTAAACCAACTAGGCGTCCAGCCCGCACAGCCCATGGGTCAAAACGAGGTTTATTCTAGCGCCAACGGAGTACAAACTAGCATGCCCACTGCACCCTCTTCTTGCAGCACGGCCAATATTCAAAATCCCCAAGAGCTTTTGCCCAAGTCTGGCGGCAACAGCCAATGGGCCCAGTTGAACCCTTCTGGACAAGGCGAGCTTGCCAACGTCAACCTCCTTAAGGCCGGATACCACATTGGTATTGACACGATTGGGCAATCTCTGCGCAACGCCAACCAGCAAATTCGTTCCGAGCCAGCCAACCCTCAGTTGTACGTTGGTCCTTGGAACAACTCCACTATTGAGCCTGATTTTATGCGTCCACCCCTTGAGATTGGTGCTGGAAGTTCTCAGTAAGTAAGTAAGTAAGTGACTACATAGCAACCACATGTAAATCACAATAAAAATAATACCCCAACGAGTACTATTTTTATTTTATGAAAGTATGATTGTTTGATTATACCATATCACAAACATCGGGCGGGCTACATGCGACATGCATTGGCATTGGCAGTACCTTTCCCTTGACGGATTTCTTTTTAATGGGTACTTGTGTTTGCCTTTTAACCATTGCAATCGCGTATATCTTTTCCATGCTTTCCTCTATGGAACGAACGCGGTCTTCATTTAGTAAAACATATGGTTCTATGTTATCCAGTATCTGACCGATTTTTTTCTGTGTCCTGACAACGTCTTCTTGTAGCATGGTTAGTTTATTAATAGTTATAAATGACACCATAATGGTAAGACTGATTCATTTTTAAACCCGTATATGTGTTACGTTATACGCTACTTTTATTGTATATGATTATTATAGAATGCCTTATGCAACAAGCAATCTTTATGATACGCTCTGCGGAGGAGCCGTGGAAAGCATGAAAGGCGGCAGAGGGAGCAATGTGAGCATCGCGCAACTGATTATCGACAAAAAGACGTTTCTGGTCAAGATATTTGCAACTCTCGTTGCCCAGCTCTCCCTGACTTACTACATTATGACGCACTACGAGAGAAAGAACGATGTGGGTCGCCGAGTTCCAAATAAATGGGTCGTGATGCTGCTTTCGCTGGGGATAATCGTCGTCATGGCCATGGTGCCAATGAGCATTTACTTCAAGTTTGGCCTATTTACCGCCTTTTCTGCGTTGACTGGATTTCTGTTTTCTGACCTTATGGTCATGACAAACCCAACTGCGGTCAAGGTGGCTGTATTGGGTACGCTGGGCATTTTTGCCACATTTTTCATGGTAGGCGCATTCCTACTAGCATCTGGTATCGCATTAGGCTTCCGAACAGGGGTTGTCTTGCTGATTTCGCTGCTCCTGTTGATTGTCGCCATGTTTGTGTCGATATTTTTGAGGGGCTATTCCACGTTTTCGCAATCTCTCACAGGCATAGGATTATTTTTGTTTTCCATGTACATTCTTTACGACACGAATCGCATTCTCCAAAAAGACTACCTTGGTGATTTTGTGACTGCATCTTTGGATTATTATCTGGATATTATTAACATTTTCATTCGCCTTCTCAGTTTTAATCGGCAGTAATATATATAGTGCAATGAGTATAAATTCAACTGCTTTAGCGTATGTGGCATTACCTATTATAATAATTGTCTTCTTGAAAGTATATTACGACGCTGACGCTTTTCAATTGAAGTGTATTATATCTTCCAAGGACGGGAATAGGTATTGTGTTCGTGAACGGGTGGAAATGGAAAAGGCTGCCGATTTGCTGGCAGAAGTCACGCGAAATTGTAAAATGCTTGTGTATTACTGCAAAAACAAATATCCCGATGACGCGCGTGTCCAGCGCATGACGAAGAATTTCAATCCTAAGAAAGTAGTGGAAACCTTGCCAACGAGCGAATTGACTGCATATAGCGAAAACAAGGGAGAGAAAATCGCCTTTTGCTTGAACAGAAAGAAGAAAGAAGTCAGTAAATTGATTGATTTAGACACGCTGACCTTTGTGGCAATCCACGAGTTGGCGCACACTATGACAGAGACCATCGGACACAAGTCCGAGTTCTGGAACAACTTCAAGTTTCTTCTGGAAAATGCGAAAGACGCAAAGATACACCTCCCAGTTGACTACAAAAGCACCCCCCGCGAGTATTGTGGTATGACAATCAATGACAATCCATATTATGACCTTTAAACCCTTGGTAATTTAAAACGCCGGGTTTTAATATATTTATTCGTAAAAGTATATAAATAAATAACCATTACCATATCATATAAAATGTGTTCTATTGATGATTATAATAGTGTTCTAATAGAGCCCAATTCGCAATTAGATGTTGTTTTGAATCCCCGCTACATTGATAAAGTGTTTTGGAGGGGTGTGTCTATTAATGAAAATGCGATTCATATATTGGAACAAAACTTGGATAAAGTGATGTGGGTTCATTTGTCTCAAAATCCAAATGCGATTCATATATTGGAACAAAACTTGGATAAAGTGTGTTGGGATAATTTGTCTTCTAATCCAAATGCGATTCATATATTAGAAAAAAATCTGGATAAAGTTAATTGGTTTAGTTTGTCTCAAAACCCAAATGCTTTTTCTATTTTGGAGAAAAACTTGGATGAAGTGAGTTGGTGGAAATTGTCTCAAAATCCAAATGCGATTCCTATTTTGGAACGAAAAATGAATAAAGTGGATTGGACTTACTTGTCTTCTAATCCATCTGCGATTCATCTTTTAGAACAAAACTTGGATAAAGTGTGTTGGAAAAAGTTGTCTAGAAATCCAAATGCGATTCCTATTTTGGAACAAAACTTGGATAAAGTGTGTTGGAAAGAGTTGTCTGAAAATCCATCTGCGATTCATCTTTTAGAAAAAAACTTGGATAAAGTGGATTGGGAACCTTTGTCTTACAATCCAAAAGCGATTTCTATTCTAGAACAAAACATGGATAAAGTGGATTGGTCTAGTTTGTCTATGAATCTAAATGCGATTCATATTCTAGAAAAAAACTTGGATAAAGTGGATTGGTCTAGTTTGTCTATGAATCTAAATGCGATTCATATGTTGGAACAATTTTTGGTTAAATAAAGTTCGTTGATATTATTTGTCCCAAAATCCATTATCATAATCACATATGATAATGAATAGAAAACTCGGTTGTTTTTAATATGTATTTTAAAAAACGGCGTTTTAAATTACCAAGGGTGTAATACAATATATATTAAAACTTATTATATATGGAATATACATGAATAAATACAAAGTAAACCACCTGACCTCGGTCAGCACGATAAAAAATATTTGTGTCTTCTACGGACCATACGATGGCGATTTGGACAAATTATTTGTCACAGAGCCCCTCAACGAGGCGTTTGCCGGAATTTTCAACAAAGAAGAACTGGCCAATATTAAGAATTTGAATATCCCTGTGTCATTTTCAAAGCAATACTTGCACGAAGACGACACTATCGGAGTGATTAAATCCAAAATTGCGCATGTCCATAACGATGCGTTTGCCAATGACGAAATGTACATGTTTTGCATGCAGGAGATGAAACTCAGCGCCAGTTTTTTGTATCGCGTGTTGACACAAAACAACAAGATGCAGCTCACAAAGCACCGACTAAGCAACTTCCTTGCCAACATAGTCCGCGCGGCGGATGGCGCGCTATTTGAATTCACGTTGCCTGACAATGCGCGTGTAGAAGGCACAGACACCTATTCATACAACGACCTGCTGGACTTGAAATTAGACGGCGCGACCTTTTGGGTGAACAAACCGATTGGTCAGAAGTATTTCCTCCAAGACGGCGAATACCCTTTTGTGTGCAACCCGTTTGAGCTCCCGAGTTACGACGCAACTATTGAACGCTTGCTGCGAAATCATATTAGTACCCTCAATAACAATACGATGCTGAATAGTGGTTCTATTGTGGAAAAAAATATTTACATGTGCATTGCATCAGATGTCTTGGTGTATGCAGACAGACCTATCATTATGGAAATTTACTATCCCTTGTTGTATACCAAGGACATTCGGTCGTTGGATACGTTGGAGGACAAGAAGTACCAACTTATCGCAGAGTCAAAGAAAAAGTACAACGAGGCGCTGTTTGAACAAGTGGATGTGTACTATGACTTATATAAGACTGCGTCTGCTACTTATAAGCCAACAACACAAGGTATCCAGACCATACATGCAATTGTTCGTCAAAAGTACATTACAAAAATTCCCATTCAGGTCCTGTTCAAGGTGGTAACCGCCACAAAGGATTACCCTTACATCAAATACAATCCTGGACTCAAGCAGGAGAAGCTCGTACGGCTCTATGCGGACAAGAGAACTATTTCGGGGAAGAAGATTCCCTTTCTCTCTAAGGCCAAGATTATGAACTTCACCAAGAATGTGTTGCCCAAACCCAAGTCTATGGTTGTCTACGTGGAGGCTATACATGCTCAATGCGAAATTGACGAAAGTGGCGATATTTCTATCAAGGCTTCCTTTGACGAGCCGCATAGCGAGGAGACAATCAACGACCTGATACGGAAGCACGTAAACCCGTTCTTTGAAGGAATTCAACAATATTTGCAGCAGCACGGATATTCAATTGATATCTTTGAGGACTTGTTCAGCGTGAACACGGATATGAAATCTATTGATTATGTCTCGGTGATTCCGATTAGGAAGGAGGTTGATATAAAAAAGATTATGGGGTGCGTATCAAGCGTATTTTTGGTAGAAAGCGAAAACATTACGTCGGATATACAGATGCGGTTCAAGCGCGTGTCCAATTTCAACAAAATGACTAGTATGGAGGCGTTCATCATAGAAAAACAAAAGGAGGGTATGCGCGACACCGATATAGTAGGGAGATTGTTGGACAATTACGAAGAATTGACCCGCGAAGGCGCAATTGATGTGTTGGCCAAGCTCGCCAGCGAAATGCAGATTGAGCGCGGCGTGCGTAAAAATGTCATTGACGTAAAATCCAACCCAGGGTTCAAAATGAGCATTGAGCTGAAGATGCTTACCGGCGAACTGCACATTTCTGTGCGCAACATCAACGATATACGTTACTTGAAGATTCTGCCCATATACTTGACCTCATTTGTGCATTTGACGCAGAATGTAGACAATCTAACCATTAACAACAAAAAAGTGGAAACCATATGCAAGGGAACCAACGAAGACGCGCGCTTTGAGGACATAGTTGCATTGGCCGATCAATCATACAATGAGCAGACAAGTTTACGAGAAGGCGACGATTCCGATGATGAGGAGGAGAAGGAAATAATAGACTATGAAGTGGGTCAAAAAGAGAAAATAAATGACGTGTTGGATATGTTTTTTGCAGAGGACGAAGATGGCGAAGAGGAGGAAGAGGAGGAAGAGGAGGAAGAGGAGGAAGAGGAGGAGATTAGGCTTGCAAGTTATTCTGGCGGAGACGGCGACGATGATACCAATAGCCCCGACGAAAGAGAAACAGATTCCAAGGTGAAAAGCATAGAGAGTATGCGGTTGAATAATCCTGATTACTTTACCAAACGAATTCAAGAAAAGGACCCCGTTCTCATATTGACGGAGCAACAAGGCAAGTACAAAGCCTATTCTCGCAGTTGCCACAAGAATGTGGGGAAAATTCCGGTGATTCTTACGAAGAAGGAGCTTGACCGCGTGAAAAAGCAACATCCGGGGTTTCTCAATGAAGACTCCGACATCATCAAATATGGGTCTCGTCCAGACAACCAGTATTACTACATCTGTCCGCGTTATTGGGACTTAGAGAGAAACACGCTTGTCACGCCGGACGAAATCAAGAAAAAGGGGCTGGAGGATAAAATCATCCCCATGGACGCCAACTCCGTGCCCAAAGGTAAGTACATATACGAGTTTAATGCGGCAAACCCCGAGGATTACGACCCAGCCCGCCAGTTTTACCCCAATTTAATGGTGGATAAACACCCCGATGGGTACTGCATGCCATGTTGTTTCAAGCTATGGAATACACAGGGGATGAAAGACAGAAAAGAAAGATGCAAGAATGCCATTGTAAGCAAAAAGAAGGACGACCCCGAGCAAGACAGGTACATTCTGGGACCAGGCAGATTCCCCCTGGATGCAAATAAATGGGGATACCTCCCAACGGCAATCCAGCATATGATTGGCCACGCTCAGACAACCTGTGTTCCGAACAAGTTGTGTCTGCTGCGCCATGGCGTAGAGTTCAGCAAATACCATTCGTTTATTGCGTGTTTGGCGGACGCCGTTTGTTACACGAATAAAGAAGTGTACAGCATTGCCGCAATGAGGAAGATTATCATTTCCACACTGAACGTGGACAATTTCATCATCTACCAAAACGGCTCGCTGGTGGAAGAATTTTACGACAAGACAAAGCAGGTTAATGTAGAGCAGCCGAAGTACCGCGACTCCAAATTGTATGCCAAGACACGCGGCGACAACAACAAGACAGCGTTCTTTGCCAAAGTGTGTGTGTCATTTGAACGATTCGTGGAATTTTTAAGTGACGACAATAGCACAATTGATTATACGTATTTGTGGGACATTGTATGCACTCCGCACCCTATGCTGTTTGAGAACGGAATTAACTTGGTCATTCTGGAAGTTCCATCCGACGATATCACCGAGAACGTAAAGATAATTTGCCCAACCAACCATTATACCAGTAAGCATTATGACCCCTCCAAACCCACCCTCATATTGTACCACGAAGACGATTACTACGAGCCCATCTACACGTACCGCATGAACTCGGTAGAGAACAAGCTTTTCGTCGGCAAGTTTTACCGCGAAACGTACATGGACAACGTGCCGGAGGTGAAGTTTTTGTTTGAGACAATCATCAAGCCTTACTACGAAAAAATGTGCAATCCTCGCGCAAGCATGCCCAAGGTGTACAAGGCGAAGCACGCGATGATACTGCAGACGCTGGTGGACATTTGCACGGAGCATAGATATGTCATTGGAAAACAGATTATGAATTACCAAGGCAAGGTGATCGGGCTCATGGTGCGTCCAGAGCCGTTCAACCAATTTGGGTTCGTCCCTTGCTTTCCTTCCAGCGCATTGGAAGGGTATGACTATGAATTTATGATGGAGCCGACTATATGGAGCGACTACAAGCAAACAACAGAAATACTGACATTTATACACAAAGACACCGATGGGTTGGTGCCATGCGCACCTATATTCAAGGTCTTGGAAGACGAGGTTATCGTGGGTGTGTTGACGGAATCTAACCAGTTTGTGCAATTATCCGTTCCCGAGCCCGTTTCCAATGTGAGCGACCACCTGCGCGAACTGCGCAACAGCAATTTCGTAATGAAGCCCGACGGCAAGAATCTCATTTCCAGCGATGCAGTGCTTACCAGTTCTAGCGAGGTGGACGAGGAGCGCGTTAATTATGTCAAGAAGATCCAGCTGGAGACCAAGTTTTACCAAGCGTTCAGGAACACCATTCGCACGCTGCTGAATGATCCAGTGTACAACAAGGAGCGAATGGCACTGGACAAGGAGACATCGCAGATGGCGGTCATGTACAGCACCAAACTGAAATCTGCGACGGAGATGTTGACGAAGCTGGTGGGCAAGATGGTGATTTTTGTGAAGGACTACAACTACCATTTGATTAACGAAATCCATAGCTGCGCGACAATTAGCGACGAGGACAAATGTCGCGCTGAAGCACCGCTCTGTTCCGTGAATTCAAACGGCAAATGTCAGCTCATAGTGCCGAAACAAAATCTGGTGAATGGAACTGACAATGAGCGCAACTACTTTTTGCGCATGGCAGACGAGCTTATTCGCTACCATCGCGTGCGGCAGTTCATGTTTGAGCCGCAGGTGTACCTCTCGTTTGGAAGGGTGGACTACAAGATAAGCAAGGAGGAGATTATGATTATGCAATCACTCTTGAATAATGAGTTCTTTGACAACATGGTTGGTGCAAATGTGAACCGGTTTGCGTCACACACGTCATATGACACCGCACTACCACAGGTGTCTGAACCCTATGCGAACGAAGTGAAAATTTAATAGGAAAGCGATGATGCGTTTGACCCAATAGAGGTAGAGGTCAACAACCTCTGGTTGGACAGGGTTTTAGGTGGTGAAAACATAATATATAATAAAAGTATATTGTATATGAAGCTAGCTAGAAAACAACAAAGCCGTAGACGACCACGAAGACGAAGACAAACACGAACACGAACACGAACACGAACACGAACACGAACACGAAGACAAACACGAACACGAACACGAAGACACCGAACGGGGGCAGGACCAGAGACCAAACGTTCTATGGTGGCGCCTATCTTAACTGACCGCCGAATCGCCAGAGTTGTGCCGGCGGATGAAATAGGTAGGCGTATTTCTCCAAAATATGTATGGGAAGACCGACCCCTGCATCTTTCTCCTGTCCGCAGCATACCCCCACTCCCACTCCTACATCCATCCCCGCCGCCAAGAAACGACCAGCAGGACGACGCATCGCCTCTGCACCAACCTCGCAAAAAGAGGGACCTTCCGCGCCCATGGACGACACGGAAAGGGGGTAGAAGACGCCACAGGAAACAAACGACGAGACGCAAGCGTTCGTACAAACGCAAGAATGCGCGTGGTTCACCTCTTTGATTTACGTGCTTTTCTTCTCGTGCGTGCCCGCTTCTTGCCGCGCTTCTTGGACGCATTCTTGCGAATCTTGCGTTTTCTCGTAGTGCCTTTTTTTCGGTAGCGGCGCCGCGTTCCGCCCCTGTGTGACCCTCCAGTATTGGGTCTGGGTTTTTTTAAGGGAGAGTCTGCTGCATTAACGATATCGCCGGAAAAGTCGTTAGTCTGGTTGTCGTCCTGCGAACCTTCTTCTTCCTGAATAGCAACAAGCTGAACGCCGCTTATATTTTTCATGTTGGCTATCATAACGTTTGCCTGACTCATGAGCGCAGACCAATCTTCATTATTTACCTTAAAATTTTCTAGGCGGGTATTCAAATTGATCACAATGTCACTTAGATTATTTGCATATTCAGATAAACGATGCTTTATTTTATTTTTGACAATGGGGAGAACAAATGGAGAATCAAGCGAGCGTTTTGCGTTGATAGGCATATCGTATGCATTCTGGAGAATGGTTGTTGCATTGTCAACATAGTACGGCAGCACATTCTTTACTATATCAGCTACAAGTTTTGGACGCTGACGTCCACTAGCTGGTGTACCTACCGAGGTTCTCACCCCCTCAGGACCTTCTGGAAGTGCCTTTAACATATTAAGAAACACCGATGCTTTTGTCGCGTTGTTTTGGTTGGGTTCTGATATGTTTGTATTTACAACCATGTCGTGCACAATATTGGTTGCCTGACTATTCAACATTTTTCTTACCTTTTTTGTCACCTTCTTCCCGTCTTGACCTGACATCGCAGCTGCATCAATAGGTTTAGAATTGCGTATGATTTCTTTTATGGCGCGTATCATGGAGCGCTTTTTTGTGAGATTTAACTCATTGGCATGGTCACTTGCAATCTTCTTTATATAATTCATTTGGGCAATAACGCTTGCCTTTCTCGTTTCTACATTCGTTCCGTTTGTTTCTTCTGCTGTTATCCCTAGTCCACCACGTATATTGTCCCACTCCTGATTAGCCTTTTCAGGTATGGGTAGTGCGGCAACAAACCCATTTATACTCTTTATATCTTTCTTGGATGCGGCGAGATTCAATGCATTAAAGTATTCCTCACACACCTTATTATCCCCAAGGTCGTGATTACTTTTCAGCTGATTGCAGAAATGGTGCGAGTATGCAAACTCGTTCATGTATGCGTTCAGCGTATATTTAAAACTATCTCTCTCACTTTGTGTAAATAATGAACCTTGGTTTTTATTATCATCCATGTCCAGCCATCCAAGAAATGCACTATACAATTTGTCAAATGCATCGGTTACAACAATGTATCCGCTGAAAGAAGATTGCGTGCCACCAGTACCATTGATGGTAGTGTACAGCTCCAATGCTTCGTTCGGTTGCTGTTCCAAAAAATATAGCCATTTAAGTAATATCTCCCCATAGGTCCGATAAATGGAATCAAAACTGCCATAAAAAACCGCGCATGGAAGTTTATGCTCCATCTCGGGAGATACGCCGCCAGCTACATTGACAATAGGTCCTCCACACAAATAGCACATTGTTTTCCCGTGTGCTTTTGCATTATCTGTCACAAGATTCCCCCATACTTCTCGCATCTGCTTTTCGGCGGGTTTTCCGTGCTCCGCCTCCTTGCGCACGTCAATTTCCACATTTCGCCGAAATAGAATATTGGCCAACACTTTATACACGTTGGACGCCTTACCCTTCTTAAATAGTTCCTCCAAATTCTTCATATTGTCTCCGCGGAGCTTTTGAGACAACACGGATAACCCCACAGAATGAAATGCAAGCGAGACGTTATCCGAGTTCTTCATAAGGGTCTCGTGTTCATCCAAGGGGGTCATTTCGGCTGGGACAATCCCAAGGTTGCTTTTAAATTGCGGATCTTCCTGCAGCGATCTTGAACGAATGGATGATGCAGTAGACCCAGACCCAGTTGAACTTTCAGGGGAAGCCGGAGATTGCTCACTAGCAGAAGGCGTAGCCTTTTTTGTTGGAGTACCTAGTATGGCCGCCATCCTATTTGCGGTTAGGGGTGTCGCCGCAGGCTGATTATCTTTCATGGACGGCCCATTTGGCGAGGGTGACCCAAATTGTGAGTTTTCAGAAAATTGTGAGTAGTCTTGAGTCATGGGCGAGACATGGCCATGTGTCTCATTCCCATAGTCAGCCGCAATCACTGATGGCATCGGCGCACATAAAGTGTCGCAATTTTTAAGATTCTCATCTAAAACCGATGTATATGCATCGTTCACCTTCTTAAATACATTTTCATCAAATAAACTATTCATACTTGCATCTAGTCGTGATTCATCCTCCAACAACTCTAATATTTCAGTCCACTCATCCTCGGTATAATTGTCCACCGAATCATCAGGGTCTCCCGAAGACACCTTCTCAACCGAGGTGGTTGTACCAAATAAGTTTTTTCTATTACTCGTACTCATATAAACTATATATTATCCACATATAATTTATACCAATTTGCCTACTTATAGGTGAGCAAATCGTCAATTCCCTTCTCAAAGGGTATCTCAATCGTCCAGCCTAAATCATGCAGCTTCATGTTGCTAATGTAGTACCGCTGGTCGTTGAACGGGCGGTCGTCAATGTAGGTGACCCAGTCCTCCACATTTTCGCATTTTATAATTTTACGAATGAGCATCTTGGCCACATCCATCACGCTGTACTCCATGTCTTCGTCGCACCCGATGTTGTAAATCTCGCCAATTACCCCTTTTTCTAAAATACACTCAAATGCCCGCGCGGTATCGTGTGCGTGCAAAAATGCGCGCACCACCGATCCATCGCCTTGGATCGTTACGGGTTTCCCACTGCGCAATTGTTGAATGAACCGCGGAATGAGTTTTTCAGGATATTGGTTGGGGCCGTACACGTTGTTGCCGCGCGAAATAATGATAGGCATCTTGTAGGAGTGGTTGTACGACTGCGCAATAAGCTCCGCGCCTGCCTTGGTGGCAGCATAGGGGTTGGTGGGACACAACACCGAGTGCTCCGTCTTGTGTAACTCGTCCACGCTGTTCATGGACTCGCCGTACACCTCGTCGGTGGAGACGTGCACAAACTTGCGGATATTCCCATACTTCCTACAGCACTCCAGCAGCACATGCGTGCCCAAAATGTTGTCTTTGGTGAATTGCAACGAGTCGTCAAACGAGTTCTGCACATGCGACTGGGCGGCAAAATGCACCACTTCTTCGATCTCGTGGGTTTCCAGCACGTGGCGGACTAGGTCTTCCGAGCACAGGTTGCCCTTTACGAGTTTGTAGTCTGGATGTTGACGAATGATTTCGTCCACGTTTGTCTCGTTGGCGCAATAGTACATGGCGTCAAAATTCACAATAGAGTATTTGCCTGATTCAAAAATATAGTTGATGAAATTGGACCCAATAAATCCACACCCGCCGGTAACCAACAATTTTGTCTTGCCCATACTTTACCTAATATGAATAATATAGGGTCCTAACGTATTTTACACCCTTGAAGATTTAAATCCGCACAGCGGATTCAAACTTCAAGTAAGATACCAGTAACGATTTGAAACCAAGCACCCCCTAGGGGTGCGGTTTTAAATCTTCGCTGGTATATATTGACGCCTCTTAGGAGACAGAGCCGGTAGTCATGATAATATCCTCATCAGTATCAGTATCAGTATCAGTGTCAGCGTCAGCGCCGAAGTCATTGTCGCTTACATTTCGCTGCAGTCCAATAGTAAAGACATCGTATTCATTGTCAGCCATTGCTTGTTGTTTTTCTATCAACAAATTCACTTCAGGAAACGATTTATGAGACTTATGGAAATAGTAGTGTGGCGGTAGGAGCGAAACATGTTCACACGGATCCAACAAAGGGGGATAAATCTTACCAAATTCTGGGCTATATTTGAAGAACATTTCCATAAATTGTTTCCACATAGTTTTATGGTATGCATTATCTTCGCGCGTTGTAGAATATTTACTCTTGTGAAACATTTTAAGATAGGGTTTCATGATTGTCACAAGCTCGTCTTTGGGAAACATGGGGTGAATGTATATTCTACGCGTCAAACTATATTCGTTCATCATAAAATTGATATCGCCAACCAGCTCGGAAACGCTTGCATTTTTAATGTAGGTGTGAATAGCCTCTTCTTGCACGATAGATTTAAATCTACGATAAAACATGCGTAGGCAAAAATTGCAGGCAAAAAACCCGTCAATATGAGTGGGTAGATGGGACAGCCGGTCTTTCATAAAAAAATACATGTTGTACAACGCATGTAGGCCAAAACTTGTGTTTGTATAAGGGTTCTTTATAGGTATTGGAACCGCTATCATGTAAGACATGTTCAACAACGCCATATTAAAAATGTTTACGAGGTCTGTCAACGAAAACAGATATTTACTCCCCTTTTCAATATAGACAAACACATGTCGGTCTCCTTCGGCGATTGGAGACAACAACATGTCCGTATCCACGCGACGCTTGGCACGTTTTACGCGAAATATCGTTGCTAGCTTTGCAAACCCAAAATAGGCTTTTTGTACGTTATAAAAGATATCAGTCTGGTGGGTCTTATATATACTATTTGTAAACGGATTGTTTATATAGTCACTAAAAAATTTGTATTTTTTAGAAATTGGCATATCGTATGCGTGGAAATACACCCACCAACAAGAATTTGATTCACCCAACGTTCTTTCACCATAAATCACAGACCACATTCCTTGTTGGATCTTCCGTGTTAGCTCAAAATTTATGCTTTTGAAACAAATGGGTTTTTTCAAGCCCAAATCACTCAATAGGCGCGATGGAATGATTTCGTTTTGTAATATAAATTGAAATGTGTCTACCATTACTTACATATTTATATAATATTTAAGTAATAACTTCTTTGTATTATTCTATTTTCATACTCTACTCTAACGCCCGTACGGATAGTCATCTGGCGAATGCTGTTTATATCCGTCATCGCAATTCTCTCGTTGAGACACCATCCAAGACACGTACCCTGGATAACAAGGATCCTCCACGCAATGGTTGCACTTGTCGCTCCTAATTGCATTGTCAATCACAGATCCTAGCTTTTCGTGGGGACATTGATTCTGACCATAAAACATATTTATGTTCAAATGGATGTTCCTCATATAACAATGCCTTAAGCGAAATGACAATCGTAAAGTCGCGCTTGTAGGGTACCGATACGTCCATAATGCAGGGTTGATTGGCATGCAATTATTGGCTTGTTCGGTATAGGTATAGTAGATTTTATTTTCACATGAAACCAGTCTGGGACCACACTCCGTGAGAATCTCAATTGACATGAAACTCTCATAGTCATCAAAACAGATCGGAACACCACAATCGTCTACAAAATTTAAAATAAATCCTTCTATTCTCCTGTTACATGGGTTGATTGTCACGTTAAAACAGGGAATGCATATATGAGGATAGGTAATAATTTCATAGAGAGGCTTTGTACAGGAATGACATACCAGCGGCTCTGGTTTCTGACATTTCTCACACGGCGGTGGGTTATATCTATTACTCTCGTTGGGTTGTTTACTGCACGAACAATGTCCTGTCATATATTAACATTGCATAATAAATTATCACAAAAAAATAGCTTATTATATCTACATGTAAAATTTTAACGCACGTCATAAACACGTATATATATAGACAGATAGACAGATAGGCAGATAGACAGATAGACAGATAGGCAGATAGACAGATAGACAGATAGGCAGATAGGCAGATAGACAGATAGACAGATAGGCAGATAGGCAGATAGACAGATAGACCGCATTTATATTTTACGCGCCATTAGAACCCTGGATTGTAGCTGTTGTCATTGCCCGTGTCAACGCTCTTAATACTGACAACGTTGTTTTGAATGGTTAGTTCATTGCTACTACACTTAGCGTCCATGCTCTCCGTGCCACCAAACATATCCTCTATATCGTCGTCCACGTCCTTCTCCTCGTAATACTCGCTTGCCGCGTCAAACTCGCTCATTGCATTCAAGTCCAAGACCACTTGGAAGCTATTCGTACCATAGTATCCTTCTTGGCCGCACATAATGTTGGCAGATATGCCGCGGAACGTATCTAGTTCTCCGTGACGAGCTGCCTTCAAGAACATCTCAGGGGTCTCCTCAAATGATGCCTTGGCAATAGGACCAATATTATCGTTGTTGATACCATGACGGAAAATGGATATCATCTTGCTCGTAAAGGTCATCCTGTCACACAACATGCTGAAGTGGTGGTAGTTGATGTAGGTACCATCAAACGCAATCACCTCCACCAGCTCGTCCATGATACATTGTCTGGCCGCTTCAATGCCTAGCACATTGTACATCTCCACGATGTCATTGCTAAATGTTCGCGTGGGGTCAATATAGTCAAGCGCTAAGGTATCCATCATATTGGTTCCGGTGGTATCCAACACCCACATATCGCTCCGATTGAACTTGCCGTTTTCCTCCACAACATTGTCTTTCACGCGACGAATAGTAACCTTGTTCAACTTCTTTACGCCGCGCACAATCGTATTGTTAAGGAGCTGGTCTTGGAAGTTCTTCAGCACATAAATCTGGTCCGACTGGTCCAGCGGCATTAGCTTGCCCTTGGAAGATTTCGCCGACGATTTTAGCACGCTATTCATACGCACTCTAAATACAAGTTTGTCTGCATTGTAATCGCTAAATACACATGCAATATCATCTCCATAACAACTATTCAGTGCATAATTAATGTCGTCCATGGTGATGTTCTTCTCAAGCATCATCGACTTGTCCATCTCCATACGAACAATCCACTTGACTTTTTTTGCGGTATCTTCGCCGATACCTTCGCCCGCACATTCTTTCATCATGTTTTCAAACGCACGATATTGTTGAAGCGCATCCTTGTCTGCGGGAATCAGCGTATTCAAATCATCAGGATCAAAGCAGATTTCCACCGATTCTACCAAGTCCACCAACCGCGTATGCTCTAGCATATGCATCGCTGTTTGGGCCTTTTCTCGGTCTGTCTCATCTTCGGGACGCAAGTAGACTGTCAGTGAGGGGTTCTTGGGGTCGCTAGACAACGATAAGATTTCTTCAATTCTAGGCACACCACGGGTCACATTAGATTTAGCAGCAACACCTGCAAAGTGGAAGGTATTCAAGGTCATCTGCGTACTCGTCTCACCAATAGATTGGCCGGCTGTCATGCCTACCATCTCACCAGGACTCACCAGCGAGCGCTTGTACATAAACGTGATGGTATCCAACAACACAATTAGTGCCTTCTGGTTGAATCTCTTAACAAGCAACAGGTCTTTTGGTGACATGTAGTAATAATAGGCTACCTTGAAGAGCTCTGTGGGTTTTGCATAGTAGTTCAACTCCAACTTCTCGTATGCGGCATCAATCATCTGGTACGCCTCCAATGGCGTGATGTCTATCATTGAGTTTGCGTTGATATTTTGTTGTCCTTGAATATTGTTGATAATGTAATGGAACGCTACGGGCAGACTGACTTGGTCGTTGCTCTTGTTCTTGAATACATTCTTGATAATTTTGTTGCGAATGCTCAACATGTATTCGGTTAGTGCCTGGTTCTTTTCGCGCAGCTTGTCCGTCTGCTTCTTGTATCGTTTAAGAGCCTTGTCATCAAACAACTTGTGCACCTCTTTATTGACCCCCGTCTCGTCCGGAAGCGTGTAGTGCGCATAAATCTCTTGCACCGACATCTTCACTATAGGCAGCGACTGATTCTCCACCTTGATGGTGTCTATGGAGTCCTCGCCATAGCTGAACTGCACAATCTTGTTCTTGTTCGTGCGAATTGTCATGTCGTAGCTCACCATGAGGTCCTCTAACCCCTTCACCAGTCTTCGCTGGATATATCCTGTTGTGGAAGTCTTCACTGCAGTGTCAATGAGACCAACACGCCCAGCCATTGCATGGAAGAACAGCTCCTGTGGGGTCAATCCGTTGATATACGAACTCTCAACAAACCCCCTCGCACCAGGCGTATCATCGTACTTTGTGTAGTGTGGAAGCGTGCGTTGGTCAAACCCATATGGGATACGCTTACCATCCACGTTCTGCTGACCTAGACACGAAATCATCTGTGAAATGTTCAATTCGTTGCCTTTGGATCCCGCATTCACCATCACTACGAAGCGGTTGTTCTTGTCTAGGCTTTCCAACCCTATCTTGCCTGCGTCAGACGATGCCTTGTTCAAGATGTTGTTCACTTGTGTCTCAAACTCCTGTACGTTTGTCCGACCAGTATTGTTCTTGAATACGCCAAGCTGCGTTTCATCAATCAGGTTCTTCACTTCTATTTTTTTCTTTGTAATCACGTCTACTATCTGATCGGTCGTCTTCATATCCGACATCAGGTCACTGATTCCTACGCTGAATGAACTGGACTTCATGTACTCGGTAATAATGTTCTGCAAGTCGTCAATAAACTTGGAGGCGTTCATGTTACCAAAGTCGTTGCATGTGCGATGTATCAGACCCTTTGTGCCTCCGCCCAGTACACCCTTGTCCAGTTGTCCACGAATGTACTTGCCGTTGCGAATCTCCAACACATTGTTGGACGTCGCAAAATCAACAGGGTTGATCGTGAATGCATTGTTGCCATACTTCAACGACAACGGGGGCATGATCTGGGTCAGCACATCAAAGCTGCTGATTATGCCTCCCTTCTCACGCAACTCGTCGGTGTTGACGCGGTCACTCATCATGAGCAGATTCATTGCTTCGCGCGGCGTAAAGTTTATGTGTTCGCGTGTGAAGCGGTAGGACCCAAGCATGGAGTCTTGGTAGATGCCGATAATTGGCGCGTTGTTTGCAGGACTGATAAGATTATACGGAACGGCTGCCAAGTTGCGCAGCTCCGCCTCGCTCTCCGCATCTTGTGGCATATGTAAATTCATTTCATCCCCATCAAAATCGGCATTGTAAGGCTTTGTGTCCGCAACGTTCATTCTAAACGTGTCGCCTCGCGGCATAATGCGTGCAATGTGACACATCATACTCATTCTATGGAGGGTGGGTTGTCTGTTGAAGAGCACTGGGTCACCATCCATCATATGACGATGTACAATGTCTCCATCCTCCAGAACGAGGGACTTTCGGTCCATGTAGCGCAATGTGATGGATTCGCCGTTCTTCTTCTCTAGAATCTTGGCGCCAGGGTGCTTGTCGGGGCCATTCAGTACGAGTTGGGTGAGGAATGCGCGGTTGCGCTCATTTACCACCACTGGTTTGGTGATGTTCTTGGCAATCTTGAGAGGAATTCCCAAGTCGCGAATGCTGAGGTTGGGATCGGCTGTAATCACTGAACGGGCGCTAAAATCCACTCGCTTGGCCATAAGGTTACCTCTCATGCGACCACCTTTGCCGTTTAGGCGGTCCTTGATGGACTTGAGAGGGCGTCCCGAACGCTGTGCAACGGAAGCGACGCCTGGAATCTTGTTGTCTACCTGCGTGGCGACGTAGTACTGGAGCACGGTGGTCCAATCGTCAATGATGTTGGCAGGCGCATTGTTCTGAATTTTCTCCTGCAATGTGTTATTGGTCTTGATAATGTTAACCAATATGTGGCTGAGGTCGTCTTCGCTGCGCTGCTGCGCGTCATGCTTGACGGAAGGTCTCACTGCAGGCGGAGGCACTGCCATGACTTGACAAACCATCCAATCTGGCCGAGACCATAAAGGACTGAACCCCATGAAGGTGACGTCTTCATCTGATATGCGCTTAAATGTCTTCAACACCATTTCGGGCAGAAGCTTGATGATGATATTTTGCTCACCCTCTGCTTTATTTTCCCACTCGGCAAAGATGCTTGCGAGCCCCTCTTTACGAATTTTGTTGGGCTGCAGGCATCCGCATCCGTCCTCAATATCTTCACCGCATCTACCGACTTTGCTAGCAAGTGCAAACACATACTTCCAACGGGCGTCGCCTATAAGTTTAAGCGCCTGTTTGTATTTATCCTTGTTAATAAGCAGCTTGCTGCACTTGAAACACACGCATCTCAAAATTTTTAGGATAGTGTTGAAGTATTGAATGTAAAACACAGGGCGCGCAAGTTCAATGTGGCCAAAGTAACCAGGGGTTTGCATGTAATCTAAGCCATCTGTGGGACAAATGAGACCAGGTTCCAATACGCCCATGCGCGGGTCAAAGAGACCTCCAATGACCGGTTTATTATTTATATAAGTATCACGGCTGGTAATTTCTGCCGCAGACCCTTGTCTGATTTCCTCCGGCGACAATATACTGAATTGTATGCCGATGATTTTAGACGGGGTTTGAGATTTCATAGTTCTTCCAGACATCGTACTACTATTGATACTATACGTTTAGATAGTTTTTCCGTATCATTTATTTTTAAAAATCACCAAGGTAAAAAAATATAAACGTACTCTATAAATGAGTATTATCAAAAGCACTGCTTATTTTTCATTGGCCGTACAAATAATTACGGCAATTATAGATTTTTACGTCCTTACTATGCCAACATCGTTTGAATTTATATTACTTAAACAACTCCTGTTAATGGAACTCATTGTGCAAGTAGTGGAAGGCATCTTTTATGTCTGGCTTGTAGTTAACATATCTTCTGTCATGGATATCACTAGAATGCGATACTTGGACTGGGTATTTACCACACCAGTCATGCTAATTACCCTTTCGTCATATCTGATTTATGTGAGACTTAAGGAAAGTGGTTCACTTCTGTACCCCAATTTTGCGGATTTGGTCACAGAAAACATGGAGGTCTTTTTGAAAATTGTGTTCCTCAATGGAGTGATGCTGTTGTTTGGATATTTAGGCGAAACCGATGTCATTCGCGTGAGCACCTCTGTGATTGTAGGGTTCTTGCCATTTATTGCCATGTTCTACCTTATTTACGACAAATATGCCAGACATACGCAATCTGGTCTGGCATTGTTCTATTATTTTGTTGCAGTATGGTCTTTGTATGGTGTGGCCGCGTCCCTTTCATATAAGTGGAAGAACACCTTTTACAATATTCTAGATCTGTTCGCCAAGAACTTCTTTGGATTGTATTTAGCTTACGTGATAATTCGGTCCAACAATCCATAAACGTATGACCTGTGTGCATGCAGGCGTGTATGTTACGTACGTATGTACGTATGTATGTATGTACTAGAAGTATACCAGTAAAAAAAATGAATCAAAAAAACGACTTGGGTATTAAATATACTTATAGTACAAGTGATGAAAATCCAAGAGAACAAGGACAAGAAGAAAATGAGCAACAACAAGAACACCAACAAGAAGGAGCGTGTTGAGACCAAGAACAAAAAGAAGGATGAGAGCTCTGATAGCGAGGGTGAGAGCAGCGAGGAGGAAATGGAGATGGACAGCCACGAGTACCGCAAATTCCTGAACAAGATCTTTCCTTCCAAACATCTTGCCAGCAAAATTAAGGCAGGCGACAATGCCAAGGATGCACTCAAGAAACTAAACAAAAATGCAAAACAGACCAAGAAGGGAAAGCATATTGAAGAGGAGGAGGAGGAAGAAGAGGAGGAGGAAGAAGAGGAGGAGGAGGAAGAGGAGGAAGAGGAGGAGGAGGAAGAGGAGGAGAAGGAAAAGTCACGTAACAAGAAGAAGAAGAAGAAGGCCTCCAAGAAGGGGGCAAATAATAGCAGCAACAAGAAGGTAACTGCAAAGAAGCAGAAGAGGGTTATTGAGCTTGAAAGTGATGCAGATGAAAGCGACGACGACGACGACGACGATGACAATGACGATGATGGCGGACGCGGCAAGTCCAGCAAGTTCAACATCATATTCTCCATCGGCGGAAGAGACGACGATGAAGAAGATGATGATGAGTGGGACGAGGATGAAGATGATAGTGATTATGATGGTTGGGCAACAGAGGACGAGGACGAGGACGTGTCTTCAAGTGAGGATGAGGATGATGATGATGATGAAGACGATGTGTTAGAAGACAGCGACGACGAAGAAGATATTATTATCACACGAAGCAAGGCTGGTGGTCGACTACGTAAGAATAAATCAGCAGCCAGTTTGAACGAGAAGAAGGGCAACAACAGAGAAGAATCGGAGAATGCGGTAGACAGGGAAAGCAAGGATGTCGACGAGCAGCAGATGGATAACGAAGATTTCATGAAGGAGCTCAAGACGCTATACAAGAAGAACAAGAACAATGCCAATGCGAAGGAGATTGTGAAGGTATGCGAAACAACTCTCAAGACACACGAGAAGAAACAGAAGCGCAAGGAGAAGAAGCACCAAGAAAAGAACACGCGCATTTTCCGCAAGCTTGTCAAGGACAAGAACACCAACAACGATTACGAGTTTTTCGGCAAACTGGAAGTGGATAATCAGAAGAAGATTATCAAAGAGCTTCGCGACATTAACAAGATTATTCGCGTAGAAAAGCCGTACAGACTTACGCTTCTTGAAGCAGACATGCCTGCTATTTTCAAAGGCGCTGCAATGAAGAAAATCAACTCCCTGCGCTACATGGAGCCGGGGTCAGGCGAGTACTACAAGGTCAAGAATTGGGTGGATACCTTTATGCGCATTCCCTTTGGCAAATTCAACCATCTTCCGATAACTATTGACAATGGCGTGGACCAGTGCCACGACTTTATGGAAAACGCCAAGACCACATTAGACCAAGCTGTCTATGGACTAGATGATGCAAAAATGCAAATCATGCAAATGCTGGGTCAGCTCATTACCAATCCTGCCAGTGTAGGCACGGCCATTGCCATCCAAGGGCCCATGGGAACGGGCAAGACCACCTTGGTCAAAGAAGGTATCAGCAAGATTCTCAACCGCCCATTTGCATTCATCGCGTTGGGCGGCGCAACAGACAGCAGTTTCCTAGAGGGACACTCGTACACTTACGAGGGAAGTACGTGGGGTAAAATTGTTCAGATTCTGGTAGACAGCAAGTGCATGAACCCAGTGATATACTTTGATGAATTGGACAAGATTAGCGACACCCCCAAGGGCGAAGAGATTGCAGGCATTCTGACCCATCTCACAGATACCTCTCAGAACAGCCAGTTCCATGACAAGTACTTTGCCGAGATTGACTTTGACTTGAGCAAGTGTCTATTCATCTTCAGCTACAATGACGAAAGCAAGGTGAATCCTATCTTGCGCGACAGGATGTACCGCATCCACACCAAGGGATATGAGAAGAAGCAAAAGACCATCATTGCCACCGACTACTTGCTTCCCAAGATTCGCGAACAGGTCAGATTTTCAACTGAGGACATTATCATTCCCGACGAGACGCTTCACCATATCATGTCAGAGTACTGCGACAAGGAATATGGCGTCCGTAACATGAAGAGATGTTTGGAAATCATTTACACAAAGCTCAACTTGTACCGCCTCATGAAGCCTGGAGCAAGCTTGTTCCAGAACGAGATGGCACTCGATGTGTCGTTCCCATTCAATGTCACGATTGAGGTGGTCAACAAGCTTATCAAACGTGACAAGGATGTCAACATGTCATGGGCAGCCATGTATCTATAATTACCTACCCTAATTACTTACTTATAATTTATTAACTAGCTACTTATTATTTCTTTCTTGAATAGGAAGGACAAAATGTTTTCTCATGTATTATTATATGCAAGAAAACCAAGCAGCTGCCAAAAAAAGAGTGAGCTTCTATGATGATGTGTTGGAAAGTTCCCGCTCACAAGATAACAAACAGAAATGCGGCGTTGCTGTCGCATTTTTGTTGGAATTGTATCGCGTTCTTATGGGGACAATGTTGTTGATGTTTGTTCCTCAAAAATGCGGTGACAATGCGTGCGGATTATTTGATAATATGAAATCATCGGACCCACTTATAATTACCAACACCGCCGTTAATGTTGTTTCTCTCGGTATGTTCCTTGGTATGTATGGAGTAGAAGTGTATCGTGAGAATAAGATGATTACCTATTTGGAAGTAAACGAGGAGTATCCCAACGACAACGACGCAGTGGGAGAAATTCTAGTCAAGCTTCCAGAAAAAAATACAGAACAATTATGGCGATTGGATAAGGCCTACCAGCGGGCTGGGTATGCTGCGATGGTTCTCTTTCTTGTCAACACACTCTTTAGCGGATACACCATATACCACAACAACTATCTGGACGACAAAACCGCCACAGTATTCCTGACAAACGTGGTGTTCCTTGCTGGGAAGTTGATAGATTTAAACGCAATTGTCAACACAGAAAAGAACGTGTTTGTTTCGGCATACCTCACCAAAAAATTACAATACAACTACATAGACCCCGACAAAATCATTGAAATTGTCCCCGCCACCGGTATTGAAAATAGTGCATAATAAAATGAACATAAAGATAACCATTAATATATATAAGCATGAGCCATTTACATATATTAAAACAACTACATGAGGAGCGCATTAACCATGGCAACCACATGATGGATATTCTTTCTCGCCTATCTCCTGACCAATATGCCGAGTTGCTAAAAGACTTTTCATATGATATGGAACACTTGTTTGACAAGAATGCACTTGCATACAAGGTCCGTCAGTCAGAAGATAGGCTTTATGTCATCAACAGCATTTGCGATGAGCATGACGCTCCTGCGGAGGATGAGGAGGAGGAGGAGGAGGAGAGGGTAGGGTGTAACCACAATATTGTCACCGACCTAATTGATATTGACCCAGACAGGTCAATGACCATAAGATATTGTACAAAATGCGAGCAAACTTTTTAGTAGAATGTAATATATTATTATGTATTATATAATAATGACCAAAATATGTTTTATCACAGCTGTTTACGGAAATTATGAGGCGACGTGTAAAAAGTTTGTAAAACAAACTATTGATACAGACTTTATTTGTTTTACAGATTGTATAGGTATAGAAAGTAACGGGTGGGTAATTGATACTACTCCCTATTTTTATCTGAATAAAAGTCAACTAGATACAGGGAAACAAAATAATTCTATCGCAAACAATCATCACACATTCAACGTGGCCAAGTATTACAAACAAGCGTTTACCAATATTCCTCGTCTTAAAGAGTATGATGTGATTGTATGGTTAGACGGAACTATTGAGATAACCCACGAGAAAGTAAGCGAATATATTATGAATCATATTTACAAGGATAAAATTATTACATGGAATCATGAATGGCGAAGCGGTCATTTGCAAAAGGAGGTGTTGGCGTCACATAACGAAAGATATACCTCCTTATTCTGGAACAACCAATGTCAGCCGTACCAAGATGTGGACTATCAATACGAATGCTATAAAAAAGATGGCTATACCGACGAATTTTTCAAACAAATTCGGCCAGACAACCCCAATTTCGGCGTGTGGCTCACGTGCTTTGTTGCCTTTTTACAAAAGGACGAACGTGTTCAAGATTTTTTGGATGAGTGGTACACGCAAACACTTGTACACACAACACAAGACCAGATATCATTTCCGTATGTTTGTCAAAAATTAAATATGATACCACACACACTTCCTAACCATAATGTATCCGGTAAATATCCGCATAGAGGAACAATGTTTTATATTAAACATTGGCATGGAAAGTAAAAAGGCAGCGTGCATGCGTGCATACACATGGATAGATGGATAAATATCTTGCAGCCAAGATATTTATTTATAGGTATTTAGCTGATCTAATATTCGGAGTACGGAACGTTGTTTCCACCACGGGAGACCAAGTAGTTGTATTGATTGACTGTCATGCAGGCACATCCGCTTCCGTTGGAGTACGCGTTGGGGCAGCACTCGGGTTTGAATTCAGTGTTAGCAAACATGGAAAGCTGTCCTTCGGGAAGAGGCACTTGCTGAGGAGGGCGGTTTAATATGGCCTGTGCCCCTGGACTAGGGGGTTCACCGCTGCGAACCACCAACGAGGGAGACCCCCATTTGGAAGTGTCTACCGGAGTATCCTTATCTAAAGAATATGACTGATAATTATTGGCATTCAATGCCCCGCCGAAAAACCCCTCTCTCGATGTATTTCCGCAGGAGCAAACGGACCGAGAAGTCTGGGCAAAAATGATAAACACCACTATAGCCGCAATCACTAATGCACCTAATCTAATTTTAAACCCACCAATAGAAAGGTTCATTGTATTATACATAATTCATAGATAATATTTTAACAGAACCCGTCTATGTAATTATTGTAATCCATGAACTTCGCACCATCAACGAAAAAGTATCTTGGCTTGGTCAACAAATGGTATATTTTTTTACTAAACTTCGTTGACTCGCCCTTTTCAGGCGACGGATAGATGTTATGTTTATCTAAAACCATGTCGGCGGTTGTTTCCACAATACCATACACTTCAATTGCATTTTTCAATGTATCTCCCACCCGAACATCTTTAATACGCACAGCAGATTGCGTGCCATGCATAGAAATCCACACATCTTCTTGTATACCTCCGTTGCAATGCCGACGAATAACATCATATGCCTTTGCGTCGTCGCACATTGCTGTACGTGATTTGATTCGTGTCAACACAGAATCATCTACTTCATCCCAATCCATGAACACACATTCGTTAATGACAATTTTCTTGGTGGTTGTGTTTACACAATACAAATAGGGTTTGTTGTATTCAAAGAGCCTATTTGCTTCTGGGTGCTCCGATACAGGTATCCAGCTGTCGTTGTGTTGGATACGATGCGTTCCGCTGACAATTACATTGCGTAGAATGTATATCTTTTCACTAGATGCGGCCAGTTTCAGTTTTGCAGTGACTACTCCGCCGTCTTTCAGTGTATCCCCCACACAAATGTGCGCAATATCTCTTGTTGTACCATCGGCCAATGCAAGTGGAGTGTTCTCGTCAAAACACGATGGCGCATTAAACATTGTCACTCTTGCGGTACTACCTGTTACATTTTTTACAAAAACAATGATAATGCATAACAAGACAATGACGACTATGTATATGGAAGTATAAAACGCCAACACGTAAATGGCATATGGCAACATCCATGGACACCAAAACCAGCATGCCGCGAGGATTCCAGCCATTAGCGCCATGACAAGCGCCATTGTAACTAGAATATTAGCCGCCGCTGCAACAATGTAGCCCAAAAACGACTTTATAATCATAAGAAGAGTGACAATCATATTTGTGGAGGTTTGCATAATTGCATTTGCTTTCCCAAAAAGGTCCTTGGCACGGATAAGCATATCTTGTATTGGAACAACAATGTTTATCAGCCGATTGTAAATGTTACGCACAATGGTAGTCAGATTTCCGCGTACAGACATAAGCATGTTTCTAACAGATTCAATTGCCCCCTTGATTCTGTTAAATATGTTTAGTATTCCGTTCATTAGCACATCAAAGGGTGAAACGACTTTATCTGCCATCGGTTTTAGCATAGTGTTTACGCAATAGGTGAAGTTCTTGGAGGTGTATTCTAATATGCCTTCACCTTCTGGGGCATTTATAATTCCGGCCAACGGAATCACACTTGGCTCACACCGACGATTTACCCAGTTATCGCGAATTGGCTGGAACTCGCCACTAAGTCTAAAATAAGAAATCGCCACAAACAACACAATCATTAGTACACAAAACATGAGTATTGACGTTCCATATCTGTCGGCATAGCTCATGGACTTGATGTCATTCATCATCTTGTTTAATCCTTTATCATAATTACTCATATACTATACGAATAATAAAACAGCCTCATAAAAACATAAATTTATAATAAAGAGAATATGTTGTACTATATTACACCGACCGGAAAGAAAAATGAGACAAAATCCCATTAAAAATACGGTGATGTAAAATCAATAGTAGGAATTTCACCTACGATGGTCTAACTTTTTCCTCTTCCGTTTGGATATTTGAAGAGGTGAAAGACGAAATTTGAAAACACGCAGGGCGTTCTTGCTTCTCTATCCAGCATTTTGTTAAGTTCATGATGTTGATTGCTGAATTAGCGTCTCTTGTCTTGAATACGGTTTGTTTGACTTGGGGTCTCACGCATCCAGAACATACTAAAAGACGGAACTGCTTGTTTCCATTACTATGTCTGTAATAGGATAAATCATTATTACATTCACAGCATTTTTTACTTGTATTACATTCGTTGATTGTTATTGTATCATATTTCTTGTGGATTTGCTTTCGTAATCCTTTATTCATCGTAGGCATAAAGTGTTTCATTTGTGTGCTTCTACTCCAATTTCCATAACCAATTAGGATATTTTCACCAAAGGTTTCATTGATTTTATTAAGGAATGTATCTATGGATTTCTTACCATAACTATATTGACGAAACTTCATTTTCCTCCAAACTTCTCGTTGGTAGAAATATAAGGTTTCTTTATTAAGTTTATCCTTCTCCACTAAATATGTTTTGAACTTGTCGTAATCTACGGATTTACTATTTTGAAAGGATAAATGAGTTTCTTTTTCTATGATGTTGTTTCGTTTCTTTTCCACTAATAATATTCGTTGGTTTGTTTTTGCTTTGCTTTCTCGTTTTCTTTGAGGTGCGGTATATTCTAATTTGTTTCCTTGATTATCCATCATATATACCAGACTGCGTTTTCCTGGGTCGCAACCTACAATATTACGAGGTGCTACTTCTTTGAGTTGTTCTGTGGATAAATCTTCTATGTTATGAAAATCTTGTGCTGGTAAAGTAGGAACTCTTGAACCCCATTTCTTATCTTTCAAATCCTTACGAATAAACAATAAGGAACAACTAATCCCATCTGTTTGTAATTGGTAATGAAATTGATAATGTTTGCTTTTGAATGTTTTATGTTGTAAGTTCAAAAGATTATTCCATACATCGTATTGATTTTCTTTTATTGCTTTGAATAATTCTGTTTTTGTTTTTCCGTCTAACGAGAAGAGATTAACGATACAAGCAGTATCAAAAATGATATGCTTGGGAATGATGTTATTACGGAGTGGTAAAGGTTGGAATAGTTTGTGTTCTTCCTTTTCCAATACAGCATTCATATACAACATACCTTTCAAATAATCAAATGGTTTCACTTTCACATCATAATGAACTGACTTCTTGATATTTTGGGGAAGAATATTCGGTAAATGAGTGCGTTTCCAGTCATCAAACATAGGATCAGTTTCATCTTTACATTCTAATAATTGCTTTTTGAACTTGAATAAAACTGCTTTATCTTCCGTTATGTTCGTGGTGGTTTTATTGATAAACCGAAGAAAATGCTGAATAAATCGTTCTTGTGTATTATTAGATAAGGAAGTATGAAGTTGTGTTGCTAAATACGGAAGCATATTGGATTTGTTTTTCAAAGGTGTTTTTTCGTGGTTAAGTAAAGGTTGGTATTCCTTATCATAAAACTCTTGTAGTGTTTCTAACATAGATGTATCCTTTTCTTTTCTTCCACTATTCGTTTTTTCTCCTAATACCTTGATACAATACAAAATAAACTTCTCATTTATTTCGGGTAAAGGTTGATTATCGTTATAGCATTTCAATACATACAATCTGATAAACTGGTAAGAATGTATCATCAAATCATTCATTTCAAAAACCAAATTAGTTATAACATGTTGGACTTCTTTATGGTTATGTAATACAGATTTGAGTGTGGTTTTGATAGTAGTGTAAGCAGACTTATCTGTGGAACGGAACTCTTGGAATGTTTCCTTCTTTTTCTTTTTTACCATTCTATATACTTACTAAATATTTTATTTTTAAATGGTTGTTTATAAACAATTAATTATTCCTAAATATTCTCATCGTTTTGTTTTTCTTCCATTTCCGTTTTGAGTTTTTCTTTTCTTCGTAAATATGCTCGTTGGTTATATAATTTAACTTGCTCTGGAGTAGATTTATAATTTGTGTTTTCTTTGTATTCTTTTGCTCGTTGTTTCTCCTGTTCCTTATTTCGTTCATAATAAACTTTTCTACTTGCCGGTGCTGTGTATTTTTTGAGATGCTCTTTGGTTGTTTGTAGTTCTGTTTCTAAATTTGAAATATGTTCTTCCATTTTCTTTATTTTTTCTTCATTATCCATTACGATACTATATATAATAACAAAATATTTATATCTTTTTATTATATTTTCAAATTAGTTTGTCTCATTTTTCTTTCCGGTCGGTGTAATGGGGTCTTGCCAGAGTAAACCTTACGATAAACATTATTGTCCGTTATGTCACGAGTATATTATTAACAGCCAGTATATACATTGTCAATGTAATCGCAAATACCATGTTCAATGCTTTACAATATATGTGAAAGATTTGCACACATGTCCTGCATGTAATAGTGATGTGACAAAGATTGACAGAAATGCAAGTATATCAATGAACCTGCAAAGAAATGTCCTCCCCATTTAACCAGCTAGTTACCTACCCATTGTATGTTATGATGCCTAGTCGGCATATAACATATCGTCCTCCCAATCCCAAAACATTTTCTTACCCACTTGAATGCGATGTTTGTTGGTAACCAAACAACTTAGTTCGCCAACCTCCTTGTCTGGCAGCTCAATGGAGTCGGGGTGGTCTTCTACGTGTATGAACTTTCCATCAGGACCCTCTACAAAATGCTTGCCTGTTACATAGATGTCATCCCCCTCTACTCCATCCCCCTCAAACTTGTAATATACATCTTTGCCTAGGTTAGAGAGTTTCATCACGCAATGTACCATGCTTCCGTCCTGAAGTATGTCTCCTAAACATACCTCTCTCATACATTTTATCGTTTCGTTCTGTAGTTTTAAGCGTGTGTCGGGATGAAAACATGCCAGACCACTCAATGACCTTATCATGCCTCCGGGCGGGCCGTTCCATGCGCTCTGCGCGGTCATAATAGACCCCTCGGTCATTCCTTTGGTCACTTCCATCATCGCCACCATTTTTCCAAACAGATCCTTAAGCATAATCGTAACACGCTGAAATTCAATAATGATTGCCAGCATCACACCAAATGTACTCTTTATGATGAACATGATTTGATTGCGAATATAGTTAAACATTTTACGAATATCAAGTATGTTTGTGTCAAAATTAATTGCAAGGCTGCCCATTGTGTTGAACATGTAGTTCAACGGCTGCATCAAATATTTCATGTAATTGGACTGAATATTCTGGACGCAATACACGAAATCTTTTCCGGGGTCATCTGAGAACGGAATGGCGATAGGGTTACATCTATACTTTGACCAATTTTTTTTCATGATAACCAAATAGTTGGTGATAAACATCCTAGCATACAAAGCTACAAACACCAGATTTACCATCAAAAATATTATCCATGTTGAGCCTCTAATCATACTTATATTATTCCAACATAATTATTCATCGTTTTTACGTAAATATTCATTTCCTGTATCTACGGGTTCTTCTACTCTTTCTCTTTTTGGCATTTACTCGCATACGCTTTGTTCTTCTTGTGATTCTACCGCGTCTTTTGCGAGTTCTTCGCACTCTCCCTCCATTCTGCGATGGACTAATTCCTTCGCCGACATACTTGTCACCGGTGGCATTCTGGACAGACGCCGCATAGGTGGTCGCGTTTTGAATATTGTTTGCCTGAGTATTTCCACTTTGAGACCCTAGTGGAAGCGGTTGCACTTCAATGCGCCCTGCCGGCGCGCTATTTGGATAGGGTGGCAGCGAGACCTCGCCTCCTCTGATAGGTCGGTTCATTTTGCGCACACGTTTTGTTCTATTGCGTATTCGCCTGCGTCTACCGCCTCCAATCGCATCAATGAGCTGATTTTGTTGAGCATTTTGTTTCATTATTGCATCGTATGACCCCTGCATCCCTTGCGGCGCATCATATCCTAGGTCGCTTTTTAGAGTTAAATCTACCATATATAGTATAGCAATACAAAATAAAACTTAAAATAATAATAATAAATACTATATGGATCCAAACATTAAAATGGACAACAATGCAAGACTACAACTCCAAAGGATGCTGAAGGAGAACGACGTGCTGGATCAGACCGAGCTTATTCGTGAGCTGAAGCACAGCGAAATCATGCGTCGCGACGTCAATACTCTGTTAAAGCTACGAAATAAATACCCCAACGACATGGAGACGCTGAACATGGAAGCTATGATTGATTGCAGCTTTTTGTTCAACTACTACTCGGACCTCTACAACAAAATTCGCAAGGACGAAATCAATGTCACCATTCTATTCCAGTTTATTGACGTGCTGGAACGCATTGAAAAGGGGCTCATGGACCAACACGAGGGGTCCTTTGTCGTAGGCACCCTTCTGAAGAAAATTTACGTGGACAGCGCTCTGAAGAAGGCAGCAAAGTTGGACAGCCAATATGGCGAGCAGGAGAGCGAGCCTGCTCCCGAGCCCGTGAATATTTCATGGAAGGAGTTTAAGCACGCAAAAAAACTTAAATGTTAATGTATATACATACATACATCATACTTATGACCTATTCAACATCAACGACGCTAGTTATTGTTGAATCGCCCGCCAAATGCAAGAAAATAGAAGGATACCTTGGCACGGGATACAGATGCGTGGCCAGCTTTGGACACCTTCGCGAGCTGCCATCCCTGAAGCACATTGACATGGACAATCACTTCTCTCCCACGTTTGTCATTGCGGATAAAAAACGGAAGTACGTCCAGTCTCTCAAGACGGCCATTGCACAATCTGGAGAGGTCGTTCTTGCCACAGACGACGATAGAGAAGGCGAGGCAATCGCATGGCATATCTGCATGATCTTTGATTTAAATGTCGCTACCACCAAGCGAATCATCTTCCACGAAATCACCGAGGAGGCGGTGCAATCGGCGATGCGCGCCCCGACCCGCATCAACATGAACATAGTGCACGCGCAACAAACGCGTCAAATTCTGGATTTGCTACTGGGATTCAAGATATCGCCCACTTTATGGAAACACATTGCCCACCAAGCGCTGTCTGCTGGCCGATGCCAAACGCCGGCGCTGAAATTAGTGTATGACAACCAACAAGAAATTAACGCCGCAGAGGGCGTCCGACGCTACTCCACATCGGGGATGTTTCGCGTAGGCAAAGGGGTGCTCTCTTTTGACCACACCAAAGAGTATGAAACTGAAGAGCATGTTCTTGAGTTTTACAAAAATAGCCAACCCTACGAACACATGTTTTGCTGTACCCCTCCGAAAAAAGTAACTCGCGCGCCGCCTGCGCCGCTCAATACGTCTCGGCTTCAGCAGATTGCGAGCAACGAGTTGCGTTATTCACCGAAAGAGACCATGCGGATTTGCCAATCATTGTACGAATCGGGTCACATTACGTATATGCGCACAGACAGCAAAAAATATGCGGCGCCGTTTCTTGCGCAGGCGCGCAAATATATTTCCGGCCGCTATGGCGCCGATTTTGTAACTTCTGACAAGTCTATTCAACATATTACCAATGACAATGCCACGCCACACGAAGCCATTCGCCCTACCTGCATCCATGTTGACAATCTAGAGGACGCTACGTCAACGAAAGAAAGCAGGTTGTACAAACTAATCCGCGATATCACACTTCAGTCGTGCATGGCGCCGGCAGAACTATACTCCGTAAAAGGCACAATCACCTCGCCCGACGGCGAATATGTGCGCAAATGCGAGCGCGCGTGCTTTTTGGGCTGGATGGCGGTGGGGTCGGTTTCGGGCACCGAAAATAGCGAGCGGGAGTACAACCTTCTCTCTTCGTTGCCTGCCTCCAAAACAACTTTCACAAAAATTACTTCCAACATGCACCTCAAGGAACTGAAGCAGCACTACACGGAGGCTAGACTCGTCCAGTTGCTGGAGGACAATGGTATTGGCCGCCCGTCTACCTTTTCCATGATTGTGGAAAAGATCCAAGAGAGAAACTACGTAAAAAAGGAGAATGTTGCCGGAAAAGAGATTGTCTGCAAAGACTACCATATGACATGCGACGGCCCAATAGAGGTATTGGAAACGAAGAGAGTGTACGGGAACGAGAAAAACAAACTAATAATTCAGCCAACGGGGGTGCTGGTATTGGAGTTTTTGGAGAAGCATTTTTCTTCTCTCTTCAACTATGATTATACAAAGATGATGGAGGATAACTTGGATAGGATTGCGGGGAACACGGACAATATTATGTGGACTTCTGTGGTCGGCGAGTACTATCGCGAAATCACCGACTTGCTGGAATCCCTCAAAAATGAAAATCCGGCAAAGGTGGAATACGCTATCGACGATACTCATAAATACATTATAGGTAAGAATGGTCCCGTTATCAAGTGTACGACCGCGGATAATGTATCGTTCAAGCCTGTCAAGAAGGAGATAGACGTGCACAAGCTAGAGCGCGGCGAATACCTATTAGAGGATTTGGTAGACGAAACAAAGAGAGAAGAGGGTAACTTGGGCGAACATAGCGGTCATGATATCTTACTAAAAAAAGGGAAATTTGGTATATATGCTCTATGGGGCAATGAAAACATCTCCTTGAAACGGCTGGGGAATCGTCCCATGGAAAATATAACGCGCGAAGAGGTGGCCACCATAATAGACGAAACCCTGAATGGGACAAGAGAGATAAACGACAACCTATCCATACGTATGAGCAAACGAGGGCCATACATATTTTTCAAGACCGCTGGCATGAAACGCCCCCAATTCTTCAGCCTAAAAGAGTGCGGATTGGATTTCATGACGTGCAACGTGGAGGAGCTAAAACAATGGATATACGATACTCATCAAGTATCGTAAACCTAATCTAACCAGCCGCAACAATACAACGCAATACCCATTACGCTGGATTGCCAATGGATACAGGAACGCGCACATTGTACGCTCGGTTATTTTGAGGACGCAAAATGGTGAACTCAAGCGTGAATGTATATTTTTGGTTGTTAAAATCCATTAGCATGCCGTCGTGGTAGCGAAATTTAATACTAAGTTTACGTATTCTTTCTACAGGAGGATTATACATTTTGAAATAATTCGCGGGGTTGTATTCCTCGTAATATCCACCCAATGCGTCCGTGCTCAATGGGATCTTGGCAAAAGATGCCTTGACAACACCATTGGTGGCATTGGTTTCCTGTGTGTATTTGCTGTAATTATACGGCGCGGTTTCATCAATGGCGTTCAGCATTTTGATATCCATGTACATGTACTTTTGTGGCGCAATATCCATTTGCATGGGAGCGACAATATAATACGCTTTTGCGCCAGCAAGACTCGCATTTGGCCGCAACCACACACCACTTGTACCGGAAAGGTAGAAGAATCGCGCGTCCGTTTCATTCATCAACTCCACCGACTCCGCGTTGCAACGGGTAAATCCGAGGTTTCCAGGAAGCCCCCAGTCTTTGAACACATCCACAATATCGCTGTTGTCGTAGCAATAGCAAATGTGGCTAGTTTCTTCGTATCTGGCAGTTTCAGTGTTCATTAACTGGAATCCAGAAGACTGATTACCAAGCCATATCTTCATAGATGGAACGTGGTAAGCGGCCACAAATTCAGTATATCCTCCAGCGGTCTCTAGTGCAGTTTTTTCTGCCGGTGATAACGTGCTACTTGAACCAAGAAGCACGTCATTAACCGCCTGATTCATCTTGTTCACCACTTCATGCATTAGTTGCTCTGCGGTATATGTTCCGTCATTTATAATGATGAAGTAGTTTTTCAGATACCCCGAGAGGGTGGCATAAATAGCCAGCTGCAGCGGGTCCACCACGCCGTGGTCGTTTGGATTGTACAGCTCTATAAAATTGAATAGCATGGTGACGTTCTTTCTCTGTTTAGAAAACACAATAACCTGTGCAGGAAAGTATCCCGAGACCAACCTAAAGCCTTGCACGTTTAAGTAGTCTTGCGGCAACTCTATCTCAAATTCGCTCGCGTTGGGGTACTTTACTATATTTCTATCCTCGGAGTGAATGGAGATGTACTGCTGTTCATATATGTATTCTTGCGAGTTAGGTATTAATGGGTGCGTTGTTTGTACATTGAACCTGCTCATCGTAAGTATACTAATACCACGTATTTTATTTTTATACCCACAATAAAATAATCATATATAATATACAATATGACAGATAAAAAAGCATCGGATAGCTGGTTCTCCACCCTGTACCTATCTGTCGGAGTAACTGGATTGATTCTTATGATATTTTCAATGATGTTCAGTGGCCAAACGTCGCTTTCCATAGTGGCCTATTCTACCACGATACTCGCGGTAGGCATGATCGCCACACACACATATTTGAAAGTATCGCGCTACTTGGGTACACTGGAATCAGTGTCAGTTTTCAACTATCTCTACAACCTTCTTCTCTATATGGGACCAGTAATTGTCTACTTGGCCATCTTGATCCTTTCGGTGGTTGCGTTTGTGAAATACAAGGACGTGATTGACCAAAAGAGGACGTCTACCCAGTACTACACATTTAGCGGAATATCCAGCGTGTTGGTGGTGATCGAATTCATTGTGTTGTGGTTAGGCGTTACAAACAAATCGGCAGACGAGCCGGTCATGTCTTCTTTCTACCGCGTTCTTATGTATTTGCTCGCATCAGTCAATCTATATGCTATCATCATCATGTGGTATATACTTACCACGTATTCCACCGACGGATTTAGCACCTTAAATGAATATATTAAACACTCATGAGATGACCCGTAGAGAGGTAGAGAGGTAGAGAGGTAGCAAGCATGCGAGAGTTACCATCATCATCATTATCATTATCATCATCATCATCATCATTATCATTATCATCATCATCATAATCCATGTATTATCATGATGCATTATGTGTCAATGCAACTTGTTCGCGAGAATTTGTACGTTAGACCATAGTTCACATCTGTTTCCCATATGCCAGATATTTTCAAAATAAACAACCCACTAGCAGGGTGCTTTGGTGGAGGACTTTCGCAAAACAATTTGATGAATCCATATTTAAGCTGTTCTGCAAGTTTGTATTGCGGCGTTTTACCCTTGACAATTCGCGATATCTTGTCCAGTAGTTGTTGTTCAATCTCGTTAACGTGGTTGGTCATTTCCATACATGTATCTATATCAAAATGACACTTGTATTTTTGGTAGTACTTCTCGTACATAACCTCGCGGAAGTCCATCTTGAGATAAATGCCGTTCATTGTGCAATTTGACATGCAATACAGAATACGAATGAAATACCCGTTCGTCATAACATTGTTTTTTATAGAGTCGCAAAAATATACATTGTCATGTTCATACTGGTGTATTGTTTGTAATATACTCATTGGATTAGATACATATATTGATTTTGTGTTTTTGTATTGTTTTACTTATAATTCTATAACACGTTTAGAAAGATGCGCATAGCTATGTTAATATACGATACAATACGATACGATGAAATTCTATGAGACCCACTTTGAAGAGTATATCCGTTCCGCGGAGCTATACAATCTTCACCCCAAGCTGGATAAAAACATATATGCTAAATTTCCAACTAACATACGCGATCTCAAGAATGTGATTATGTACGGACCTGCCGGTTCAGGCAAGTATACGCAAATGCTGAAATGTATTCAAAAATATAGCCCAAGCGACCTCAAGTACGAGAAGCGGTTTACCATTACCTTCAACAAACAGGAATACTACTTCAAGATAAGCGACATCCACTACGAAGTAGATATGGGTGTGTTGGGGTGTAACTCCAAGTTACTATGGCACGACATCTATCAGCAGATTATTGACGTCATTTCAACCAAGCAGGAAAAAACGGGAATCATTGTTTGCAAAAACTTTCACGACACACATAGCGAGCTGCTTGACAATTTTTATAACTATATGCAGTCAAATGTCATGGAACCCATTAACATTGTGTTTTTCCTGCTTGCGGAACACGTTTCTTTTGTTCCCGATAATATTATTCAGTGCTGTCAAATGGTCCATGTTGCCAGACCATCCGCCACTTTGTATAAAAAGTGCTTTCCTCACATGAAACGTTCTATTAAGATGACTGAAATAACCAACATGAAGATGCTCAATGACCCCACTTTTCAGATAAAGTATTTGGATACGACGTTTGACAATCTATATAAATACATTATAGCGGACATTTCGGGGTTCAAGTTCAATGTATTGCGCGAGTTGTTGTATGACATACTCATTTACGACATTAGCATCCATGAGATTGTATGGAATATCATGAGTTTGCTTATCAGAGACAAGCACATAAAGTCCGAAGATGTTACCGAGGTGATTCTCAACACACATACTTTTTTCAAGTATTACAACAACAACTACCGCCCAATTTACCACATGGAGTCCTATATCATATTTCTAGTGAAGAAGATACATAAATGCGACATTATTATCCATCCCAAAAAGACGTAGGCTAAATTACTTAGACACATGTAGCATTATACCTATATCTGCACCTGCTGCACAGCATGAAATATCAGAAAGCACTTGAGGTACTTGAGTTTACACACAATGAACAAATAACAATGGATATGTTGAAGAAGCGGTACAGGAAGTTGGCATTGCAATACCATCCCGACAAGAACAAGAATAGCGAAACGAGTAAGGAGGTATTTCAGCAACTAGGCGACGCGTATGCGATGATTCAAACGACCATCAGCATCAGCAACAACAACGGCTACACTCCAGAGGCAGACGAAGAGTCTGCAACGACGCCCCCTCCCAGCGACTATGCTTCCATGCTAAACTTGTTTATGGAGGGATTGATGAAAACAGACAACATCCACTTTACGCAGGTTATCAAGGAGTTGGTGTTGGCGGGATACGAGAAGTTGTCGGTGACCCTCTTTGAGAAAATAGATAAACATAGTGCATTGGAGATACTTGCGTTTCTCAATAAATATAAGCACATATTGCACGTAAGCGACCACATCATAGACCAAGTCAATGACATTGTCAAACAGAAGTTTGAACATGCCCAGCTCTATATATTGAACCCAACCCTGCACGATATGATGGTGAACAACATATACAAACTTCATATGGACAACACTACTTATTTTGTCCCTCTATGGCATAGCGAGGTGTACTTTGACGGCAAAGAACCAGACCGCGACATTATTGTGAAATGCATTCCTGACTTGCCAGACAATGTCTTTATTGACGATGATAATGTGCTACATATTACTCTGCATAAGCAGTTCAAGGTGGAATATTTTGACACCAAAAGCGTGGAGGTTGAAGTGGCAAACGAGAAGTTTCAGCTTAATAACTTGGTATTTAAGCGTACGCATACGTATTACGTACCGAGTGGCGGGTTGTCGGATATCAACGAGAAAGACATCTATGCAATAAACAAAAAGATGGGTATGTATATCAAGTTGGTATTTACCGACTAATACACTCACTATGCATGCTATACATGATATCATGATATGCGTCAATGACACATAACATGTTATTAAATCATTACAATAATGAGGGTGCATCAATTGCTGGATTATATGCCGAATGCCTCGGCAACCTTCTTGGGGATGGCCGTGTTCTTTCCGTCCTTAATATCAGAGGCCTCCATTGCCAAGAAGAAGGCGGAAGCGAACATAATGAAAGGAAGGAGAACGAGGATCCAAGAAATAGCGGTGAAGCCCTTGCTACATAGCCAGTTGAGGATCCATGTCCAGATCACAATGAAGAATCCATTCACAATAAGTGTAAGAAGTCTAAAGTTTTCCATGAAAGTCATGATAAGTCCGATAACAGCGAGGACTAGGTATAATTGCGCGGGGGTGCAGTATTTGCTGAACTCGAAGTGAGAAGACATATATAGTATATCTATATTTTTATGAAATCTAAATAGAGGGCAAAATAATATAATACAAGACAATTGTCATAATTAGTTAAAATTCTCCTTAACTTCGCGTTGGCAATGTCCCATCTAGTAACAAAAGAAAGGGTTATTTTGTTACTAAATTACAACTTCAATGAACGAATCTATTTATTTTTGTTTCGTTGCCTACACATCATTTATGTGACCTTCTTCCTGACAATCTTCTTCTTGGGCGCTTCCTTCACAGGCTCTGGCTCTGGCTCAGGCTCGGGTCCGTCCTCCTCCTCCACCTCATCGGCCCCGTCATCTTCAGCTTCTACATCTCCACCTTCCTCATCTGAGTCGGCAACCATCTCGCTAACACCCTCGTTCTCATCCGCAGGAGCTGTCGCCGCAGTCTTGAGTGCATGCTTCTCAGTGTCGTTCAGCTTAATGAAGCATGTTCCCTGAAGGGATGCTTTGGGCATCTGGACAACCGCCTGAATCAACTTCCAAGTAATGCCAAACTTGCCATTGGCAAACCAGAGACCACCGCACTGGATAACCACTGCAACATGAGTTCCCTTCTGGATAAAGTCAACAGGGGTTGCGCTAGGGTTCTCTTTAGAAGGGAACAGACGCTTGGAGTCCTCATCGTAAATCTCTGACTTCCACACGCCGTCCCACACAGGAAGCTTGACTCTCAATGTAGGCGCCTTGCTCTTGTCGGGCTCGCCTGTGGCCTTGTCCTTGGTATACTTCAACATGGGCGTCCAGAGCGCATTGATGACCTCGTCCGACTTGTGAACCTTGCCAAACCACTCCTTGGAGTAGACTAACGCGTCCGCCTTGATACGCTCTTCAAATGCGTCAAGGTTCTTGAGGAACGCATCTGCGTCAGCATTGGGATAATCCTCACTGGGAAACTGGAGCGCCATCTCATACTTACCATTGCTCACACCATTTTCATCCTTGTAGTCGCTGGCACCCCATGTCAACATGAGGGGAGTTGCCAATCTAAGTCCGCTGTTTGTCTGTTTATTTAGAATATTCACGCTCTTACCATTGGATGCGTTTGCCTTGGGGGCGGTAAACTTGATGTTTGCCGCATTAAATTGAGTGCCTAGTACGATCGTGTCTGCCATCTTGCTATATTATACTTACTCCCTATCTCTTTAAATCCATTTCATTTTTTTTTATAATGTGAGCTTAAAGGTGTGTTATTTTATTTTTTTAAAAACGTTTAAAGCATCATTTATCATAACAAACATCAAAATCAACGTTTTATTGAACAATTAACTAGCGCCTCACGCATAGAAACATATGGATTAATTGAACAAAGATTTACTTGATATTCATTATTAAGTACTTGTTTAGTCTTGGTACTTATATCAGAACATGCTGATACCCATTCTCCATAATCTTTTTTGCCCTTTTCATCATTAGCTCCCCATGCAGGTTTCATGGATTTATTATTATGATATCCGTCATAATTTGATTCTTTATTAATAAAACAGCAATCATGACCAACTAGTATTATATTTTTTGCACCCATATAAAATGCTAAATGAATACCTGAAGAAATTGTAGAACGTGATACCATAAGTGTGTTATTAGTTGTAGCGTCCGCATAGATTTTTTTAATTTCATTATAACCAGTATTATGCTCAAGAAGTGGTGTATGATTAAATCTAATTGTTTTTATTTTACTAGTATCTTCATCAGATTTCATATATTTTTTGGGATCTGAATCATGCAGTGATCCCATTGATTTTTTTGAGTAAAATATAATTGCATTATTATCTCGTGCATAATCAAATGTTTCATCTTTATCTAAAAAATCTTTTTTCACTATATATTGTGGCTTATATCTTTTAAAAGCTTGATTGATTCCAATACATGTTTTATTCTCAAAAAAAGAAGGATCCAAAAAATCGCACGATTTTCCAGAGCCCATTACATAAATATCAGCTCCTTTATGCATATCCTTAAAATGTTCTATCTTGGTTCTCTCTTCTTCCATTGTAGTAATTATATTTATTAAATATTTTATATAATAACATAAAAATAGTACTTATTATTTATATATGGTGAAAATCATTGCCGAGATTGGTATTAACCACAATGGTTCCATGGAAGAGTGCAAGAAGATGATAATGCTATCTAAAGTGGCGGGGTGCGACTACGCCAAGATCCAGAAGCGTAACCCCGACGTCTGCGTGCCCGAGCACCAGAAGTCCAAGATGCGCAAGACGCCATGGGGCGAGATGACCTATCTTGAGTACAAGCACAAGATTGAGTTCAGCGAGGAGCAAATCAAGGAGCTGTGCGAGTATAGCAAGAGCATCGGAATTGAGTTTTTCGCCAGTGTGTGGGATCTGGATAGCGTGGCCGTGATGGCTCGCCACACACGTATTGCTAAATTGGGCAGCGCCTCCATCAATGACCTAGAGTTGTGCAGAGCCACTCGCGCAGCATTTGACGTGGTGATTATCAGCACAGGCATGAGCACTGAGGAGGAGATTGACGCTGCGGTCGAGGCCGCCAAGCCTGACGTGATTATGCACACCAACTCTACCTATCCTTGCCCCGTGGAGGATTTGAATTTGCGCTACATTGAGCACATGAAGGCAAAGTGGGGCGATAAGATGGAGATTGGGTATAGCGGACACGAGTTTGGACTTATTACAACTTATGCTGCTGTTGCGTTAGGAGCTACGTGGGTAGAGAGACATATCACCATGGACAGAGATAGTTGGGGCAGCGATCACTCCAGCAGCGTAGAGCCTGATGGAGTCATCAAAATGGTGAAGGGAATTAAAGCGATTGAAAAGGCTACGCAGTATGCACCCGGGCCGCGTAAGCAGTTTGAAGGCGAAAACGCCAAGAAAGACAGCTTGCGAGTGGTGAAGAAGTGATTATAGGTATAAATATTATTATAATATACATATATTATATTGAATGGCGATGGATGAACCTAAATTAGTCATTACAACCGGGGTACGACATAATGAAATGCATTATATAGAAGAATATGTCAACTTTTATAAAAAACAAGATGTAAGACATGTTTATATATATGCTTTTTGCAGTGACCATGAACTTAGAAATATGGACATTGATAAAAAGATTAAAACATATATAGAACGTTTTAATAACGAGTTTGTTACTATTGAAAAGTGTAAAATACATGGGAGTTGCCAAATTAAAAATTTTTGTAAACAACACATATCTAAATATGAACACGATTGGTTGGTATGGCTTGATATTGACGAATTTTTGTATTCCCCCATAGAAGGGAAGACAATTACAGATATTATAAAATTATACGAAGAAAAATAAATATATGCAGTTCAAGTAAATTGGCGAAATTTTGGTAGTAGTGGACATGTTGAAAGTCCAGAAAGTGTATTAAAAGCATATACAAAATGTTACGATTCTACAACAACAAAAGGGTTGATAAAAATAAAAGCAATGGACGTAAATGCAATCTTAAGAGGGGTTGATTCTGTACATGTTGTACAACCATTATCAAAATATAATGGATTACCTGTACCACATCATACATCAACTGGTAAAAATGTAACACTTCATAATAGGTCAGTTGTAGGAGGCGGTAGAGTACATCCTAATTATCCAAATAATTCCCCTCTTCATGTTGCTGTTGAAAATGAACCATGGTTAAGATTAAATCATTATATTATTAAATCTGTAAATTGTTTTAAAATAAAAATACAGAATGTAATAGATGAAGGTCATAGGGAAAGATATTCATTTGGAAGGTTTAAACAACATGACAACTTATGTAATATAGAAGATACTACAATACAAAGTAAAATATAATGTAAAATTTGTATAATATCATAATTATGCATTGTGATATTATTTATACTATTTTCACTATCATTTCCTCTTCAAACTCCTTCCTGTCCAAAAATGGTTCCAAGTCCTCAAGAGGTCGGTTGGAAAATGTTCCATCCTCATTCTTTCTTGCTGCGAGTCTCGGCGATCTTCCTTGAATACAACAAAACACTTCAAGGATCACTGGTCCTCCTGCATAGTCAAGAAACTCCTGTATTTTTCCTTCCACATCTTCATTTTTACGTATACACATATAGTGCAATCCATATGCGTTTGCCACCTTTTCGCTATCTGGAAACGATAACCCACTAGATACATCTGTACCAAATTTGTTACCAAAAATCTTTTCCTGTGTAATTCTGATAGCACCATAAGAAGCATTGTTGAACAAAAATATTTTTATTGGAAGCTTATTTTGCATAATTGTTTGCAGTTCTTGAATATTGAGCTGAAATGAACCTTCGCCTAGAATGGGAACAACCATCTTTGTGGGTTCAGCAATTTGGGCACCAATTGCAGCAGGTAATTCAAACCCCATATCACCTTGACTACTAATAACAAATCTATCGCCTTTTTTGATGTTTACCATATGCCATGCATTAGTAATAATAGAACCAGACGATGCTAGTGTTATTTTGTTTTCAGGTGCTTTCACATAAAACTCTTTTAATGCATAATATGGATTCACCCCATGCGAATCATCTATGAAATTTTCGGGCATTTCATACAACCATTTCTTCTTCCAATGTTCACACTTATTAACCCATTCATTATAACAACCAGGTTCAAAGTTGTAGTTATCAAAAAAGACATTCAAATCCATATTTACCTTCATTGCGTAATTGACATTGGTCTTTTCCAGTTCATTGGGGTCATTGTCAATGTAGACAATCTTTGCCTCTCTAGCAAACCAATCACTTCTATACCCAACAATACCTTGAGCCATTCTGCAACCAAGAGAAATAAGAAGATCACAATTCTGCATAGCAAAATTTCCAGCTCTATCTCCAATTAATCCTAGTTTTCCAACATATAACGGGTTTTCATAAGTAATAAGGTCAGACCCTGGAATTGTTACACCCACCGGAATATTATATTTTTCCAAAAATGTAGTAAATTTTTTGCGACATCCACCCAAGTGTATTCCATTTCCAGCAATAATACATGGACGTTTTGAATTTTTTATGAGTTCATTTAACTCTAATAAAATAGCATCAGTATTATCGTTGTGTACAATGCTGTTATAAATAATAGGTACTTCTGGTAATTCTACAATGGCGCCCTGTAAATCAACGGGTATAGATAACCAGACAGGTCCCGGTCTACCACTAATCATCTCTTTCATACTTTCATTTAATGCTATAAATAATTCATCAACACTTGTTACTTCCTTTGCATATTTTGTAATAGGAGTCACCATACCAATAATATCCGAATCTGCACCAGAGTAATGACGCAATTTCATTTTATCAGTATTCATGGAACGTATTGTTTCCTTTGAATTTACTTGTCCAGAAATAAATATAATTGGAATGCTATCTTGATGTGCTACTAAACATGGGGTGATTGCATTTGTTGCAGCACACCCAGCTGTTGTACATACAATGCATGGTTTATTGTGAATCTTCGTATAACCAGTTGCACTATAACCACACCCTTGTTCATGATGTTGATAATATATGTTATATTTTCCATATACTCCGAATGAATCGTTTAAATTCATTGCAAATCCACCTGTAATAGTAAATAAAGTATTTATTCCATTTTTATAATAAAAATCTGCAATATAATCACTTACACGTCCCTTCATGGATATATGGTAATAATATATTTAAATTATTATAACATATATTATTGTATTTACATTGTACATATTTATTCAATTACACAATAATTAATATGGGAATGCAAAAGTTGTTTAAATTTGTATTTTGTACCCAATTCTTCTAACATGGCGATAGTCTCGCCTGGAAAATTTTTATAGTTGAGTTCATCAAATGCTATAATGGACCCTTTTGTCATACGAGGTAAAAAATGTTTCAATGCAACCTTTGTAGGTTCATATATATCAAGGTCCAAATATAACAATGAAATTAGAACGTGTTTATGATTATCCAAAAATTTTGGAACTGTTTCACATACATCACCCTTTATAAGTTCTACATCTGCGGGTACATGATAATAACTATTATGCAAATCAACTATATCATGTAATTTATCAAAACAATGATTAGCAAAATCTCCTTTTTTCCAAACAATGCCGCCACTATTGTCATTTTCATGAACATCTGGAAATCCTTCAAATGTATCAAACCCGTAAAATTGTCGATAATGATATGTAGGCTCTAATACTTTACTACAATGAATTAATGACATTAATCCATTTCCAGAACATACACCTAATTCAATAACAGCACCTGGTATATCTTGAATCATTTTCATTAATTCATAACGAGCTAAAAAACGTTGTATAGAATTGACCGGCGTATATAATGCAAAATCTGCTACATGTCTGTCTTTTGTTTCTTGTAAATTATTCATATATTCATGTGTTTTATCGGTTGTTACATTGCATATAATAGCTGGGTTATCATTAAGATTTGCATCCAAAGACATTATATGTATGGAAAACAAT